>CEQX01027540.1_pt1 | contig 25222 bp, 26 predicted proteins | sample 356261 | NCBI WGS metagenome assembly CEQX01 (sample SAMEA2621076, study PRJEB7988) | marine metagenome | isolation source: saline water (ENVO:00002010), including | reverse complement strand
GAGGAAGAGGAAGAAAAGCCTGTTTCGAAGAAGCGTTCTGTTGGTCGTCGTGCTGCACCTCGGAAAGCACCAAAACGGCGCAAGGTCGGACGTAAAAAGAGCGAAGATTGAACCTCTACTTAGGCGGTGAAGTCAAGGGCTGACACCTCTTCGACCCGATTATGTCGGAAGCCGAGACAGTCAATGTGACCAATGATTTGACTGAGGAAATTGAACATGTAATGGAACCCTTTACTGCATCGTTTGATCCGAGAAAGAACAAACTCAATTTCCTTTTACTTGCAATGCCAGTTGCAATATATGCAAATTATCAGCACATGGGTGAACTCGCGTTCTTGTTTTCAATGGTAGCAATCATGCCCCTTGCCTTCCTTATGGGGAAGGCAACCGAAGAAATTGCACTTCGAACAGGCGAAGCGATTGGAGGCCTCCTCAATGCAACTTTTGGTAACGCCGTTGAGATGATTATTGCAGGATTGGCTTTGTATACGGCATCTCAAAATGAAGAACTCCGTGAAACGATGATTACCGTCACTCAAGCATCGCTCATTGGCTCAATACTTGGTAATCTCTTGTTGGTACTTGGACTGGCAATGGTCTGGGGTGGAGTAAATCACAAAGTGCAAAGGTTCAGTCAAGATGCAGGACAACTGAATGGTTCCCTTTTACTGCTCGCAATTGTTGCCTTCATTATACCCAGTGCAGTTCATCATTCAGGCGGTTCGATGGGAGATGTTGCTCACCTCTCGCATTACACCGCGATTGTGTTGTTAATCATCTATGGGTTGGCATTACTCTTCCAACTCAAAACGCATGCTGATGTATTTGCAACCGAGGCAGTACATCATGGCCATGAAGATCCTGAAATGGAAATCAAAGATGCTTGGATTCTTCTCCTGCTTTCAACTATACTCGTAGGGTGGATGGCACATATCTTGGTTCATAGTCTTGAAACAGCGGTTGAAAAATGGCATGTTCCTGAACTGTTTATCGGTGTTATTTTATTGCCCTTTTTCGGTAATGCTGCTGAACACTTTACTGCGGTTTTGGTCGCTGGAAAAGACAAGATGGATCTCTCAATTGCTATTGCGATAGGCAGCAGTGTTCAAATCGCTCTCTTTGTCGCTCCCGTAATGGTCCTGTTTGCTTGGGCATTAGGCGTCACGTTGACCTTAGAATTTGGTTTGCTTGAGACTGCTGCGACATTCATTTCGGTCTTGGTTGCGAATTCAATTATGAGTGATGGAAAATCAAATTGGCTTGAAGGTACAATGCTGCTTGCAAGTTACATCATCTTGGCGTTAGCATTCTATCAAATGTGAGGTGTCATTCTTGGGTCAAAGGAAAATCATTGGTTACTCGATGGCGGTTTTTGCTGTTCTCGTCATGGTGCTTGGAACTGTAGGTTACACTGTCGAGGGAGAGGTAGAAAATATCCCTACACCCAATGTTGACGGTTTTGTTTTCTTTTCAGATGAAGCATTACCAGGTAATCCAGTCGCTCTTTTTGTGAGCGCAGAGACAACCATTACTTGGGACCGTGATGATATTTTTTTAGTCATTGCAGATGAATCAAAGAAGAACCAGTGCGATGGCATCATAGCAAATCAAGGAGCATTTCTCCAGTCAGAGTCGGGCAGCCAAACATGCCAATACGGTGATACTGGGTACGAAGTAACCTCGACTGACGGAACGAATGGAGCACAATGGCATGTCACCTCAGGGACATTTTACGCAGGTATAGGTACTCAATCAGGAGACTTGCCCGCGGGAACGGAAGTCAACATTGACTATGAGGTGAAACTTTCAGCATCTTTCCCATCCTACCTGTTCGGCTTCCTTATCGGTATTGGCGGATTGGGACTTTCACGAATGAGTTAATCATTCCACGCCTTCGTAATACGTTTCAACCGCAAGATCCAACTCATTCCAAGCCAATGCTTCATCGAGCGTTTGTGTCTGGCCATTCAATCGAACGGCCTGACCATCCACCCACATGTCCAAGCATTCAGCGCCGTTGAAGACCAGGTTTGCAAGATGGCGATTACCTGAACGTCCAAGAGGACGCATTCGAATATCGTTAAGATTCCAAACTGCCCAATCAGAACTTCCCTTCGAGGCCATGGTAAACGTCTCTGTAGCTGGGAGTAGTGATGGGTCCCAATGGTCGTGCCGTTGAACCAGTGAAGCAAGTCGAGCCTCTGCAAGCATATCTAATCCGCTTCCGGATGAAGCCGAACCATCGGTTCCGATTCGTATATCGACTCCAGCCTCAGCATGTGCTGGAAATGACATGGTTCCTCCACATGCTAATTTCATGTTCGATGATGGACAATGTACGGCCGTTGCTTGATGCTCCGCTAAAATGCGAATCTCATTTTTCTTCACCCACGAGGCATGAGCGCAGATTGTTCCGGGTTTGAAAAAGTCGATATTGTCGAGGTATTCAACGGGATAGAGTCCAGTTCTCTCGTGACAATCTGAGATTTCTTTGCGTGTTTCACTAACGTGAATGTGAAGTCTTGCATTCCTTTTTTCAGCAAGTTCTGATGCTCTTCGAAGGGTTTCTTCACTGCACAGATAAATGGAATGCGTAGCGATTGCATATTGAATTTTATCTTCCGTCTTTTGATTTTTGAGTAGTGTGTCGAGTTCATCGAGAGCGGAGACAGCATCGGGGTGTGAAGGTAAAGCAGCATCGCTAACAGGACCGCCAACCAATCCTCGTAATCCGGCATTACTCAGCACTTTTCCAGTGACTGCTGGATAAAAATACATGTCTGCGGCGAAAGACGAGCCCGTGCGAATCATTTCAGCGGCAGCAGCTTGTGCACCAATCCGAACATACTCCGGATTCAAGCGTGCTTCAGTGGGGAAAATGGCCTCGTTAAGCCATCGATGAAGTGGGTAGCCATCACTGAAATCTCGTGCATTGAGTTGCATTGCTAAATGAGTATGCCAATTTTGTAGACTTCGAGTAATGAGTCTGCCGGACCCATCAATATCTTGCTGAACATCTTCATCGCCTTTCGATTCAGACCACGCTCCGTCTTGGTGTAAGAGAACGTCGCCAATGTGTTTCTGCCCACTTTCATCATACAAGATAGCGTTACGATAACGCACACTTGTATCTTCGGCCATGGTTACGGGTTAGGCTCAACCCTCATGAACGCTTTCAACCGCTTGCCTTATGATGATTCGTCACAGCGGAGGGTTTGCGCCACTGTGGCTTAGCTGGTATAGCACCTGATTCGTAATCAGGAGGTCGGGAGTTCGAACCTCCCCAGTGGCTCTTATTGGTCGACACTTCGAGCGATGTTCAAAGTAAAAGCTTCTGCACTTGCCTCAAGACTTGCAACAGCGGGAAGTGACTTTCCAGCAATATAGTCTAAGCAAGCACCTCCACCGGTTGAAAGATGTCCCATCTTATCTGCAAGGCCGTGCTTTGCGATGAGAGTCGCTGTATGTCCGCCACCAACAACAACATATCCTTGAGATTCGGCACAAGCATTCAACATCTCAACGGTTCCAAATGCAAAATCTGGTACTTCAAAGACACCTGCAGGCCCGTTGAGGTGGATGGTTCCAGCGGACTTAATGGCGGAAGAAAGGTTGCGTATTGACTGAATACCGATATCGAAAAGCGGAGCATCAATTGGAAGTTCCGAGATAGAAAGATCGACACGATTGTCTTCGATATTTGCTGCAACATCAACCGGAAGGTGAATTTTTTCACTAAAATCACTCAGTAATGACTTCGCAGTTTCAACGGTTTGGTGCCAGTTTTTACCGACCTCATTCACTAGGAAATCGTGATTAACAGTCCCAATTTTGAATCCAGAAAGTTCCAGAAGTAGATTCGCCACGCCTCCAGTCGGCCAAACTTCGTCACAGATATTATTCCTCAGCATGTTATCTGCAACGAGAATTGAATCGTCGACTTTGATTCCACCTAATACAGCAATACATGGCCGGGCGGGGTCATCTAAAGCGAGATCGAGTTTGGTAATTTCATTTTTCATTAACTCCCCAGCAACGCAAGGAATGAGGTGAGTAAAACCCACTCCAGATGGTGTACTGCGATGGGCACAGGCAAATGCATCATAGACGAAAACATCGGCTACGCTGGCAAGGTTCTGTACCATTCTGGTTTCGGCATGCGTATTGAAATCACCCTTTGTGTTGATTTCTTCATCATACATTCGAACATTGTTTAGCATGAGAATATCGCCACACTCAAGGTTCTCAATTGCATTCATTGCTTTTTCTCCACACAGGTCATCGACCCATTTTATCGAACGACCGAGAAGCCGCCCTAATTCACGTGAATGTCCGAGCGTCGAGGTGAAATCTTTCTTTCCAGGTCGAGATTGGTGGGCAAGCAAAACCACTTTCGCACTCGTCAACCGATTGAGGGTGGGTAGAATCGCCCGAATGCGACTTAGGTCGAGGAAGGATTTGTTCACAGGGTGAAGAGGACAATTGATATCGACACGCACCAGGACAGTCTTATTGTCAACATTGACATTGTCGAGGCTCAAGACACTCGCCATCAAGCGTTCCAAGCGCCCTCGGCTTTTGATTCCAGCGGCTAAAATCCCACAGTGGAGTTTTGTCACAACTGTCCAATCGCGCGTCTCAACCCTCGGAACGGCGCGAAAGGTGATAAAGCCGTAAAGTTCGCTGTCAAAGGATGGCACGAGAGGCACCCAAAGAGGATGAATCCCTCAAAGGCCCTCGACGCCGTGCCAGCACCAGTACATCCGCATTTGGCGTCTCAAAGCGAGAAGGGCATGATGCCTCAGTCTATTACGGTAGTCGACTCTATGATGGCATTGTTTCAAGCCGTGAGGTTGGTGAACCTCAGGAATTACCCCCGAATCTTGCAAATACTCTTCATGTTGCTGATTCACGTCATTTGGATTTGCCGGATAACTGCGTACATCTCGTTGTCACATCACCGCCATATAATGCCAGCAAGGCCTATGATGAAGATCTTTCATTAAGCGAATATCTCGAATTACTGTATGATGTCTTTGCTGAATGTTATCGAGTTCTAACTCCTGGCGGCCGCATGGTTGTCAATGTTGCCAACCTTGGCCGAAAGCCCTACATCCCCCTTTCAAGCCACATCAATATCATGATGAATCAAATCGGATTTTTGATGCGAGGTGAAATCATCTGGGATAAATCGGCCAGCGCAGGTTCATCCTGTGCTTGGGGTTCCTTTCAAAGTGCGAGCAATCCGTGTTTGAGAGATGTTCATGAGTATCTGTTGGTATTCTCAAAGGGGAATTACAAACTTCCTCGCGACAAAGCTGAGCGAACTGAAGGACGAATTGATACAATACCCCGAGATGATTTCATCCATCACACCAAATCGATATGGTCTTTCCCTACTGAACGCGCATCACGGGTGAATCATCCTGCTCCGTTTCCTGTAGAGTTGCCGAAACGATGTATAGAGATGTATTCTTTTGCCGGAGATGTTGTCCTCGACCCCTTTAACGGGTCTGGCTCGACTTGTGTTGCTGCCAAGATGACGGGTCGCATCTACATCGGCGTTGACCTTTCACCCGACTACTGTTCTCTAGCTCAAAAGCGGATTGATGATACAGAGGCTTGGACTGCACCGGTCGTCGAAGTTTAAGCGGAGCCGTTTTGAACGGTTGCCGTCACCCTACAACCATGACCGGCTGGAATGAGGAAGACCTTGCCGGACCAAATGGAGAAGACTGGAGGGTTCCAGTTTCTGAATTAGCCGCCCGCCAGCAGCGCCTGGGAGAAATCTTGGCTGAATCAGGCATCTCTGGCGCATTTATTCAACATCCTGTAGATTTATACTATTACGCAGGGGGTCGCCAAAATGCATCGATGTACATCCCTGCGCATGGTAGTGAAAATTCTCGTAGCGTGTTATTCGTTCGTCGCTCCCTTCAGCGCGCTCATTTCGAAGGGGGCGGAGACGATGCTCCTCATGACATTCAGCCATTCCCTCGTATGAGTCAACTTGTAGAAATGCTCGCTCAACGCGGTGTATCCTCTGCACCAGGGTTGCAATTCGGGGAAATCCCTGTTACCTACTCGGAGCGTTTTGTCAAAGCCTTTGCCGAACTGGGAACTTGTCCAGATGTGACCACCATCATTCACCTCCAACGTGAAACGAAATCATCATGGGAAAAAGAACAGATGAAAGCAGCTGCTGATGTCCAAATTCGAATGTTTGAAGCGATTGAAGCAGTCGGCGGTGAAGGAGTTACTGAATTAGAATTAGTTGCTGCCGCAGAAGCCGTTAGCCGCTCAGAGGGTTTTGGCGGTAATGTCTACATGCGCCGTTTCCCTCTCCAATGTGATCGAGGCGTGGTTGTTTCAGGACGGGCAGGTGGTGTCTCCTCTTTCTTCGATTCAGCTGTAGGTGGTACCGGTCCACACCCGCTTGCAGGTATGGGTTCAGGATTCCGGCGAATCAAGACCGATGAGCCCGTACTTGTTGACTTGGTCCATGCACATCGTGGTTATATCGTTGATATGACCAGAATGTTCGTCGCAGGGACCCTTTCTGATGAATGGCATCAGCGACTTGATGATATGTTGTCAATCAAAGATGTCGTTGTCGATGTTTTGGACCAAGGGAAGACCTGTGAAGATGCGTGGAATGAAGGCTACAGCATGGCAGGTGAACTTGGATATCAAGAGAACCTGATGGGTATGAAGCCTGATCAGAGTCGATTTTTAGGCCATTCAGTGGGCTTGCAGTTGGATGAATCACCCGTTGTAGCAGCAGGTTTTGATCGTCCTTTGCCAATTGGTGGAGCGATGGCAATTGAACCGAAAGTCGTTTATTCAGATGGTTGTATCGGCAGTGAAGATACTTGGATACGAGATGAAGAGGGTATGATGCCGGTTACCGCTGGCGGAGCATGGCCTTGGTTGACGGAGTGGTAAACATGGCCCAAGAACAATCTGAAGATGAAATCTGTGAGAAAACTGAGGGTTGGACTCGAGAAGATGTCGGTAAACGTATACCTGAAAGAAAAACCCCCAACGGTACGTATTTTAATGAACCAATCGTCAATGTATTTTGTCAATTTTGTGGTTCCGAATTTATTGGACCGAGTCGTGAAGCAGGAGGTTTCCTCGGTGGTCATGAGTGTTTGCATGCTTGGGAAATCACACAAGCTATGGGACGTGACGACGGCATGGTTGAGTGAGCAAAAGTTTCAACCATAGTGTTCAAGTTATGTCCGCGTTGTGTTGATTGTATGGCAAAGCCTTACTCAACCGGTCACATAGGTGCGGTAGCATCAAACTACACTGAAATGCGGTTGTCGGGTGCAGTCAAAGAACAACTTGTCTCTTTGTTGTGTGAGGAACTTGCCCGATATGTTCCTGAAATGGAAGCAGCAACTCTTCAACAAGACCCCGAACGCAAAACCTTGGACGATCCTTACAGGACTCGATTAAATTACAATCGCACTCGAGAATTGATGATCGATGAAATCGATGCAGTTGAATCAGTCGGTTCGGCTGCTGTTCAAGCCGGAATATCTCATATTGAACAACATCTTTCGACAATTATCAAGCACGCTGAAGTCGCAGCAGAAAAAGACCGAGTCGCGACCATTAAGCCACGCCATCTTGAAATCGCACTTTCCGGTATGAACATCACTCCCGAGGGTGAAGACGAGTCGCAAGAAGACGTTGCACAGACAGAAGAATTTGTCATCAGTCAAGGCGGTGGAATCTTGACAGAATCCTCGCTTCTCGCACTGGCAAAAACCCACGCAAAAATGCCTGTAACGAAAGATGCCATCGGAGAACTGCTTGAAACGTATTACATGGTCGTTGAACAACTTGAAGCAGATATCCGCAGTAACGCTCAGTTTGGAGGAAATCCTGTTCACTTCATTGAATCAATAAGTAAGATGAAGACACTCATGTCGCTTGGATGGATGAGGTCAATGTTGAGTAAGGCTGCCGAAAACGCTCGGGAGCGGGGCTACAAGCGAATTGATGTCGAACAAATAGTCCATCTCGACCCTTTTGAGTGAAACACTTAGTTGGGTGGGACGATGTTAGCTGCTTCCATTTTCCTTTCGGCAGTCCTGGCCGGTGTGATCGCTGTGTTCGTCACTCTCGCTATCGAAAGATGGGGTGGTCTAACCGGTGGCTTACTTGGAACTATGCCATCGACAATTGTGCCCGCTGCTGCGGGGATTTACGCCGCTGGTGATGCAGTTGTATTGAATCAAAGTTTAGCCATCATTCCGCTTGGGATGCTCATTAATGGCATCTTTCTTGGGGTTTGGATTTTTGCACCATCTCGGTTTGAGCGATTCAAATCCCCTCTTTTGATGACGACACTGAGTGCTCTAACTGTTTGGTGCTTGTGCGGTATTCTCATGTTGTTTGGCGTAGACTTTGCTTTAGGAAGTGGATGGTCTGCCGTAGAAATTGGCATCTTCGGCTTCGTTCTTCTCATCGTTTTGGCTATATCGATGAATTGGAAAGTTCAACCCACTCCGAAAGGAAGGCACCCCGTAGCCCGACGAGTTCTCTTGATTCGAGGAAGCGCTGCAGCGAGCGCAATAGGGGCAGCAGTATGGCTTTCATCACAAGGTCAACCTTTGGTTGCCGGTCTTGCCGCAGTATTCCCTGCCATATTCCTGACCAGTATGGTTGCATTGTGGCATGCTCAAGGACCAACCGTCCCGCAAGGAGCCGCTGGACCAATGACGCTTGGAGGCGTGAGTGTAGCGATTTATGCTCTGGTCGCTATGTATTCTCTTCCTGCATTGGGTGCCGTTTTGGGTTCGTTCATTGCATGGTGTATTTCTGTTCTGGGGTGGTCTTTACCGGCATATCTTGTATTACGTAAACGACTCACTTTCAATTGATGTCGCCTTCAATAGTTTTGACTTCTTCACTTTTCAACTGCTTGTAATTCGGCTTCGATTTCATCGAGTTGAAGCTCATTCAAGCGTCCTTCCGCAGAGGATAATTCAGTTTTACATAATCGCAATAATTCCGCACCTTCTTCGTACAATTTGAGGGTTTCATCCAATCCCATTCCGCCACGTTCAAGTGTTGATACGATGGTCTCTAATCGTTGCATTGCCTCTGTGTATGTTGGTGTTTTTTCAGTCATTGTTCTCCCTCATTTTCATGTGTATTTTTTATTTCCGCGTCGGCAGAGCCATCCGCAAAATTGAGTATAATATGCTGTCCAATCTCTATTCCCTCGACACTGCTGAGGACGGTACCGTCTTCGGTTTGGGTCATTGAATAACCTCTTTCGAGCACCCTTTGCGGATGGATGGCAGTGAGCGATGCTTCTAATTGTGCTAAACGAGTTTTTTGCGTAGAAATATTTTGATTTGCTGATACATTCATTCTCGAGGAGAGAGCGAAAAGTGTCGCTTTTGCACGATTCAATCCAGCCATTGGAGCAACTCGCAAGCGTGCATGTAACGTACGTAGCCGCTGTAAATTGTCATTGATTTGTCGACGTGAAGCATTTCCCAAACGTTCGTGATATTCGTCGAGAAGATAGTGCAATTCAGGTAAGACTGGTACGACACGCTCGACAGCATCAGAAGGTGTAGAGGCACGCAAATCAGCCACCAGGTCAGAAACCAAAATGTCCGATTCGTGTCCTACTGCGGAGACGACTGGGACTGTACTTGCAATGATTGCGCGAGCTACGGGCTCAAGATTAAACGACCATAGGTCTTCAGGAGAGCCCCCTCCTCTTCCAACAATCACCAAATCAACAGGAGGTTGTCCTCGTGACTTTGCATATTCGGGGTTGGAAAGTTTTCGAGCTGCAGCGAGCCCCCGGACAATTTGTTCTGTTGCGTGTGGTCCTTGAACCAAGACTCCAATGACGGTTCTTCGCAATCCAGGCCAACGATTTTCAATTAACCGTTGCATATCTGAGAGCGCAGCGGAACCTGCTCCAGTGATAATAGCAATGTGTTTTGGTACGGCAGGTATTACCAATCTCTCTCGATCGAGTTCCCCTTCTTTTGTCAATTGTTCAATGAGTAATCTTTTGGTTTTTTCAAGTTCACCAAGTATGCTCACGGGCTCTATGCGCTCGACATTGAGTTGAATTTCACCTCTTCGAACATACAGGTCAATACTCGCCAAAACGACGACTTCGCTGCCTTCTTTGATACTCGGGTCAATTGCACAACGGCCTTTCCAAATCACAGCCCTCATTTGCCCATCTTGATCTCGCAGTGAAAAATAAGTGTGGCCACTTGGGTATTGCTTCCATTGTGTGACCTCTCCCCTCAGTGCTTGGTTTTTGAACAGAGGGTCACGAACCACTGTCTGTTTCACCATTTGAACAAATTGACCGATTGGCAAAGGTCCGGTTGTAACCCCACCGCGACCTGTCATGTATCACTTGGAGAGCCTACGGTTCTTGAACAATGTGCGATTATCCCTCATAGGTTTTCAACCATCCTCGTCGCCAAAAGAACGTCAGCATGGTCGTTGCGAACAAAAGCATAAGTCCGATAATTCCCCAAAAACCGCCGATTTGATTGAGAGGTAAACCATCGCTGTTCATGCCGAAAATTCCAGCAATAAGTGTCAGTGGAAGCATGATTGCACCGATGATTGTTAACGTCGTCATTACTTCTGTCAATTGGGCATTTGATTCAGCGAGTTGCATGCTGATGTTACTGAGGTATGAATCACGGGCGGATGTCGCACCAGATGAGTAGTTGTTAGCCCGTTTGACCAATGCGATTGAAAGTTGGTGCAAGTCCGAGAAATAGCGCTCAGCACCTGAGCCTATGAGTCGTTCATTGGGTTTGAGTAAGCGCATAGTAACCGTATTCAATGATTCAATAGATTTGCTTGCCTCACGAAGGTATCGCTTCAAATCATGAATACTTTCTAAGATGTTATCGTATTTTTTACTCGGGTCAAAAACTTGAAACTCTAACTGGTCGAGTTGCCGAGAATAGGAATTCAAAATTGGCGTCCAATCATCTGCAATAGCGTCGAGTAACTCATAGAGAAGAAAATCAATACCAAGTGCGAGGTCTTCATCATCAGCTTTTTTGAAACGGCCTCGAAATTTCTTCAATGCAGGAATGCTGTAATGACGAGTCGTAATAATCAGGTTTTCCTTGATGAAGATGGCAACAGGTTCGGTATCTAACTGGTTGTCAGCATCACGAGCATTGATGACAATGAAGCGATGATTTTTGAATTTTTGAGCAGTTGTATCCGCAGGACCAAAGACGTCTTCAACCGCGAGTTCATCGAACTCCATCTGCTCAAGTAAAAATTGCCGAACACGATCGTCAGGCCTTAATATGTCAAGCCATGCCAATCCTTCTTCACGAATGGTGTCTTGGATTGTTTCAAGAGTATACGCTTCCTGTTCGATGAGGCCCGATTTTGCAGTTTGTAATCTCAACTCGGCCATATCAACCCGTACACTTTACCGTTGTTGATGTTTTCACTCATCTTCCGAGGCTTGAAGCAGGTTTGTACGGTTCAATTTTCTTCGCCGAGTTTCAAATTTTTGACGTTGTTCGACTTCCTCTAACTTGTGTTTGACTTTCCAGGCAAGAAAACGGACAATGATGTAGAGCGCAAGAATATCGATGATGAGAATAATCCAATCGCCAAAACTCCATTCTGAAAACATTGTATCGCATCCTACAACGGTGGCCGGATATCAACATCAACATCTCCGGCTGGTTTACCAATACACCCAAGTCGTGCACATTCTTCAACCAAGTAATCATCTAAGCCAGGTGGAAGAGTTTCGGGCAATGGGACCTCTCCATAGAGCAGCGTAACCATACATGCTCCGCAGGTTCCAGATGTGCAATTCGTTGGTATTCTTACCTCGGCTTCCTTTGCATGCTCGACTAATGTATTTCCTGGAACATACGGCGTTTGTCCAAGAAGTTTCGCCCCCTGTAAAAATCGAACAACGGGAGGATTTTCGTCTTTTTCCGGAGTCTCTTCGGTAGTGACCGAATGTACGGACATCACACCACCTCAACGCATATCCTTGTGGCGAGTCCACCGTCCGGTTTGTTTGTTGAAAAATAATCCAGCTTTCTTCATCCACTTATTGAACTTCGTAGCTCCAGCACCGGTTCGGAGAATGAAATCCTCTCGGTCTTCTTGTGCTTGAATGTAATCTTTCGCCGCAATCGTTTGGTCAATCCAGTCGTTGATATCCATCAGTCCGCCGGTCAGTCCACCTTCTTCAACTGCCTTTACCATTTCATCAGCAGTAGCACCCGTGACTTCCAAATCCTTGCGGATGAGTTCGTTTACACTTGACAAATCCATTGAGGCTGGTTTTGGAGGAACAGGATTTCGGGGGCGCTTATCTTCTTGGATTGTGATTCTTGTGCCGTTAGAGAGTCGCTCTTCAACAAGGTCTGAAAGTACGGGGGTGAAACTGGTTTCACATTCCCAACAGATGAATGCCCAGTCATCAGGGCGGTCTTTGTCTCGTGATTGGCGGGGGTCTAATTCATCGCCACATTCAGGGCAAGCGTGGAAAATAAGTCCTGGGACGTGATTTCGACGGAAATCTACGATGTCCTGAGGTGTTCCTTCAAGTTCCAACATTTCATGGTCTCGGGCAGCTTCAAGACCTCGGGTTTCGAGTTGGTCGCGTATCTTCACTTTTTGATCGTCTTTACCTTCATCATGAAGATTATTTTCGAGTTTTACAATCAATTCCACCGTCTTACCCAGTCGGTTCATGATGAGTTTCTTTGCGCGGAAGGATTCGACCTTTGCAATTTTTAGTCGCTCTTTTTGCTCAGCGAGTTCGGTCAGTACATCTTTCTGTTTTCGCTGAAATTTGATTTCTTCGATTTTTGATTCTTGCTTCTTTTCAGGAGCGAGAACCTTTGAGAGGTAACGTTCTTTTCCGTGACTTTGAGGGCCTGCGGTAATGATTGAGATAACACCGTCCGCAATATCGGCTTTCAAACCATAGTTTTCAATCAACATGTCCTTGTCGATTTTCTTTAAATCTCCGATTTTGAGGCCGGAATCGGCCAACTGCTGGGCAGTTGTTTCATCGATACCTCGACGTAGTAAAGCAAGATATGTGTCCTTCTTGGCCATAGCATCCCCTCCGACGAGTCTATCCGAGGAGACTCTCCTAAGAAAAGGCTCTCCTCCCTCGGTGTAGGAGAATATATGCTATTGACTCCTTATGAACTTAGGATTCGTTTGTAAAGTCAGTAAAAGAGCAACATAATTCAATCCAATCATCAAGTTCGAGTTCTTCCGGGCGCAAATCCATTTTTTCATCTTCTGCATGGCCAGCATATGCTTGTTTCCATCGTCCTGCATGCCATCCTTTCACTCGGTTCAATCGTCGAGGGATATTCTTCAATGTCGAGCGTAATTTTTTGCGACGATGGGAGAAGGCAAGGTGAATCATTTGTCGAACTAATCGATTATCGCAAGGCCACTCTTCACCGTGCGGTTCCATCGAGATGTAGCAAGAGTTTACTTTCGGCATTGGACTGAAGTTATGTGGCGGTATTTTTTCTTCAATTTCACTGTCCCAATCTAAAGCTACAGTCATGCCGAGAGAACCAACATCGCTTTCGTATTCCATGACCAACCGTTCTGCAAACTCCTCTTGAACCAATAAAACGACTTTTTGGATGTCTTCGGTTCTTGGATTTCTCAAATGTCTGGTGAGTTCATCGACCAGTGGAGACGAAATTTGATACGGAATGTTCGCAACGACTTTGGTTATTGTATCGGGCCATTTGAGTTGCAATGCATCGCCAGAGAGAACGGTTAACTTGCCAGATTTGTCTTCTGGACCAAAAGCCTCTGTAAGGTGTGTTACTGCAACAGGGTCGATTTCAATAGCCGTTACTTGACAACCTGTAGCCAATAATGCCTCAGTGAGAACACCTGGGCCAGGGCCAATTTCCAACACATGGTCCCGAGCGTTGACATCCCCCAATTGAATCGCACGAGTAAGAAGTTCGTCGTTAACGAGAAAATGCTGCCCTAAGGATTTGTCGAACGGCAGCTTGGAGCGCAAACTGTCAATCAGCCAACGAGCGCCCCTCATGCCTTCACCGGCAACAGCAGGTCAATCAATCGTGGTTGGATATTTCGGTCTTCCAATTCAGCCAAGAATCGTTTTGCGAGTAATTCCGCTGCGTCAATTTTACATGATTCATTGAGAGCAGAGAGCGATTCAAATCCTGTAGACCCTCGAGCCTCGACCATCTGCAGCGCTTTTTTGTTTCCAACACCTTGCAGCAATTCAAAGGCGTGCTGTTTGAGCGACATATTCCCTGCGACATTGAAGAACGCAGAAATGAAGTGCTTTTCATTTTCCTCGATAAAGATTTGAATAACCAGCGGAAGATCTGCTAAGACGTGGTTCGCCAGGCGACCAATATTCGTCATGCCGAGTACGTTTTCGATATCTTCCCGTTTGGAAGTATCTGTCCCGATGTATACTCGAGCAGTCGTCAAAAGTTGGCTAACGCCAGCCTTCGGTTGCAGACGGCATAACAATAGTCTCGATTCAGTAACGGCTACAATTACATTGTTCGCCATGTCATGATCGATAACACGTGCCCATTGTTCGTCCATCAAAGGCGATTTTTGTTGAGTCCTTGGTGAGCGGTTGTTTTGCCGCCCGCCTTGCCGGTTGTTTCGACGATTGTCGTTGTTTCGACGGTTATCATTCCGTCGGGGTTGAGATTTTTGCTGAGTGGGGGGCTTCTTTGCAGGGGTGATTTCCCGTCGACCTTCAGCAGGTCTTGACCAGCCAGTTGATTCGGTGTTTGTGTTCTTCTTTTTGGTAGAACCAATTTTGATATTACGGTCACGTCGTGCACCAGTCATGTCAAATCACCTCGGAGGGGTGGCAGCCTTATTCAAATCCAACATGTTGTCGAACGAGATCCAAGACGGTGTTAATCTCATCATCACTGATGGTCATTCCACGGCTTGATGCAAGTACAGCTTTCACATCGTTTGGATACATTGGCATTAATTCCGCCAATTTTGCAGCCAAGTGTGGTGCAGTTGAGAGAGTCTCAACTTCACAGAGAGCATCTTTGAGTGATTGGAACACTTCGGGGTCGGTTTTGTAACCGTTACGAGCATCACTCGCAGCCCATTCAGCGTGCTGAAGGGCAGCTTTTTGCTCATAGGTGAGATTCTTACGTCGCTTTTCAGCATCCAGCAGTAGGGTTCGAACAGTAGCAAAATCAACGAAACGCTCTTCTTCAGTCATAGTAATTCCTCATTCAAGTGGTCGAAGGTGCTCAGGTCGAGCAATGACCGTTTTAGCCATGTTGCCATCTTTGACAGAGACAATCCAAGCGACACCTTGTCGCTTTTCGATGAAACCGGTTCGGCCGTGGAAGCGGCGGTGAGGCATACCCATTTGTTGCCCACCGTCGAGGACAATAGCCACTCTGTCCCCTTCTTGGTAGTCGTGCATGACGCGGCTGATATTGATGCGGCTACGCTCAGATTTTCGGCGACGTAGAATGCTTCGTGTACGAACTCGTAGCCCCTTGGATCGTTTCATGTTGGTCGACTCCTTTTTCTCGGACGGTGCAGATATACATCTTCCGAGCAGTTTGGCGACCTGCCCTCCCCATATAAGCACCGCGACGGATGCAGGAGGTGAAAAAAGAGTAAAAAAGCAGTTTCAAGCCTCTTTTTACTCATTAATCAGCGTGAATATCGCCAACATCGAGCCATAACACTTCGCATTTGGCTTTGATGAGTGAGGACAGACTCGGTTGCGTTCGCCCTCCATCTCCATGCACGGTTTCTTTGACATATGTACCTGATTCACAGCGGAGTGTAAACTCAACTTCTCGAACACCGTCACCCATTGACTCAATACTCGGATTAGAGGTTTCAAAGACGGTTCGACGGCGAATGAGATCTGCTCGTCGGTGAGCGACTCTTTCGGGAGTTCGTTGAGCGAGCTTGACACCGGAAAGTTTGGCAATCGTGTCCAAGATCACATCATCGTTTGGAAGCTCAATGTAAACAGGAGCAGGAGGTCCTTCGGCTTGAATTCGTTCAATGAGCACGGGCTTTGTCCCTTTGGTATCGAGTTTCATTTCTTCAGCCATGGTGACGAGTTCCGCTTTTTTCATCGACTTCAAGGTGGCTTCATCCGGTCCTTCTGGAACGTCAATGACAGTAGGTAAGGGCTTGACATGGTCGTTTTTCCTGTCACCTCTTCGCTTTCTTCTTGAGGATTGCTTCTTACCTTTACCGCCGCGCTCTTGAACATCGATATGTGTTAAGTCGACTGGAGCAGTCAGCACTGCTAATTCAGCTTCGCTCAGCGGTTGAACTCGGAATCGAATGGTGTATGATTTCTCAGCAGGTGTATCCTTTACCCGGACCACTTCACTTCGATTTGAATCTCTCAGGCCAGTGATTTCGATACTTCCATCTGCTGCTGAATTGATTGTTTTCATCGCTTCTTCAACATCGATTGTACGAATTTTAGGTTCTTTCATTTCGATGACAAACGGCCGACCTCGTCCCATACAGCGGACATCGATATCTTCTCGACCCATGCCATGGAAGGCATGTTCCTTTGAATCAAAAAGTTCGAGCAGAGGGTTGCCAATGAGGTCCTGAACACTTTTTTTGTATTGCAATCCGGTTTTCTCACAGCGTTCACATCCGCGACCTTTACATGCACGGCAAGGCCAACGAGTTTGGGGGATTCCTCGTTCGAGTTTGAGGTATCTTCCGTAGAGGTAGTGCGCACGTATGTCGAGTTCTACCGTCAAGGTTAACACATCGATAAGTGCGAGAATTTGGGGTTTGTCATTGACGAGCTTTACACCCTCTAATCGTGAATTGAGGTGTTGAGCAATTGCGGTTACAAGTCCACTTTTCAGTGCGTCTGAACCACCTGCTCCAAATCGTTTCCTCATTTCCTCTTCGCCCTCCATCTGGTCTTTTGGAATACGCGCCCCAAGTTGTAGGCGCGTGAGTTCATATGGTTCGAGTGCATCAAAAATGATGTCGGAGAGTAACTCCGCTTCTTCGTAGAGATTTTCACAGAACGGGCACAATGGTTGTTCTTCACGTGCGTTGTTTAAATGAGAATCTCTTTCAAGCACCGTAGTTCTAATTTGTTGACCCGATTGCTCGATGCTCTGATTGAAGGTTTTCTTGCCACCTAATCGGCCGAGACAGTGATCGCATGTTCCCATGCGAACCAAGTGTTTGTGTCCAGCCGGGGATGGTGCTCTTGGAATTTCTTCCATGTGGGTACCCAGTTGGTCGGGTTGTTCTACCGATGCATCTTCCTCATCTTGTTGAGATTGTTCTAAGTTTTCAGCGTCATCCCATAATGAATAATCAGTTTGGCCGAATCCAGCATTGGCGTAGTTCATCCAATCGTCTTCGTCATCCTTGTCTTCATGTTCTTCTTTCGACATAAAAATCACCACTTTCTCGGGGCCAACCCCTAAGACTGCAAACCGCCGGTTGTCCGCTCATTGATGAATACACCGGTCTTCTGAAATCTCTCAATATGAAGATGTGAAGTAGAGTAACCACAACACGATGAACACTATTGCCACAACAAAAAACAATATGGCGATGAGATAGGATAAGTTAGAGGATAGTGTTGAACCCATGTCGCCTTTCCACCTGCCATATTGAGTGTTGAAAACGCCGAGCATAATTAGGCCAATTGCGTTGCCATTGCACAAAAAGCAACAAAGCAAGTCACTATCGATGCTGGACCCTGAATCAATCGAAAATATTGTCCCGCCCGTCGAAATGAAAATTATAATTAATGAAATTAAGATGAGTAGATTCGAAGGTTTTCCATCCATTGGTATGACAATTTGATTGGCACCATAGTGTTCTTGGGATCCGGGGAAACCCAGAAACTTCTTGCCATGATTGGGGTCTTCAAGATTTGCAGACTGAATCACAACAGACTTCAGAGGACCCTTTTTTTCAGGGCGTACTTCCTCATCCATGGAATAGGTCTCCATCCTTATCGTTTAAACAAGACCCTTTTTTGTCTCGGATTCAATCAATTGAACGCAGCATCATTGTCACTGCTTTCTCGCCCTGTTCAAATGTTCCAATTTCAGTAAAACCGTGCCGCAGATGGAAACGAATCGAACCAGGATTCGGCGGCCTGAGACTCACTTCTGCAGTCACTGGACGGGTATGTTTTGCGGCATGTTCAATCACTTTTTGATACAGCCGAGAACCAATGCCTTTGTCTCTATGGTTATGGTCTACAGCGATTCTGTCAACGTAAAGAAATGAGTCATAGCGTTGGTTAAACCATGCATAATTGAGACTACCGTATCGTGTATGTGGTAGAAGACAGAGTACGAAACCTCGCAGTATTCCTTGTTCAAAAACCCCGATAGCAAGTTCAGAAAGAGAAAATATGTCAGTCAATTCTTCAAGTGAAACACGGCCAGTTCCTGGTAAACCTTGTTCATTAATTTCCAATGCAGCCTCCATATCTTCGATGGTGAGCTGACGGCATTGCATCATGATGCCTCCGCTGAAGGTTTACGGGCAACCAAACCGAGTGCTGCCGTAGTCAACACTAAACTGGCGACCAGAGAGAAGGCAATCATTGCGGCGGAAAAGATTCCGAAGTTGGTGAACAATCCCATTGGTGAAAGTGCAATAACACTGAAACCTGCGATGTCTGAGGCTGCACTTCCAATGAGAGCAAGACCACAAGCGCCTCCGATTCCAATCAACGCTTCTTCGTGGCTTTCGCCGGATTCCCGGCCTTCCCTATACCTCTCCGTGACGTGGATACAATAGTCAATGCCGACACCCAGCGAAATGGTTGCAATGGTTACAGTTACGATGTTCAGTGATGAGCCTGCCATATACATCAAGCCATACAGCCAAACCACGACCAAGAGAATTGGAACCAAGGTAACTGTGGCCTGTTTGAAGGAACGGAAACCAATCGAGAGGGTAATGAAAACAAACAGCGAGCCGAGTCCAAGAGAGGATTGCATCTCACTTTGCATGGTGGTTGAAGCAACAAATCGGGTAACTGGACGACCGGTGGGCATGACCCATGTGAGCGGCTCATCTTCACTGACCTCACCAGCCTCAAGTTGGTCACCTGTAGAGAGGTTGGTAAATGGAGAAAGGTCTCTCCAAACCTCTTCCATACCGCCAGCCATTCCAGGGAAATCTTCGGGGGCGGTCATTCCAAATCGAATCAACATTCGCTCGTATACGGCGTCCTCTCCATTGATGTCAAGCCAGGGTTGCGTTGGGTCCAGTTCGACAGCAGGAGCGATGTAAAGTGCAACGATACTTGGGGGTATGTCGGGTATTGGCCCTATGCCTGGAACGCCATTGAGTGAGAGGAATCCGTAGAAGAACGCTAGGCATTCTCTGTCTGTCAAATCCATCAACGGTCCACTTCCTGCGGTAGAACAGTTCATGCCGTGTCCAGTTTCGTTAACTTGCCATCCAGCAGCTTCAAACGGTGTTGGATCCAAGACCAGTGAACCTTGAGCAGCGATCACCATCTCATCGAGCGCTAAGATGTCGATGGTTCCATCAGGTTGGCGAGTGATTTTATCCGGCACTCCTTCGGGAAGAACATCCATGTTTTGTCGGAAAACATCGATGGCAGCAAATACTTCCGGGTCGAGAACATCTCCTTCAATAAGCAGATTTGCAGGTTCGCCCTCATCGGCAAATCTCTCTGATATTTCATAGACTCCAATCGCAAAATCAGAGCGCTCATCCAAGAAATCCTCGACAGCGAAATCCCCTTCGAGTTGAGCCATACCCCACGCTGCTGGAATGGTAAGCAGGAATGCTATGGTGGCAATTATGGCTGATTTACGAAACGTTCCTGAGTTGAGAGCGATACTTTGCAGCCATTCCTCAGGGACCAAGTGAGTAACACCTGCTTTCTCTTCGATACTCTTGTTACGTTTTACGAGCCATTCATCTACAGATAACCGAATCATCGGCACCCACAAACCGGTGAGCAGGAATGCAGAGAATATGCCGAGTGCTGCCTCAATACCAAATGAGCGAAGCACTGCAATATCGCTAAACAGGTTTGCAGCAAAAGCCGCCATCGTGGTTACAGAGGTGAGACAAATCGCTCGTCCAACACGTTGTAGCGTAATTTCGGCAGATACATGTGAGGTTTTTCCTTTCATTCGCTCCTCTTTGTAGCGATGCAGTGCGTGCAGAGAATCATCAATGCCCAGAGCGAGTACGAGAATTGGTAACAGATTTGAGAATTGTGAACGAGCAATAATCGAAATTCCAAACCATGAGGTGATGGTCGAGAAGTGTCCAATCATTCCTTGCATCCAGACAAGAGCAGTTCCCAGAGCAAACATGACGATGACAACATCAGACACTCTACGTAGACTGACATACAACAATCCAACAATCGCCAACCCCATCAAAATGACAAGCCCCGCACTTGCTTGTAATTCTCGATTGACCTCAACATTCACGCCTTGTCCAAGAAGCAATGTAATGGTCGTCCGGTCGTGAGAGCGTAAGTGGCCTTCCAAATCCATGTACGACCATTCAGTGGAACAACCCGTCCCCTCCTCTTCCATGAGTTCTATGCAATACTCTTCGGTATACTGAGGAGGGTGGAGGACGAGGGTGCCATCAGCGACACGATAACCTCCAATTTTAACACCGTCTTCTGAGAAATCAAGGCTCTTTTCCTGTAGAGCGTCTTTCCAAATGACTTCCCAACCCATTTCTTCGAGGGTTCCTCGGTCAAACTGGACTAAGAGCCAAGTTGAGGAAGCAGACCATCGACCGTTTGCAACAAATGCGTCTTGCCATGTTCCGTTGCTGTTGAGTGAGCCACCAACCGGTCCGGTCTGCAATGCATTCATGTCCGCAACAAACCCTCTATCAAGCGATAACCATCTTAGGAAATTGTTGTCCGATGCTTCAGCCATTCGGGCTGCTGCCATGTCGATGTGCTGCTGAGTGACATTCTCATCATCAAATTCCAGACAGTCAAGTATGCCACAATCTGTCCAGTTCGTTGGCGGTTCGGTGACGATACCAAGTGTGGTCAGACCTGGTTGAGTGAGAATTGAGGAGCCGTTCATGAAACCACGAAAATGGTCGGAGAGTGAGATGGCACCCGGTGCTTGGTTCCCAGTCACGTCATTGACCAGTGGTTTCATGGCTTTGCTTAACGGGTGTTCTTGGACAAGGTCTACTTTTGAGTCGATTTCTTGAAGCAAGGTGAGGTTCATGATGCCGGCCGTTGGTGCGTTAATTCCCCCCCAAGGTTCACCAGCATCAAGCATTTCAGTGACGCTGGGGAGTGAAGAATAATCCGGTGCTCCGTCGCTCATTCGGGCTACGGGAGTCCAGTCTTCTAATGCAGGAACATAATCTGGATCTCGTGCAGAAACCAAAAATCCGAGAATGATTTCAGAGTTTGAAAATTCGTCATCAATAATCGCTTGGGCTTCAAGCTCTGGAGAATCCATTTCATAGGATTCCATGTCAATTGGTTGCAGAGCAGTCAAGACCCCTGGTATCATGAGAATGCTAAGTAAAAATACCGAGACGTGAACTCTTTTTCGATGAGGGATGAGCCATTTGGCAAACTTAGCAAATGAACCACTCATGCCTGATGGTCAGCACTTCTCCTTTTGAATTGATGTTTTCAATCCCCAGCAAGTATCGCATCGTTGCTTTCAAACACCGTCTCGTTATGGAGCGAGTATGGCTACACTCATCATCTTGAATCATCAACCATACGACGGAACCGATGTTACTTGGAATGCACTACGTTTGGCTCGTCAGTTAAACAGCGACGGAGTCGAAGTTCGGTTGTTTTTGATGAACGACAGCGTTGACCTGGCACGAGACGGCATACAGCCGCCTGAAGGCATCGAAGACATGGTAGCGATGACCAAGGATTTGATTGCCAAAGGTGTTCCAGTCAAAGTCTGTGGAACCTGTCAAAACCGTTGCGGCGTGCTCAAAGGTCAGCCGTATTACGAAGGCGCACAATTCTCAACCATGGCTGAATGCTCAGCATGGGTTCAAAGCAGCGAGAAAGTCCTCACCTTCTAGTCAGAGATTTAATTCGGTAGCAAGCGCATCTGCCAAATAGTGGTATTCATCGACGTGATTGTAGAGTTGAGCAGAGATTCGAATGTAACGGCCCTTGGGCGACTCCCAAGTCCATACGGGGATTTGGATACCGTATTTCTCCAAAAGCACTTCATGAAGCGGATCAGAATCATGCAATGGAATCCCTCCACTCGAATCACTTGGTAACGGCAAGGTTGCGATACATGCAATCATGTCATCAGGGCATGGTTGGTTAATGCCAAGACGTTCGCACAGAATGTTTCGACCTACAAGTGCCAAGTCATGGTTTTGTTTCATGATTGCAGGCCATCCACCTTCAACCATTGCAGCCATGCCTTCTATGACGACTGGTATAGAGCAATGTCCCGAGAAGTCACGCGTCCCAGTCCAATCAAATTCATGCCTAAACCGAGTTGTATCACCAAGTGGAAACGTCATTCCGTGACTGATGGTAAGGGGGTGGATTTTGGCTTGAAGGTCTTTACGAACATGCAGGAAAGCTGTTCCTTTTGGAGCGCACAACCATTTGTGACAATTGCTTGTGGTGAACGAAGCGCCGAGTCGGTCAAGCTCAAGTGGAATCATTCCAATACCATGTGCTGCATCCAACATCACATGAACGCCTTTTGCTTCCAAATCGTGAACAATTCTCTCAAATGGCATCAATAAGCCAGTCGGGCTGGTAACGGTATCTATGAGGGCGAGAGCCGTTTTATCCGTTACTTGAGACATAACTGCATCATAGGCGACGTCAGCATGTTCAAGAGGGAAAGGAATTCGACAGGTGACCACTTTGGCACCCCATCTTGTGGTAACATATTCTATGGCATTCTGACAGGCCTGATAAGCGTGGTCGGGTACGAGAATTTCATCGCCTTCTGAGAATTTAAGCGAACGAAGTATTGTATTCACGCCGGAGGTTGCATTCTCTACCAATGCTAAATCCTCTGGGTCACAACTTAGCATTTTAGCGAGAGAGATTCGCGCATTCAGCATGGCCTCAGGGGCGATTTTTTCATAGAATCGAACCGGTTCTCGTTCGAGAAGATCCTGCCATTGACGCAATTCATCGATAACAAACTTTGGTGATGCACCAAAAGAACCATGATTGAGGAAAACACATGCATCATCCAGCATCCAGTTGTGAGCTAAATCACTTTTCCGTGGCTTTCCCATGCCTCATCCAAGAAAACCGTTCTCTTCAATCTGCTGACGTAATCCGCATGGCTTACAGTGCACATCATGTCAAGGGAAGATAAATCACTTTCAATACTCGTTCATGTTCTACACAAGGGTCCCCCTCGTATCGATGGTGATACAAAGGGTTCGCGGTGGTTCATATCGATCGCTTGAGCCGTAAAAGTAGGATTGCTCGTGAACGAATTTTCCTAATTCGAACACTCCTCATTGTTTGGTATTACAGTTTCTTGAACTTAGAATGAGGTCATTATTTTATGCTGGCTTTATCTGGAAAGTTCATGACATCAAACAATGTTGGTAAAGGCATCGCTGAATTTGTAGGAACTTTCTTTTTGACACTCACCATTTTTATCGCTGCGGTTAGTGGAATGAGCGGCGATAATGCGCCTTTCGCCATAGGTTTGACCCTCATGGTCATGATTTATGCACTCGGCCACGTTTCTGGCGCTCACTTTAACCCTGCTGTTTCCATCGGACTTTTCGTTAAAGGAGACTGCAGCAAGGACGAGTTACCTTACTACCTTGTAGCACAATTTGCCGCCGGTATTCTTGCTTTCTTTGTTGGATCTCAACTCGTTCTCGGTGGCTTAGAAGTTGCCGAGATTACGGAAAATGAGTTTGGCTCAACACTGTCCGTTCTTGCAGCTGAAGCCTTTTGGACGTTCGCACTCATGTTTGTCATTATCAATGTTGCAACTGAGCAATCGGGCAATCAGTTCTACGGTGCGGCCATCGGTTTGACGGTCATGGCCGGTGCGTTTACTGTTGGAGGAATCTCGATGGGCTCGTTCAATCCAGCGGTTACAACAATGCTGATTACCAGCGGTGCAATGGCTGTGGCAGATGTATGGATGCACATTGTGCCACAGTTAGCAGGTGCTGTTGCAGCAGTATTCGTTCACAAACTTATGATGGGCGAAAACGAATAATCCTCCAGCAGCATTACGAATTTAATCTGTGGTGAAAACCCGTATCTGAATCTTTAGTGTCGTAATTTGACATTTTCTATCTGATGGACAATTGCATATGTTCATTAAAGAGTTTAGGGTGCCCGAAAACAGGGGATGAGTCGGGATTCGTGCAGTATGTTGCGCTAACTTTCTCACCATTCCAATGGAGATAATGCAATGACAAATGAATACCGAACAAGAATCTGCAACGTCCTAATTATTGGCTCAGGTGGAGCCGGCCTCAGAGCCGCTATATCTGCTCATGAAAGCGGCTGTGAAGTATTGGTGATTGGAAAGCGAATCAGAAACGATGCGCATACTACATTAGCGGCTGGAGGAATTAACGCTGCGCTTGGAACCGTCGATCCTGAGGATGATTGGATTCAGCATTTTGTCGATACATATCATGAAGGATACAACATCGGTGACCCGAAAACCGTTGAAATTCTTGTCAAAGACGCTCCTGAGCGAGTTCATGAACTCGTAGATTGGGGTGCACCGTTCGCACGAACGGCCGAAGGAGAACTTGACCAGCGGTATTTTGGTGCCCATACGCATCGAAGAACGTGCTATGCAGGAGATTACACTGGGCGGGCAATCCTCAACACCCTTGTCTCTAAAGTTGAAGAACTTCGAATCCCAATTATCGACATGACATATGTTTCAAAACTCCTGGTCAATACTCAAAACGGTCAACAACAATGTTTCGGGGCGGTTGGCTTTGATATCAACTCGGGGAACAGAACAGTGTTCCTTTCAGACTCGGTCGTATTGGCCGCTGGAGGCCATACTCGAATATGGAGGAGGAGCTCGTCGAGAAGAGATGAAAACACGGGTGATTCTATGAGACTCGCCCTTCATGCTGGTTGCAAACTTGCGGATATGGAAATGGTTCAGTTTCATCCAACGGGAATGGTCCATCCAGA
>CEQX01048872.1_pt1 | contig 25357 bp, 6 predicted proteins | sample 356261 | NCBI WGS metagenome assembly CEQX01 (sample SAMEA2621076, study PRJEB7988) | marine metagenome | isolation source: saline water (ENVO:00002010), including | reverse complement strand
ACAGGCTTTAGACCATCATCAATTGATGGAATTGCTCTTTCTAGTATGACGTATGATGCATAATCTAAAAACCAATCCTCATATAGATCCGATACTGGATTTTCATTTGGTACAGAACCAATCAATTCTGAATCTAATTCTTTATCACTCATTCACTAATATCTATTAAATCTTTCTCTACTCTTAACTTATCAATAATAAACTCTTGTCTTTTAGGGGTATTCTTTCCCATGTAAAAGGTTAGTAAATCATTAATTTTTGATTTCTTATTTAAAATAATAGGTTCTAACCTTATATCCTCTCCAATAAAATTTTTAAACTCTGAGGGAGATATTTCTCCTAAACCTTTAAACCTAGTAATTTCTGCTTTTTTTCCAATTTCTTCGACAGCAGAATTTCTTTCTTCGTCATCAAAACAATAAATTGTTTTTTTCTTATTTCTCACCCTAAATAATGGCGTCTCAAGAATATAAACATGACCCATTTTAACAAGATCCGGGAAAAATTGAAGGAAATAGGTTAAAAGCAATAACCTGATATGCATACCGTCAACATCAGCATCTGTTGCAATAATTATTTTTTTATACCTCAAACCTTCCAAACCGTCTTCTATATTAAGGGCATGTTGAAGTAGATTAAATTCCTCATTTTCATATACTATTTTTTTTGAATGCCCAAAGCAGTTAAAAGGCTTTCCTCTTAGACTAAAAACAGCCTGCGATTGAACATCCCGAGATTTTGTTATTGAGCCGCTAGCAGAATCACCCTCTGTTATAAAGATTACCGACTTGTTTTTTAATTCATCATCTCCTTTTTTGTCATTGTAATGTACTCTACAATCTCTTAATTTTTTATTATGTAGTTTAGCTTTTTTAGCTCTCTCGTTAGCTAGTTTCTTAATCCCAGCAATTTCTTTTCTCTCTCTTTCAGACTGCATTATTCTTTTTTGAAGTGCTTGAGCTGTCTCCGGATTTTTATGTAAAAAATTATCAAGTTCTTTTTTAACAAAATCATTTACAAATGATCTTACTGTCTGTCCTTTAGGGCTAATATTTAATGAACCAAGTTTTGTTTTAGTTTGAGACTCAAAAACTGGCTCCTGAACTCTAATAGCAACAGCACCTGCAATACTCGCCCGAATGTCTGTTGCATCATAATCTTTTTTAAAGAAGTCCCTTAAAGCCTTTACTATAGCTTCTTTAAATGCCGCCAGGTGTGTCCCTCCTTGTGTTGTATACTGACCATTAACAAAAGAATAATATTCTTCTCCGTAATTATTAGTGTGTGTTAAAGAACATTCAATCTCATTACCTTTAAAATGAATAATTGGATATCTTATAGATTCAGAATCTGTTTTATTCTCTAAAAGATCTTTAAGACCATTTTCAGAATGATACCTCCTACCATTATAATTGAGAATTAATCCCGAATTTAAATATGCATAATTCCAAATCTGATCTTCAAGATATTCTGGTATATAATTATAATTTTTAAATACTGACTGATCGGGCTCAAACATTATATAAGTACCATTTTTTTCTTCAGTCTTTTCAATATCTTTCTCTAGAACTGTTTTCCCTTTCTCAAATTCAGCATGTTTAAATTCTCCCTCTCTGTAAGATTCTATTTGAAATTTATTTGAGAGTGCATTAACAGCTTTAAGACCTACTCCATTTAATCCTACAGATTTCTGGAAAGCCTCAGAATCATACTTTCCACCAGTATTAATTTTAGATACACAATCAATGACCTTACCTAATGGTATCCCCCTTCCAAAATCTCTGACCTCTACCCTGTGTTCTTTAACCTTTATTTTTATTGTTTTACCGTGGCCCATTAAATGCTCGTCAATAGAGTTATCGATAACTTCTTTGATTAAAACATAAATACCATCATCTTTAGCTGATCCGTCACCAAGCTTACCGATATACATACCAGGACGAGTTCGTATATGTTCTTTCCAATCAAGAGACCTTATACTGTCCTCGGTGTACGTATTTTTCTTATTTTCCATTAAGGAATTAAATATAAGAATGAATTACAATAAATACATTTATTAACTAAAAAATATCGAATGCTTTTAGTCTAATAGAATAAATAGGAACATCGTTTCTGACACTATTCCCAATAAAGTTATTAATATATATCTCGAGGGAAGCGTTACCATAAAAATTAAGACTTAAGCCACCAAAGACTTCGACTAAGTCTCTGGATCCACCCATAATTGAGATAGAGCTTGATAGAGGTATTTTTGCTCCAAAAGAGTAAAAATTAGGTTCATCATCAATTAAAACATAGTTACCACTCAATGACAAGAAATTATCTCCAATCGGCAGATCGTAAGATACCGTCGCGATAGTAGCGCTACCAAAAGGATCAAACTTTCCGTCCTGATAACTGAATTTTTTCTTAGCATTTAGACCAATTTTCGTTGATAATCCAACTAAAAAGTTTCTTGTATAAATTGTTATACCTGGAGTTAACCCAAAAACTGATTGTTTAAAACCATTAGTGGCCCAATTCTGATACAGGGGATCAGAGGTATCCCAAGCTAGGAGATTAAATTTATCCTGAGAAACTGAGGCCTTCATTGCGAACATGACATTCATTTCTCGGTTTAATTGCTGTCTATATCCAAGCGTTAAACCTGACGAAAATCTTCTGAAGATATCATTAGAATAATTTAAAAGGTCTATACTAGTTTGAAAATGGTTATTTGTTATCCTCTGAGAACTTCTTCTACCACTATTACTTGAGAAATAACCTGGGGCAGGACAATAAATTAAATTATCAGTCATTCTAAAACTAGCAGATGCATAACTGAGAGATGAGTTAAACCTTGATCCTTTTAATGATCTAGTATCAAGAACTGACAAAGATGATCTACCATCTATCCCAGCAAGAGCAGGATTAACTAATATGTTATTATCAGCGGCTCTTAAAACCTCTATATATTCCTGAGATAAAACACTCAGAGGAGAAAAAATTATTAATAACTGAATAAAAAACCTTTTTATCATCTGTCTAATAATAAAACACCCACTATAGTTCTAGCCCTAATTTGACCAAACTCAATTGGTGTAATTTCATAAAAATAAATACCTTTTTTAGCATCTCCTGATGTATTTTGATCGGTTCCATTCCAAATTATGTCACCAAGTATTTCGGCTTCGTGCACAACTCTTTGGTACCTATCTAAAATTCTTACCTCAAATTTAACGTTTTCAGTACTTATATTCTTGTACTTTATGGTAAAAAAGTCATTAAACCTATCATCATTAGGTGTGAAGTACGTTGGTAACTCGTATTCTGGAAACTGAATTTTTGAAATATTTATATGCACTTTAGCATAGTTAGAAATACAACCAAGAGAGTCTTGGACAGCGTATATTATGCTATCTGTTTTACTAGGGGAACCTATATAATCATAAGATATTGTACCATCATTATTCACGACTAAATCACCGTATTTAGGTGGATTTAATATAAAAATACTTGATGAGTCAAGAGGATTATCTATATCAGTATCATTTGCTATTATATCTTTGGTGATAATTGCAGGGTTAGTTGCATCAACATTTATTGTATCGTCGTTGGCTATAGGACAATCATTTATAGAATTAATTCTAATTGTAACGGTAGCCTTTGATGAGCATGAAGTAGATGGATCTGGATCCGTTATCTCATACTCAAATGTTACAATTTGAGGTCCTGGTGGACTGATTTGTAATGGAGGAATATATGTAAAAGAACCATCTGATCTCATTTGAAGGGTTCCTGCTGCAGGTGGTGAGGTTACCGCATAGTTATTATTATTTGTATTAAGGTCTGCATCAGTATCGTTAATAACAACAGTACTGTCAAGTGTGAATCCTTCATTAATTATAAAGTTATCGTCAACAGCAACAGGACAATCATTAACTTGGTCAATACATATCGTTGCAACTGCTGTATCTAAACTATTAAAATCTCCATCAAAAGCAATATAAGTAAAGAAATCTGATAGATCTTCTCCACCGTCATGAACATAAGTGAATGTTCCATCATTATTGAATGTTAGTATTCCATGAGATACGTTATCAATTAATATTGCTGAAAGGACACTATCTTTTACATCAGCATCTGTATCATTCCCTAGAACACCCTGAGAATACGTATTTATTGTTAAGGTATCACCTTCCTTTATACAAGGAATAAAACCATCATTATTTGCAATTGGTGGTTTATCATCGATTGAGTCTATACCAAGAATTACAGTATAAACTGAACCAGTACATTCACCATCAGATAATCTGTATGAGAATTGATCCTGAAAGTTTTCACTATCATCGTGAGTATATATGAAGGATCCGTCAGAACCTAGTGTGAAAGGACCAGCGTGGTATAAAGGAGGTGTAACCAGTGTCGCAGTTAATTGATCACACGAGTTATCATCTGTATCGTTGAGTAGAACACCTAGAGTTGTATCAATTACTATAGTTTGACCCTCATCAATAGCATAAAAATCATTAATACCCACGGGGCATACATTATTTATCGTTATAAAGACAGTGTCTATAGATTCCGAAATCGAGTCTTTTACCTTAAATAAGAAATAGTCGTTGTTAGGTGTATCTGAACAATCATGTTTATATATAAAAGATCCGTCAGGGTTGATTGTTCCTGATGGTAATAAAGTACCCCTAAATGGAGCCTGATGTAACTCCGCAGTAATTGGTAATCCTAAGTTACTTGATGATGCACTGAGAATACCTTGAGCTGTGTCTATAACTAGCTCCTTACCCTCGTCAACAGAATAGGCATAACTCTGGGTATTAGGTCCTGGCATACTTATGGTTATAAATACAGTGTCCGTTTCTACAGCATTATCCTGACCATCAGTTAATTGATAAACAAAATAATCCTGGGTCGAGGCAAAAGAACCATCATGAATATATGTAAACGTCCCATTAGAATCTAATAAAAATGTACCTAAATGGTTAGATGGCGCCTGTACTAGTACTGACCTAAGGGTATCACAAGCGAATGAATCTACATCATTTTTCAAGATACCATTTAACTCATCAGCTATAATTAATGATTCACCATTATTTACGCTGTAAAAATCATTCTCACCAAAAGGGGCCTCGTTTACGATAAATATTACAACACTATCTTGGAGACTAGAAGTTAGGAGTCCATCTGAAACTTTATACTGAAAAATATCTACTGTTGCGTTGTTACACCCGTGGATATATTCAAATGCCCCCCTATTACCGATTGAAAATACACCACCAGCACTCCAAAATGGAGGTATAGTCAGAACTGCTCTCAAATCGCTATTAGGATTATCCGGGTCAATATCGTTTTTCACTATCAATAAGGAGTCAGAATTTAAAACTGTTAATGTATCTCCCTCATTAACATAAAATGTATCTTGAACTACTGTTGGCCTGTCATTTATTGGATTAATACTTAAAACGACATCTGCAGTGTCAAAACATTCTCCATCAGTAACTAAGTATGTAAAAATATCTGAGAAAAATTCACTACCATCATGTTGGTAGGTATAATTACCATTATTTTCAAAGGTCAAAGAGCCCCTCTGAGGAAGCTGAAGAATACTAAAAATTTGAAGAGCATCACCATCAGCATCAGTATCGTTATTTAAAACATTACCAGAGGTAATACCACCTTCATCAAGCGAGTTCCCGTCATCTGCACCGACAGGAGGGTTGTTAGTTGACCCAGTCTCATATATCATCCTAATCCCATCAATAGCCATATAATTTGTTTTTCCATCAGAAACAGCAGCAATCGTAAGTTGTTGTGTTGCATTTGTTGGGAAGAACTCCATGGTTACCTCTGACCACACCTGATTTCCAATACCCAGAAAAGGAATTTTTGGTGTAAGTTTTGTCTCCGCACCAAAACTTATTGATATCTGTGCAGAATCACCTACATTGACTGAACCATATCCAGCATTAGCAATATAAAATTTTAGTATATGTTTCTTACCGACTTCAAGAAATGTTACAGTACTAAAAAAAGTTTCAGGTGATCCAGAATTTGTGCCCCCACTACTCCAAACCCCAGCAAAAATACCTCCATCAGGAGATGCAGTCATTCCCGCCGCGTAATTAAATTGTGTTGTGTTTGGTAAGGGAGTTATCCAAGAATCAGCTGTTCCTGTACCATTTGTCCATCCGCCACCAGATACATTATTATTTAAATTTGATCCAGAAGCAACACCTGCTAGACTTTCAAAAGTTCCATCAGCATTCAGAGGAACATTACCTTGGCCACACTGTTGACCATAAATTGGGGACAGAATTATATTATATAGTAAGACTAAAGAGAATAATTTTTTTAATGCAAAAAACATAAATATCTACTATGTTACATCAATAAACGTAAATTTACACAATATATTTTCCAAATGTTAAATGGTAAGCCTATTCTCTTTTTATAAATACAAATCCTGTAAGGGGCTTAGACCCATCTCCTAAATCAAAAATATAAAAATATGTTCCCTCTGGAAGTCTCCCATCACCAAAATACAATTGCATCTGATTTGTTCCATCCCAGTCGTTAGAGTACCCTTTTTTCTCATAAACCCTATTGTTCCATCTATTATATACCCTCACTTTATTTTTAGGATATGCCTCAATTCCACGAATTATCCAAATATCATTGATACCATCATTATTTGGAGAAAATCCATTAGGAATGTGTAAATCCTTGTGGTAAAATTCTATTTCAAATGCTTCAGTAATAATATCATCTTCACATAAATATGCTGGTGAGGATATTATCAGTCTATAGAACATATGAATATTTTCTATTTGATTTTGATCAAATTCAGCACTAATAATGTTGAGTTTGTTAGTTTTTGATCCTTGATAATAAGAGCCATCTACTATTGTATCTTCTAGATCCTTCCAAAATAGGGTAAATTCATCTCTTACCTGCCACTGATAATTAAACCTTTCAGCTAACTCAACATCAACAGTTAAACTCAATGTATCACCCTCTTTGAGAAGAATATAGTTAACTGGCTGAGATATAATATCTATCTCAAACCCTTTTTCCAAAAAATCCAAAATACCATTATTATCGTTGTCTAGAGGATACAAATACCCTGAATCTTCTAAAACTCTTCCTAAAGAGTCAATTTTTACCGGTGATTTTGATAATATTCCATCATTATCTGTATCGTTAAAACCAGCCTCACTAACATCATAACAGTCATCATCGTCTGAGTCAAGGTCTTTATTATTTAAATTTCCATCATCATCAACATCGTTACAAACGTATGCTATTATATTGGTACTGTAATCAAATTTCGATGGACCAGCATGATTGGTGTTTCCTATAACTATATTGAATCCATCTTTACATGAAATATTAAAATTTTTATCTAGTATCCATCCATCGACTTTGTTATCCATGTATGGTATAACATCAACCATCTCACCACTAGAAATACGTGATAATAATTTTATAGATCCATCTCTTATTACTAGTTTGATATCAAAGTTTTCTGACCATGGATACCATTTCTTTTGATCCTTGGCAAATATTCCTCCTTGATTAAACTCTCTTGTTATTTCAGCATCAGCTTTTCCAATTAAAACGTCCCAATGATACTGATTAAAATAAAGAATTGTCTTTCCATCAACCTCCACAAAAATCCCATCATCAAAACTAATATCTGATTCTATATAACAGCCCTCATAAATATCACCTGTTCCTAATGACATTGATACGTCTATATCATATCTAAATAAATCATTTTCACCTCCAAACCCACTTTTTTCTGAAAAAGAAGCTATTAAAGGGTAGCTAGAGGTATATACTGAATCAATGTCTCCTGATAGAATCAAAGAACCATTACTAAAACATTCTGTGGAATCATATATTCCATCATTATCATCATCAACATCATCAAAATTTCCAACTAGATCAATATCAAAATCATTTGTCACAATTATTCTAAATGGATCAGATATGACATCACTGCCACACATGTAAGAAGGAGTGGAAACAACAACTCTAAAAATTCTATCAGAATAACTAATATCAGCATTTATAATATCAAAAATATTTGATGTATTAGCTAAACCTTCCCATGTCATACCACCATTTTCACTTACTTGCCACAGATAAAATAGCTTTGTGTTTCCTTCACTAACATCAGCAATCACAGAAACACTAGAATCTGACCTCTCTACTATAAATATGTCATACGGCTCCACAATAATTCTTGCCTGAGATCCAAATTCAAGGTAATCTGGTATAAAGTTGCTGTCTCTATCAACTGGTTGGGTATAACCATCGATACCAGTTGTAACCAGACCTTTTTCATCTACAAGAACAACACTATCACCAAGGATTCCATCATTATTGTGATCAGTAAATCCAGCTTCAATGGCATCGTAGCAACCATCTCCATCAGAATCTAGATCATACTGATTTATTATCCCATCACCATCAATATCACCAGTTCCTTCATACGTATCGTATATTCCATCGTTATCATCATCTAAATCATCAATATCTGAAATGCCGTCTAAGTCATTGTCTGGCAAAACTTTTAAGATCATCGAATCACTAACGAGAGAAGTTCCACACTGATATGATGGCGTTGAAACTAATGCTCTAAACATATAATTTGAAAAGTATAGAGGTGAGTTTTTAATAATTAAACTATCACTCCTAAAACCATCAAAAAAGGTAGTATCTTCAATACTTATCCAGCTTACTCCACCATCTTCACTAATTTGCCACTGGAATATTATCTCGCTTTCTGAAACTGAAGATATAGAGAAAAATGTATTTGTATTTTCTGTGATTACTTTATCTCCTGAGACTGTATCAATTAAAATACCACCACCAAAATCAAGAAAATCATATACCCCATTAGAATCATTATCATATGGAACTGAGTAATTACATGATCCAAAATCTCCTGATATTACAATGTCATCTATAATACCATTATACCAATTTTTTAAAATTGGTGAGCCTCCAATAAATATTTTCTCTAAATTATCTCCAATAATAGTAGAATCCACAACTGAAAAAATAGTATCACCATCAATATAATGAGTATAGTTATTACCTCTTTTTTGTAAAACTATATGATACCATTGTCCTACATTAAAAGGATTAATTTCTTTCGAAATTTTAATATTTTGAGGGTTTATTTCAAAATTGAGATAATTAGATGTATCAGAAGTATACTCATAATTCCATGATGAGTCGGAAGATTGCTTTTGAATAAACGAAGAAGATTCACCAAGATTTAGTGTATCACTTAACTTGATCCACATTGAAACACTGAAACTTTCATACCTTCCAATGTCCATTAGACTGTCGTGATCTACAGAAATAAAATCATCAACACCATCAAATAAAGATGCGTTAGAAGGTATTCCAAATCTATCGTTTGTTAAAGTGACTCCGTTATCGATTACAGTTAAATTATTCACTGATGAATCATCAAAATTTTCATTGAAATCAAGCTTGAGGATATAATTATCTATGACTAAACCTAAACCATCTACCTTTACTGGCGATACTCCTACGATTCCGTCCCCGTCAGGATCATGACAACCTATTTCGCTTACATCAAAACATCCATCACCATCTGAATCTAGATCAAAGGAATTGATAATTCCATCACCGTCAATATCACTATTACCTTCATAGATATCAAGGATACCATCATTATCATCATCAAGATCGTCCTCATCCGCTATCCCGTCTCTATCATTATCAGGTAGAACAGTCAATGCAACAGAAGAAAAGATATCAGTATCACACACAAAAGCAGGTGTAGAAATATTTACTCTAAACTGGTAGTCGTTAAACTCAATAGGAGCATTAGTCAAGGTCAAGACAGAGGTATTTGATCCACTATAAATTATATCATCAGCAATATTTAACCAGGTTACACCGCTATCTTCTGAAGATTGCCACTGATATAGTATGGTCCCCTCAGCTATAACCTCAACTTCATACCTAGCATTTCTTGTTTCTATTATCGACACACTTGATGGATTTGTTTTGATGAAAACAGATGAACCTAATTCCATAAAATCGTCAACATCATTAGCATCTCTATCGAGTGGATCCGTATACCCATCAGTTGAGCTTGTCACTAAACCCAAGGAATCAACAGTAATTGGATTGACACCTAATATACCATCATCATCCTCATCAGAAAATCCAGCCTCAATTACATCATCGCAACCGTCTCCATCAGCGTCAAGGTCAAAATGATTTGGTATCCCATCACCATCCTGATCAAAAATACCTTCATATGTATCTAAAATACCATCATTATCATCATCTAAATCAATGATATCTGGAATATTATCTCTGTCATTATCAGGTAGAACCGATAATAATGCATTATTAGAGTAGACATCTTCAGAACATGATAATGTTATGTTACTTACAACAACTCTGTATATAGTTCCATCCATTAGTAGTGTGACATTTTCAATAATTAAAGAGTCTGTGTTGACACCTGTATAGGTTGAGCTTTCTGATAAATTTATCCAACCACCACCCATATTTATCTGCCATTGGTAGAATAAGGTACCAGTTACAGAGGCATTAACCGTAAAAAATACTGAGTTATCAATTGGAACTTCCACAGAATCTGGATTAGATATTATTATTGGATTATCGCTTAGTTCCTTATAATCTTTTATACCATTATCATCTAAATCTTCAGGGTCAGTGTAACCATTTTCAACAGGTTGCCCAGCACCAGATGAAGAACAAGTTCCAGTAATTATAACACTCTGGTTGTTTACTGACCCACCTGTAGCAGCTGTAAAACCATAATACACTTCAGGGTTACCACTAAAAATTTCATTTATTATATCTCTTTTAGCAGAAATTATAACAATCCCATCCCAAGAAACAGTTAAAGAGTTATCTGAGCTATTCCAGCTAAATATCACCTCGTGGTAGTCTCCATCTGCTATCTCTGACGAGAATACATATTCGTTGTTATGATTAGTTGTCTCTCCATCATAAACAATAGCTGCATGATCACCATCTGGATCATTTGTATTCCATTTGTATGTGTCAAATTCAACAGCTACAGAAGGTTTAATTCCCAAATAACCAATACCTCCTCCGCTTGAACCCTGATCAGAAGATAATGGCTGTAAAACAAATGCAATTCCATCAGCACCATTTGAACCTTGAATGCTTCCTAGGTTTAGTTTTGATTTCACCTCAAAATCTTTAGAAAGATCAATAGTTTCAAGAGACCAAACAGCACCAGATTGGCCACCGCCTTGGTCTGTTGTCAACAGATATGAGCTATCATTCTCAATAAACTGTGCAGATCCTACAATATTGTAATCAGTAACATTGAGAGGAGAACATTCCTCAACTGCATCACAAGCTATAACAACTCCTAGAGAATCAACTATAACTGGAGATACGCACAATATACCATCATTATCATCATCACTAAAGCCTCCCTCTATTACGTCATAACATCCATCCCCGTCAGTATCTAAATCGAAGCTATTAATTATACCGTCACCATCTATGTCGTCCGTTCCTTCATCTGTATCATATATACCATCATTATCATCATCTAAATCATAAATATCTGCTACTCCATCCTTATCATTATCTGGAAGTACTGATATTGTCGAAGTTTCAGAAAAAATAGTGTCTCCACATACAAAGGCAGTATTGAAGATATATGCTCTAAATCTATACTGATCCATATCTAAACTTAAATTATAAATATGGAGCGTATCAGTATCTTGTCCTGAAAAGTTTTCTAATGAATCTATGTTTACCCATGAGGTACCAGAATCGTAACTTATCTGCCATTTTACTAACGAAGATGGCGGAGAATAATTTACATGTAAAAAAGAAGTATCGTACTCTACTAGTGAATCTGACTGAGGGTGAGTAATGAAAATTGATGAAATTCCATATTCTTTAAAGTCATAGACACCACTACTATCATTATCAAAAGGCATTAAGTATCCGCCGTTCTCTCCTACTACTCTGCCCCATATGTCTACAATAAACGGAGAATTACCAAGTAAGCTATCAATATCAAAGTCGTCAAATCCTGCCTCTAAGACGTCAGGACAGCCATCACCATCAGTATCCAAATCAAAACTATTTATTATTCCGTCTGCGTCAATATCTTCGTAACAACCAGAATTAAATTCAATATCATCTAACGCAAAATCATTTCCGTAACCACCAGGCTGCTCGCTTGATAGAACAATCTCTATAGATGGGTTTTCTAAATTATTGAAATTAAACCTGTACTCATGCCATTTTTCATCTCTTGGTACATTCCCTGTGTTGTACTTATAGAGTAGATCTCCCTGCTCATCATCGGTGACTGCGTATACCTCAAAGGTTATATTTGGAGGTATATGAGTATTAAGGTTACCGGTATTAACATGATACATTCTAATAATATCTTTTAGCCAGAAAGAAACCTCATAGGGAACATTAAGATTTAAGCCATCAATTCTTCTTTTATAAAAATACTTTCCTGGGTCATATTGTGCATTACAGATAAACATTCTACCATTTGGATTACCCGTATGGTCTGAAAACTCAAGCCAGTTATTAAACCAATTAGTAGTATTGCTAGCGATCGTGTAGGAGCCATCCGATACAACACCTTCCGCAGCGTAATCATAATTGGTATACGGTGTGGAAGTGTAATCTCCCTGACCAAAGTCTTCAATAAATCTATTTGACTCACAAGACAACTCAATTGAGTCATAAATACCGTCGTTATCATCATCGACGTCCATATCATCAAAAATTCCATCTCTGTCGTTATCAGGTCTCACCATTAAAAAAACCCAATTAGATATTACTTCCTCAGCACATACATATGAAGGAACAGAAATAATTACTCTGTACCTGTATGAATCCATATCAAATGATAGATTATTAATTTTTAGGGTGTCTTTGTTAGCACCATCATAAATAATATCATTATTTATTTTAATCCACGTTATTCCAAAATCTGATGATACTTCCCACTGATAGTTTAATTTACTGTCAGAGGTAGCGCTCACAAAGAAATAAACCTCTCCTACATCTGAAGTCATTTTACTTATAGGTTGAGTTACAATTTTTGGTTCTGAGCCATAGTCAAGAAAATCATATATTGAATTACTGTCAAGATCTGCAGGTGTTTCATAACCATCCGATGAACTTATAACCTTACCAAGAGTATCTACAGAAACTGGACTATTTCCAAGGTATCCATCCAAATCAGAATCTAAAAAACCTGCTTCAATTACATCAAAGCATCCGTCTCCGTCAGAATCTAAATCAAAATAATTTGGAATACCATCCGAGTCATTATCTAGAGAATCTTCAACACTATCAAGAATTCCATCATTATCGTCATCTAGATCATCTATATCAGCAATACAATCTTTATCATTATCCGGAAGCACTGTGACTTTTGCGACGTTTGATGTGTCGTTGACCCCACACAAATAACCTTTTGTAGATAGTATAGCCCTGTATAAATTTGAAGATAAATCAAGGTTAGAATTGATTATTTTAAGTTTTTTATCAGTTATTCCATCGTAACTTTCTGTATCAAAAATCCTAGTCCAGGTATTACCACTGTCCTCACTAACTTGCCATAGATAAGAAACATAAACACCGTTTGTTTCTACCTCAAAAAAAGGAGGGTTTTCAATGTAATCAGGACAGGATTCTACAATAACAATATCTTCTGGGTGCTTCATTATCTCTAACTGAAAACCAAATTGACGGAAGTCAGGAATTGAATTTACATCTAAATCATTTGGCAAAGTATAGCCATCAACAACATCTGACAGGTCATCATTCTTAATGACTTTTCCTAAATCATCAACTATCACCTCGTCTGTTTCTCCGTACCCTAAAATTCCGTTATCATCTTGGTCTGTATACCCAGCCTCAACTACATCATAGCAACCGTCACCGTCCGAGTCCAAATCATATCTGTTTATTAACCCATCCGAGTCAGTATCCTCATCTAATTCCCATACGTCAAGAATTCCGTCATTATCATCATCCAAATCGTCAGAGTCACTGATTCCATCATTATCAAAATCGGAGAAAGAGAAAAAATATCCGGCAACACCTTGCGGACTATTATATCCATAATACATCCCGTAAACAGGTCCGTCTGACTCAATTATTAATCTCTTGCTAGGTTTTGTGCTAATAATTGTATTCACATCGGCTTCACTAAATTCATAAAATGAGAACTCTTCTTTACCCTCAATAACTCCTGAATTATATGAAAATGCTGTATGTGGAATGTCATTTAAATTCAAATCAGCGTCAGTCTTTGTTAATATCTTGAGCTTCATATCAAAATTTACTCCAGCTATATCCTGTATGTTATAAATACCATCTATCTTATTAGAGGCTAAAGGATTTATACCAGATATAAGCATCATGGCAGCATCTTGAGGTCCGTCATCATTCCCTGCCATATTCTGATAACCATAAACTCTTTTATTTGAGATCACATACATATTATCTTCAGAATTCTGAAAATAAAGCACCTTATAATCACCTTTGTTGATAGTATAGTCAGGAGAAACAGACGACGTATCAGATATAGGCGTATCAATCCATATTTTTGTACTATCCTCGTGCGCTACAATTATCGCATACTCAAGTGAACTTGTTATGTCACCACCTACAGCGTGCTGACCTGCTGCCGATAAAAATATATATTCATTCGATATGTGGTTTGTTGGTTTAATTTGATCATATCCAACATCTCTCCCAAAACCAGCCCAAGAGTTTGCACCTCCCCAATAACCTACATTTATTACAATGTCTTTATCGGAACTCACAAGTGCACCAATGAGAGCATCTTTATTTTCAATAGGATCATCTTGATCTATATTTAGAGCAATTGCATGCGACTGATTTTGATCAAAAGTAAATACATAATCACCATCAATAATTTCAAAGTCAAGATCTCCAAGTCCAAAATCATTATAAAATGGTTCCCAACCTTCTTTCAGATCACTAACAGTTACCTGAGTTGTACCCTCTTCAATAGCCATGAAAGTGACAAAAGCTCTCCTGTACTCATCCATCCTATCAAAAACACCGTGGCCCAACCTAAAGTTTTTACCTGGAGCAAGGTCTCCTTTTATAAATGAAGAGTTTGATTGCATTCTCTGATTTCCATTAACATTTCCAACCTGTACCCTTGTCTCGACAAAAATAGAGGTTGGTATAGTGTATAATTCATCACTGAAACCTTCAACTATAAAACCTTTATTATCAAGATTTCTCCCGAGACCATCTGAGTTGATAACCAATTTAGAATTCTCATCATTACCTATAAAATATTTAATTTCGCCTCCAGGAGGCATATTAAACTGGTCAACTTTATCGTGTGATGTTATTTTCACATACACATTTCCAGTGGTATTTGGTGAGGTGACGTAAAGCATCTGCTCCCTTGCAGCCAGAGATACATTTTGCTTAGAATGAACAGGACCTATGTAATGGATATATGACTGGGAGTAAGTATCAAAAAAACTTATAAGAATGATTGAAATTAGAAAAAACCTTATCATTTAATTATAATTTTTTATAACCTTCATCTTGAATTGGGAAGTTACAGATAATTAAATACTTAAGTATTTATTTAGAATTAATTTTGATCTCTAGTTCTAGCTCCTCCAAGCTCAACAATAATAAACTCAGTCCTTCTGTTAAGTTGGTGTTCAGCCTCAGAAATTGTGTAGCAACCGTCAGGACTTGGAACATTTGGTGTTGTCTCACCATACCCTTTTCCGTAGATTCTTTCAGAATTATCAATTCTTTCTTGGATATAAGCAGCAGATGATTTTGCTCTTCTATCTGAAAGATATAGGTTATATTCATCTGAACCCCTACAATCTGTATGAGAACCTAACTCAATAACCATTCCAGGGTAATCTTTCATTACATCAACAATTTTTTCTAATTCAATTGCAGCATCTGGTCTGATATTTGCCTTGTCAAAATCAAAATAGATAGGATTTATCTCAATGATGTCGGCAAGGTCCATCCCGACAGCGAGTTTACTAAGTACAACAAAACTTGTATCAGATTGTACACCATCAGAGGCAACATAGAATATTGTATCAGAAGTAAATGGTATCTCATCATCTGGTATATATTCGATTCCACCACCGTCAGTATATAAGATCTCTCCAAATTGGGGTTCACTTATTATAATAGCCTCCAGTTCATCTCCACCAGGGTCAGAGTCATTTAAAAGAAGCGTATCAGGTATAATATCTACAGATTCTCCTGGGGCAAATGTGATCATATCCTGCTGGGCAAGAGGAACAGTTGGATCAATAATTTTAATTCTTACATTTACTGGATCGCTTTCCAGTGTCCCGTTTGATACTACATAGGTGAAAGAATCTATCGAGGCAGTCATATCAGTATTTACATAGGAAAAGGTACCGTTATCTCTGAAATCTAAACTACCCATATTTGGGACTTCACCTAGTATAGTTGACCTTGAAACTAATCCCTGAAGAATATCAAACTTTGTATTTGCTACCTCACCATCATTTATTAACACACCTTGATTTCCTAGAATTAATGTATCTCCCCTAGACATAGTATAATAATCATCTACACCAACTGGGGGTGGTATATTAATTTTAAATGTGTAAATATCATCTTCTCCCTTTCCTCCTTCTCTATTTGAGGAAATATACCCAAAACTAAATTTTGAGTCAATAAAGAAGCAAAAGTCATCAGATTTTGTGTTAAATGGAGTGCCAAGATTTATAACATTTTGTTCTTCGGTCCCAAGATCCGCAGTCATGAAAACGTCCATTCCACCTAGACCAGGATGGGAATTTGATGCAAAAAATAGCACGTCATCTCTGAAGATGAATGGGAAAACCTCATTTCCTTCAGTATTTATCCCTGGACCAAGATTCACTGGCTTTGAATATCTTCCAGGTCTCTCAATATTCACATAATAAAGATCAAACCCACCTAATCCTTGAGGCATATTTGAAGAAAAATATAGTCTTTTACCGTCTTTTGATAATGAAGGGTGCATGACTGAGTACTCATCATTATTAAATGATAAATTTCTTACTTTCGAGAGAGTACCATCCCTCATCACGCTTGCCATATATATGTTTAGATGAACTGCAGCATCCTTCCCAGGTTTCATACCTGATCTTGTAAAGTAGATAAACTTACCATCTTCACTTATTACAGCAGGCCCATCTTGAAATGCTGTATTCATATTATCTCCTGTAACTATCTTAGCATTTGATGAGTATAAACTATCTTCAGTGAAATCTGCAGTAAATAAGTTAAACGTAGGCTTTTCAGGTCTTATGTATTTACTTCTACTCAATTTACCTGAGTTCTGAATACCAGAAGATGCGAATACCATCTTAATCTTCTCACCTTGCCTATCAGTAGTTCTAACAGCATAACCACCAAAGTCAGATAACTCTGTGTTAGTCTCAAGATTCTTGAGGTCGTATGCACTTATGGTATTTAATAATTTTTGGTAGTAATTATCATCTGTCTCAAATAGAGAAACTCTTACCTCTCTTGCTCTCTCTCTTGAATATTTTTTTCTACTTTTATTTGCCTCTTTGTACATACCATTCATGTCCTGCAGCTGAGATAAGTTAAGGTAATCTACAGGTTTGACATCCTTTTCATTATTGATAATTGTTTCAAATAACTTCATCGATGCGTTAATTGAGTCAATTTCTTTAAATGAAAGTGCCATCTTTCTTTGTATCTCAACACTAGGATTATCAATTTTAAGGTATCTCTCTAGAGCTTTTGAGTAAGACTCATTACTAAAGTGGAAATTTCCCCAGTTAGAATTTTTTGTGTTATCATCCCCTTTCGATAGCTCAAAGAGTGGGAACCTACTCTTCTTATCTTCTACTTCCTGAGAGTAAGAAATAAATGGTATAAGTAGTATAATTAGTAATTTTCTGATCATATTTAAAAGTATCTTGGAGATTTAATAACATCTTTTTTCCTGAACATAAAGTCATATCTTAATAACAACTCGTGGCTACCACCATTATACTTGAATGTAGTATTTCCAACAGAATAGTCGTAAGAATAGCCTACAGCAATATTATCGTTAATATTTATACCAGCCATTAGACCAAGACCACCACCAACTTTTCCAGTAGGTATTACTCTTCCAAATGCTGTCCTTGCCATGCCACCTAACCAGAATAAATCTTTAAACACAGCATAGGCACTAATATCCATTGTCAGAGGAGCATTTTTTGTTGCCTTCATGTAGACACTTGGCCTAAGCTTTATATCTCTACTTATCTCAAATAATGCACCAGCTATAGCGAAGTAGTGTCGTTGAGATTTATCAAATTCCTTTTCTAGAATCCTTGGAGTAGATACTCCAACATACCAATTAACAGTGTTGTAGTACAAGCCAGCTCCAAAATTAGGAAGAAATTTTTTCCTTATGTCTCTGCTAAATGATGGATCTATGCCGTCTGGAGTACCAGGATCAAGGTCAAGCATAGAAAAGTCTGAGCTAAACGCATTCCCACCTCCTTTTATTCCGAAAGATAGCTTGTGTCCGCTCTGGGTAACTTGAAGATGGTATGCAAGATCCAATGAAAAAGCTGTTGATTTTATAGGTCCGATCTTATCGTTAAGTACTGAAAAACCAAATCCTAACTGATCACCAAATAGTGGTGAATTCAAAGATAAAGTCTGCGTGTTAGGGGCCCCATCAAAATTTATCCACTGTGACCTTATCACAGACATAACACTCAAAACCTCGCGGGAACCAACATAACCTGGGTTTATAGCCTGTGTGTTAAACATGTAATGGCTAAACATAGCATCTTGCTGTGCTCTTGAAATAAATCCAGAGGTCATTATTAAAACAAAAAATACAAATCTTTTCATAATTACCTATTCAATTGGTCTTCTAATATAAACAATACCTTTCCTAATTCTAGAATCCTCACTTATCTCGTTTCCATCTACGTCAGTCTCTCCTAAGTCAATTACATAGAAATACACAGTCTCTGGAAGTATTTTTCCGTCAGTAGATCCAGTATTTGCCAGTCCCTCAAAAGATTTCTGAGGATTATCATTTTGGTAACCGTCAACTTCCCAAACTTTTAGTTCCCATCTGTTATAAATCTGAACTGTATTATTTGGATAGAAGTCAACACCAGTTATAAACCAACTATCGTTAATTCCATCTCCATCAGGTGAGAATCCATCAGGTACGTGTAATTCTCTAATCTTGATATCAAGGACTACCGGCTCTGTACGTACGAAAGCACACTTATAGCCATTTGCTGTAACTCTTACCCTGTAGAATGTGTTATCAAGATCGTTGTATGATACATCATTGATAGTTAGAGTATTTGTTGTGACGCCATTGAATTGAGATGTTTCGAGGATATCTGTCCAAGTAGTATCAGTTTCTCCCTCTCCAATGATTCCAATCTCCCACTGATATTCTGGAGTTAGTCCTCCATCAATTGTAGCATCAACAGTGTAAGAAACATTTTCTCCTTGGTATACATCTCCAGCATACTGAGGTTGGGTATTTATTGTCACCACAAGAACTAAGGCATCATAGCAATCTAATATACCATTACCATCGGAATCAACTGGATCAGTATATCCTTCATCATTGTCTGTAACAACTTGTCCAAGATCATCAATTTCAGGGGTACCCTCTCCTAGAATTCCATCACCATCCAAATCACTAAATCCTGCTTCAATAACATCGTTACATCCGTCATCGTCACTATCGAGGTCTAAGTAGTTTGGTACACCGTCGTTTTCTAATGAATCAATAACACCGTTCTCATCTAAATCTACTGCATCAGAATTTATTTGCCCTGTTCCCTCTGACTGATCACTCATACCATTATTATTAGTATCAGTGTAACCATCATCAGAAGAATCTATCATTCCGTCATTGTTAGTATCTAAATCACTAAAGTCAAGAGTACCATCTTCGTCCACATCTAGATTTATTCCATCTCCACCCTCGACTACATCAAAAATACCGTCATTGTCAGCATCAAGGTCTTGATAGTCGTTAGCTCCATCACCGTCGGTATCAATGACAGGTGTGTCCTCAGAGAGGTCAGCCATTCCATCTTCGTCTTCATCTGTAAATCCAGTATCATCTTCGTCTATCATGCCATCTCCATTTGTATCTAAGCTACCATCACCGCCTTCTATCACATCTTGGATACCGTCATTATCTGAGTCGATGTCAATGAAGTCTGGGTAACCATCGTTGTTTGTAGTTGTGAAATCAGTATTTGTTACAGATGTTAACTCAGATGCATCATCCATACCGTCTCCGTCAGCATCGGCATAGCCTGTATCCGAACTGTCAATAACACCATCAGAATTGGTATCTGAGTCAGTGTCTCCACCTTCTTCCACATCATATATACCATCGTTGTCAGAGTCAAGATCTAAGTGGTTTGGTATCGTGTCTCCATCAAAATCTGAAGTGGTAATCAGTTCAGAATTATCATCCATACCATCTCCATCAGCATCTACATAACCAGCGTCATTGCTATCAATAACTCCATCATTATTGTTATCCAGCACTCCATTACCAGATTCAGTCGCATCATGAATACCGTCGTTATCTGAGTCAATATCAATATAATCAGGTAATAGGTCATTGTCTGAGTTTGTCTGAGTTGTGAGCTCTGCATCATCATCCATACCGTCTGAATCGTTATCTGTATATCCTACATCATTAGAGTTTATGACACCATCATTATTTGAGTCTAGGTCCCCGTCCCCACCTTCTTCAACATCAAATATTCCATCATTATCGGAGTCAATATCAATATAGTCAGGATACTGATCAGTATCTGTTTCAGTAACTGGGGTAAGTTCAGATGCATCATCCATTCCATCACCGTCAACGTCAGCAAATCCTGTATCTAAACTGTTTATAACACCATCTCCGTTAGTATCTAAATCACCGTCTCCACCCTCTATAACATCTTGGATACCGTCATTATCAGAATCAATATCTAGATAATTTGGAAGATTATCAGTGTCTGTCTCAGTGACAGGAGTCAGCTCAGAAGCGTCATCCATACCGTCATTATCAGAGTCTGCAAAACCGGTGTCATTAGAATCAATTACACCATCCTGGTTTGTGTCAAGGTCTCCATCTCCACCCTCTTCAATGTCATAGATACCATCGTTATCTGAGTCTAAGTCTAGATAATTAGGTAGCCCGTCATTGTCAGAATCTGGGATATCAGTATTTTCTGAGTCGTCATCCATACCGTCACCATCTAGATCAGTAAATCCAGTGTCAGCAGCATCAATTGCACCGTCTCCATTTGTATCTAAGTCACCGTCTCCACCCTCTTCAACGTCAAATATTCCATCATTATCAGAGTCGATGTCAATATAATTAGGTTGTCCGTCATTGTCTGAGTCAAGAGTAGTTGTTAGCTCAGAGTCGTCATCCATACCGTTACCGTCAACATCTGCATATCCAGCGTCATTGCTATCGATAACACCATCATTATTAGTATCTAAATCACCGTCTCCACCTTCTTCGACATCAAAGATTCCGTCATTATCTGAATCTATGTCTAGATAATCAGGATTTCCGTCGCTGTCAGTATCAGTCTCAGAGGTAGTTTCTGCGGCATCGTCCATACCGTCACCATCAACATCTGCGTATCCGGTATCGTTAGAATCTATCACTCCGTCATTATTAGTATCTAAATCACCGTCTCCACCCTCTTCAACGTCAAATATTCCGTCATTATCAGAGTCGATGTCTACGTAGTCTGCGTTACCATCTCCGTCTGTATCTAGAACAGGTGTTAATTCTGAGTTATCGTCCATACCATCACCATCGGCATCAGCATATCCAGTATCGTTTGAATCTATCACTCCGTCGTTATTAGTATCTAGACTACCGTCTCCACCTTCTACAACATCAAATATACCGTCGTTGTCAGAGTCAATATCCAAGTAATCAGGTTTCCCGTCACCGTCAGTATCTGGAGTATCAGTTAACTCAGACTTATCGTCCATACCGTCTCCATCTGAGTCAGTATAACCTGTGTCATTAGAGTCGATAACACCGTCATTATTAGTATCTAAGTCACCGTCTCCACCCTCATCTACATCAAATATTCCATCATTATCTGAGTCAATATCTAAGTAATCAGGTTTCCCGTCTCCATCATAATCAGGTTGAGTAGTATCTTCAGAAGCATCTGCCATCCCGTCTTCATCATCATCTGTGTAACCAGTGTCATTGCTATCTATCATACCATCTCCGTTAGTATCTAAGTCACCGTCTCCACCCTCTATCACATCAAATATTCCGTCGTTATCAGAGTCAATATCTAAGAAGTCAGGTTTTCCGTCACCATCAGTATCAGGCTGAGGCGTATCTTCAGAATCATCAGCCATACCATCTTCGTCTTCATCTGCAAATCCTGTATCATTTTCATCTATCATACCATCTCCATTTGTGTCTAAGTCACCGTCTCCACCCTCAATTACATCAGGGATACCGTCGTTATCTGAATCTAAGTCTAAGTAATTAGGGATACCATCTCCGTCAAGATCACCATATCCTTCTTCAATGTTTGGAATTCCGTCATTATCAAGATCAATATCTGTTATCACAGTAACAAACGCAGCATTAGAAGGCATTGCGTCAGTACATGAGCTAGTCGGTTTATCTACAACAACTCTGTAGTACGTAGAATCAATAATTGTATCGACACCAATAAAGAATAAAGTATCTGTGTTCGCACCACTTATGATCATGGTATCATATATACCGCTTCCTCTGTCAATATACGTAGTATCGTCTACCACACTTGTCCAGTTTGTGCTGTCTGATGACTTCTGCCACTGGTAAGATATGCTGTCAGCAGAATTAACTTCAACAAATAGGTAACCAGTAGTTTTATCTGGAATCTGGATATCTATAGGTTGAGTATTTATCTCTATAGTGAAATCATCTACTTCTTTATAGTCGTCTACCCCTGAACCGTCAGCATCCAGTGGATCAGTATACCCGTCAACAGGTACTTTTGATGACCCAGAACCAGAACATGTACTCTCTAACCATACTATTTGAAGATTTTTAGCTCCACCAGTAGCTGCGGTAAATCCATAATATACTTCATTATTACCACTAAATATTTCTGATACAATATCTCTTGTGTACGTGATAATATCGACTCCATCGAATGATACTGTCATAGTATTGGTTGATGCAACCCAACTGAATTTGAAGTCATGATATTTTCCATCCTCAAGGTTCGGCATGGTTACGGAATTAATATGTGTATTTCCATCTCCATTAACAACTACTGCTATATGGTCACTAGATGTTGGATCTCCGTACTCAGGATTATACCAAGTATCAAACTCCACACCGATAGAAGGTGATATACCAATATACCCTAAACCTCCACCTTCTGATCCTTGATCTGAAGAAAGTGGCTGCATTATGAATGCAATACCATCTGCACCTCCGTCATTATAACCTAGGAAAACTTTCGCAGTAACGTTAAAGTCAATACCAAGATTGATTTTCTCTTTAGACCAGATTTGACCTGACTGAGTATTCTGATCTTTAGTTAATCTGTAAACTTTATTATCTGCGTCATCAGTCCAGTAATCTGCATCTCCAACAATATTATAGTCGTCAGGGTTATCAGGATTACATTCTGTGGCAGCACATCCAATTACCTGTCCAATATTATTGACAATAACAGGGCTAGTACATAGGATTCCGTCACCGTCAGGATCACTAAATCCAGCTTCTAACACATCATTACATCCGTCACCATCTGAGTCTAAGTCGTAGTGATTAGGGATTCCGTCATTATCGAAGTCATCGTCGTTCTCCTCGTCAATTACCTCTAAAGTATCAACAATACCGTCGTTATCATCGTCAATATCAATATCATTAGGAATGCCGTCATTATCATTATCATTTGATACACCAATAGTAACAACGTTTGATGTGTCATTTTCACCGCAAGCATATGCTGGAGTAGACACAATCATCTTGTACTGGTATCCGTTCATAGATAAAGGAGCACCAAGAATTGATAATGTATCAGTATCGACACCACTGTATGGTGCAAAAGGAGGAAGTTTTATCCAAACTTTTCCAGTGTCCCTACTCTCGTACCACTCGTAAACTGCGTTTCCAGTTACATCTACTACAGTACCTAAAATAATTGTATCATTTTCTTCAACCCTATCAGCTATAGGTTCAGTGATGATAAATGCAGCGGATCCAACCTCTCTGTAGTCCTCAACACCATTGGCGTCTCCATCTTTTGGCTTGAAATATCCTTGAGATGTAGTATTATCATTACTTCTTATAACTCTACCCTCCTCATCTACAGTGACTGGGCTATTACCTAGTATACCGTCAGGATTAGGAATAAATCCAAGTATTGAGTCGAATACGAGGTCATTATCATCAAATCCAGCTTCTATGACATCAAAACAACCATCTCCGTCAGCATCTAAATCAAAATGGTTAGGGATACCGTCACCGTCAAGATCCCCAGTATCTTCTTTTGTGTCTAAAATACCGTCGTTATCATCGTCTACATCTATATCATCAGTGATTCCGTCTTTATCGTTATCAGGAAGTACTGCTACCATAGCAGCCTGAGAGAATACTCCTGGATCGCAAGCAAATCCTGCATTAAACACTCTTGCCCTAAATAAAGATCCTGACATAGACTTCTCAATATCAATCACAGTTAGGGTATCATTATTTATGCCAGAATATGAGAGAGAATCTTTCTCTAGTATATCTACCCATGTCTTCGCAGAGTCTGCACTATGCTGCCACGAGTAGGATACATTTGATCCACCATCACCCTCATACGTTCCAGAAACACTTATATCCTTAATATATTGGTTATTTGACCTAGCCCAAGAAGTATTGGTAGACCCTGTGAATCCGAACCATACAAATTCTTGACCAAAAATTTCTGATACAATATCTTTCTCAACAGTTGTTATAACAACACCATCTACAGACACGATCATAGATTTATCGTTTGCATCCCAAGAGAAGGAAATGTCGTGATAATTATTATCTTCTAAGTTAGTGATACTCTTCACTTCAGTCCTAGTTCTAGATGAATTTTTAATGGTTGAAACATAAATCTTCTCGTTAGAATCGTAGCTTCCACCTCCGTTATAAGTATCGAACTCTATCGCAAATGCATTAGAAATATTTCCAGAAGCATATCCCAAATTATCATTATATCCTCCTTCCGCATTC
>CEQX01055721.1_pt1 | contig 25396 bp, 23 predicted proteins | sample 356261 | NCBI WGS metagenome assembly CEQX01 (sample SAMEA2621076, study PRJEB7988) | marine metagenome | isolation source: saline water (ENVO:00002010), including | reverse complement strand
TCAACTTCATCCCGGCTTCCAGCACAGGCGGCGAGAACTTCCAGTGGCGGCGGATCGAAGGATTCAATACATTCAATTCAGGAACCCGTCTCACCAAGGGAACCTCCACCGATCCGGTATTTGAATATGATCACAATGCCGGGAGTTCCATCACGGGTGGTTACGTCTACCGGGGAAACCGCTTCCCCCGCATGGAGGGGATTTATTTCTTCGGTGACTACAACTCAGGCCGGATCTGGGGTATCCAGCAGGATTCCTCAGGCAACTGGATCGATCGTCAGCTCCTCGAGACTTCCTTGCGTATTTCCTCTTTTGGTGAAGATGAGGCAGGAAATCTCTATGTGGCTTCACTCTTTACAGGCGCCATCCATCGCCTCAGCGACACTCGCGGAGAAAACTATTTACAGGTGACAAGCGCCTCTTTCACCCCGGCGGGCGAGGCGCGAATCGGCTTTGGCGCTGAGATCGGGAAGCAATACCAACTACAGTTCTCAACCGACCTCCAGTCATGGAATGATGTAGGGAGGGCAAGCCGTGCCACTGATCTTGACTCCGAGCTCACCGGCATCCTCCCCGGCATTGCACCGGCTGCGGCTTACTTCCGGGTCGTGGAGCTGGCCGATTGAACTTCAGCTCTCCTTTGCAGAGGCTTAGTCCATTAACGAAATCCGGCTGCAGGAAGACCCTGCTTCTTCTATTACGCGATATCAGATCCAATATTTGCATCCAGAGACCAACGCATGGACCAGCTGCTTTAACGGAATGAAGATCGGAGGCGGTTTTTATCGCCCCAATCGTCACCCGCAAAACAAAGGGGCTTCGCCTCAAGGTAATGGCTACGGACAAGGGCAGACCCGCGATCAGGGAATTTGAAGCCTCCCTCGGCTCTGGACGTAAATTCAACGATCCTAATGGAGCTGCTGCCACACAGATAGTTGGCAAGTGACGAGGAGATAGGCTGATCCGCCGTATCACATCATCATTGCTAGTAGTTATTTTGCACTACAACCGGTAATTGGAGTTTGAGAAGATCCGCATTTCCGTACAGCCTGATCACAACTCTGGCCCGTCTAGGACACAATTCCCCTGTTATGAACACTAAGTCTATCGCACTACTCACCGCATTTGGCCTTCTGCTCGCCGCATCATCAGCCCTTGCTAGCCCGAGGGTCTGGAAAGACGCTTCCTCCGGGAGAACTCTGACAGGAGAATTCGTTGAGCTCACCAAGGACGCAGTGAAGGTTCGACGAACCAATGGCGACGTAGTCAGCCTTCCCCTTTCACGCCTCACTGAGGAAGACATCGCATTCGCCAAGGGCGCTTCCGACAAAGGTGGAGCTCTCGCAAATGACTGGCCGAGCTGGCGAGGCACCCGGAGGGATGGACATTCTCCAGACACGACCTCGATGGCCAAATGGCCTGAGGGAGGCCCTGAGCTCGTGTGGGCCTTCGAGGATTGCGGCAAGGGCTACAGTTGCCCCGCAGTGGTTGGCAACCGCCTCTATTTCACCGGCAGCCGAAAAGGAAAGGCTGAGGTCATCTGTATTGATGCCGGAACTGGCGAGGAGGTCTGGGCCAGCACCATCGGAACCGATCCCGAGGAAGGATATAATACAAGATGGGGCGCAGGAACGCGCGGGGCAGCCACCGTTGATGACGGCATGGTCTACGCCATGAATGCCAATGGAGATGTCAGCTGCATGACTTCAGACAAGGGTGAAAAAAAATGGAGTGTCAGTCTCGTCGATGACTTCGGAGGGAAAATCCCAGGCTGGGGGTACTCGGAATCTCCTCTGATTGATGGCGATAAGCTCATCGTCACCCCAGGAGGCGAAAAAGGGGCTATCATCGCTCTGGATAAGAAGACGGGTAAGACAATTTGGCAAAGCAGCGACCTGACAGATCCGGCCCAGTATTCTTCCGTGATAGTTGCAGAAGTGAATGGAAAAAGGCAATACATCCAACTCTTCATGAAAAAACTGGCCGGAGTGTCAGCTGATACTGGAGACCTACTCTGGAGCACAAAATGGCCTGGGCGGACTGCTGTTATCCCCACCCCCATCTATTCGGAGGGCCATGTCTACATCAGTTCCGGCTATGGAGTGGGCAGCAAACTTGTCGATATCAGCGGCAAGGAAGCTAAGGACGTGTGGTCTAACAAGGTCATGAAGAACCATCATGGCGGAGTGATCAAGGTAGGAGAGCATGTCTACGGATTTTCGGACGGCCCCGGACTGGTCTGTCAAAACTTCAAGACCGGAGAGCAGGTTTGGAGCGAGCGGGGCGAAGGCAAGAGCAAGGGCGCCGTACACTATGTGGACGGCATGCTGGTATGCATCGATGAATCAGAAGGTTCATGCTTCCTCGCCAAGGCCTCTCCTGATGGCTTCGAAGAGCTTGGTCGGTTTCCCATGCCCCGGAAGACCAAGTTAAGAGAAGGCACCAGCGGAAAGATCTGGACGCACCCCGTGGTCGTAAACGGGAAGCTTTATCTCCGAGACCAGGATCTTGTCTTCTGTTTTGATGTGAAAGGCTAATCCCTCCCGAGCAGCGGGAGTAGGAGCGCCCCTTCCAGACAGGCTCAAATCCCTCGAAACGGGAGCGATATACCGCAGCAACATAGCAAAGCAGCACAAGCCTCCGCTGGAAAAAACCGGGAGACTTGTCTTTGCGCCTCGGGTCAGGCTACTCTCCCCTACTTAACGAGGTCTCCGTGCCAAAGCTCTCCCCGAATCCACCATCCTGGCTGCGCACCATTCTGATCGCTCTCACCATGGGCTTTGGTGCAGTGCTAATTCTGTTTCCCGCTTGGATTCCTGACGAGAAGAGTGTCCCCATGGAAGACAGCGTAGTCGAAACGCTGCAATCCGCGTTGCTCGCCTTCTCTGCAGCACTCCTGTTCGCCACCGCTCCTCACGCTGGACCTTTCCGGGCGGTCTACCGCTCATTGGGATTTCTGACGGTCGCGTTCCTTATCGCCGAAATCGGAGGAGCTATCGATGACAACATCCAACCTCTCAAACACGAGTACCTTCTGATCCCGATACTTGTCTGGACTGGACTGACATTGTTCCGCCGGAGAAGGGAAACCCTGCACTTTATCGGATTCGCCTCCCGCCACCCTGCTTCTGGATTTATCCTCGCGGCCCTGATCCTGAACTACGCCTTCTCGCGAGTCTTTGGGTCACAAGCATTCTGGCAGGCGTCCCTGAGAGAGGAATACAACCCGGACATTCCCCCGACTTGCAGAGGATACCTCGAATTGCTGGCTTGTTATTTCATCCTGCTTGGCACGATCGGTTACTGCCTGCCTCTCATTCGGCGTCGGTATCGCATGTTCACTGAGCCATGATGGCGAAGATGAAGACGAAACCCCTCAAAAGAGTTCAGTGGAGGGTCGAATACGCCGCCTTTCTCGTCGTCGAACGCCTGGTCAGCCTGTTCTCAATGGAATCTCTCTGGCGCATCGGAGCCAGTCTTTCGTGTTTGGCGTATCTCTTTCGCTCTCGATGGCCTATCGTCCGCAACAACCTGCGAACCGTGCTGGGACCCGAAACCAGCGAAGGCGAAATCGCTTCGCTCTCGCGTGAAGTCTTCCGCCATACCACCGCCAATTTCCTGACTGCTCTCAAGGGAGGCCAGCTATCCTCCACCCTCGTCCAAGCAGCGATCATTCCCACGGACTTCGAGATTCTTGAGCGTGCCATCGAAAAGGGAAAGGGAGTGATCCTCGTTTCTCCGCATATGGGAAATTTTGAACTTCTCACGCAAGGACTGGGGGCATCTCACCCGGACCTGAATGTCGCTGCGATCTACCGCCCTCTCAATAACGTTCACCTTGATCCTCTGATTCGAAAAAGAAGATCCAATCACCAAATGAGGATGTTCTCCAAGTTCACATCCTATCAGGCCCCTATCAAATTCGTTCGCAATAAGGGAATTCTTGGGATTATCGCCGACCAGAGGGCCGGGCGATCGGGCACTATTGTTCCTTTCTTTGGCCGCCTCATGTCCATGTCGCCCTTGCCGGCCTTCATCCATAAGCATACTGGCGCTCCTGTAGTCGGCATTTCCATGAAAACCGTATCACCTGGCAAGTGGGAGGTCAGATTCCACGAACCTGAAATCAGAGATGGAGAGGAGTTGTCTACTGCACACATCGCCGCCCTCCTCGAAAAAGCGACCCGCCAGTCCCTCGTAGATGTCTTCTGGATGCACGACCTCTGGCGTCTGGACAAGAGGCGCCCTTTTGAAATTTCCGGCAAAAAGGGGCCCCTCCGTCTCAGGCGGCAACCGGAAACCAGCCTTCGACCCTTCCCCGTCCTGGTCAGGATTCCAGACAATCCCCCTGATTTTCAGCAGACGCTTCCCGCTCTCAAGGCAATGAGCACTTCTCGACCGGACTTTGAGCTTCATCTCCTTGGGCGAGAACAGGTGCGTCAGGAGGCGTGGGTCTCAGAGTTACCTCATACATTTCACAGGATTGAGGACCACGCTCTTCCACCAAATCTGCCGTTGGCTCTCATCCTGACCGATGATGAGCGGGCAGCTCGCGAGCTTGGACATCTCTACGAGGGTCCTGTATACAGCCTTCCCGGCACCATGCAGTCAGGCGACAACTGGCGACCGGTGACCCTTACCTCAAAGCTCCTTCCTGAGGATCGCTGGATGGAAGTGGCCCGAAAGCTTGGAATGCATGAGCCCCCCCTCCGCGAGACTTACCTTTAGAATTTAGGCTGCGGCTCACCAGAGCGCATGACCAAAGCCCTCTCTGGAATCCTATTCCACCATCTGCCTTCGTCTCAGCTCTTGGTAGAGATTACAGCTTTTCTCAAGCTCTTCATTAGTCCCATCCCCAATAATCTGACCACTTTCGAAAACAAGAATCCGGTCCACGACACTCAAGGTGCTGAAGCGATGAGCGATGATAAAAACTGTTCGATCCTGAGCCAGTTCAACCACGGCCTGCTGGATGAGCGCTTCATTTTCAGAATCAAGCGCAGAGGCAGCCTCATCAAGCACAAGAATCGGAGCCTTCCGCAGAAAGGCTCGGGCAAGAGCTAATCTCTGCCGCTGCCCACCGGAAAGGCGTGTTCCTTTCTCACCGATGACTGTCTCGTAACCATTTTCCATGGCGGTGATAAAGTCGTGAGCACGGGCTTGACCCGCCGCCTTGTAGACCTCCTCGTCCGTGGCATCAGGGCGCCCCACCAGAATATTATCCCTTACAGAGGCATTGAAGAGCAATGGCTCCTGTGGAACGAAGGAAATAGCATCGCGAAGTTCCTCCTGTCGCAGGGTCCGAAGGTCATGACCATCAATAGAGACCACTCCCTCGGTAGGATCATAAAAACGAAGGAGGAGGTTGATGAAGGAGGTCTTTCCTGCCCCGCTTGGCCCTACAATCCCCATGACTTCTCCCGGTCTGGCTTTGACTGTCACTTTCTTCAGGACCAGATCCTCTGCGTAAGCGAAGGACACCTCGTCAAACGCGATTTCGCCATTTACCTTGCCCAATTCGACAGGAACTTTCGGATCAAGAACCTCTGGATCCATCTTCGAAATTTCCTCCAGTCGATCAAGGGACGCCTCCATGCTTTTCAAGTGCGTCGTGATTTTCCCAAGCTTCTTTACTGGCTCATAGCAGAAATACAGAGCACCAAGTAGAGGCACCATTTGCTGTATACCCACGGAATTTCTCCCGGCGTACACAATCACGATGGCAACGCTGATCGTGGCAACGAACTCTACCAAGGGAGCCACGGAGCGCTCGTATTTGAGCACCTTGAGCTGCCACTTCATCAAATCCCGGACTCTCCTTCTCATTCCCCTTACCTGACCCTCCTGAAGGTTGAATGCGCGTATCTCTCTCGGCGCTTGAATACTATCTGTCACATAGGCGGAAACATCACCCACCTGGGCTTGGAGCTTTTTTGCGCGCACCTTTAACTTGCCAGCCAACCACCTGATCGGAAAGACACAGGCCGGCGCGCTGACAAGGAATGCGAGAATGAAGACGAACTGACTATTCTGGAGAGAGAGGTAGACAATAACTCCGGCAGCCCCAATGAGGGTAAAGGGCTGTTTGATGATATCATTCGTCACCGTAACAATGCCCGCCCTTAGCACCTCGGTATCGGTGATAAGTCTACTGACGGTATCCCCACTTCGTCGCTGCTCGAAAAAAGAGAGGGACAGTTTCTGGAGGTGCGCAAAGGTATCCGTCCGCAGCCCCTCGAGAACTCGTTGACCGCAGTAGGCCATCCCATACATATTCGCAAATTCCGAAGCGCACCGGATTCCCATACCCCCCACCATGATTACCCCAATGAGGACCAGATCTCCGTATGGCACCGGGTCAGGACCCTCTACCCACATCCTCGGGAGCACCTCCTTCAGAATCAGAGGAATCCCCGCGCCGCTTGCTACTCCATAGATGAGACCTGCAATCAGCGCACCGATGAACTGCCAGCGCACCGGTCGCAGATAGCGTGTATAGGGCCGAAGGCGCTTAAGCACGTCGCTGAAGAGTTAGAGGCAGAGAAAGAAATGCGCAAGCTTTTGGAGAAGCTTCATGCGTCAACGCAGCTCATATCCAAGCACACTAAGTCCGTAAATCACAGCTGTTTCCACTCTCAGGACACGGGAACCAAAACTTACTGGGCGAAGGCCACTTCCTATCGCTCGCTCAGTCTCTGAGGGGGAAAAGTCTCCCTCCGGTCCAATAAATAGTTCTACCGACCCAGGCTTGGCAGGTAATTCTCCCATCTCGCACCTCAACGGTTGCGCTCTCTGATCCAAGGAGGCAAGAAGTCGAACTCCCTCATCACGGGATTCCAGAACGTCCTCGAAGGCTACCACAGGGCACACTTCGGGAACAATATTCTGCCCGCACTGCTTGCACGCCTCCATGGCCACCCTCCTCCATTTTTCCTGCTTTCCCTTTAGAATTTCCACCGACCAATGAACCGCCACGTTTTCCGTGAGTAGAGGCTGTATCCGGTCTACACCAAGTTCGACTGCCTTCTGAATAACGAGCTCCATAGTCTTACCCTTGGTCACTGCAATTGCCATCAACAAGGCGGGCTTCTTCCCTTGCACCTTTCCCTCTTCCTCCACCAGTACGGTAACTTCGCGATCGCTTCCCTCTGCGATGATACCTCTTGCCCATCGCCCCGCACCATCAAACACCTCTATCTTATCGCCTGCACTCTTTCGCATCACCCTTACGCAATGGTGACTCTCCTCCAAGCTCAGGACCGCCTTGGAGTGACTCCAGCCTCCCTCTGCCACAAAAAACCTATCCATATTCGCAGGCTGTTACAGGACAGACGGGATTATTCACCTTCCTACAGGTTGAAAAACCTTTTTGTCTTCTCAAGAAAGCTCTCATGCATCGGCGAGTTCTCTTCTCCGATGGATTCCGTGAATGATTCCAGCTTCTCCTTCTGTTCTCCACTGAGGCGAGTCGGAACCTCAACCCGGACCTCAACGTTAAGGTCACCTTTCCTTCCGCTACTGATATCCTTGATCCCCCGATTTCTCAGGCGAAAGATTGTGCCACCCTGCGTCCCAGTCGGGATTTTGATTGAAGCAGCACCCTCCAGAGTGGGGACGTCCAACTCCCCACCAAGAGCTGCAGTTCCAAACGAGACAGGAACTTCACAAAAAAGATCCTCTCCACGGCGTTCAAAAACATCATGACGCTTCAGGTGGAGAACGATGTGCAGATCCCCTGAGGGGCCCCCGCGCACACCTGCATCACCGTTGCCACTTGAGCGGAGACGAGTCCCATGATCGACCCCGGCAGGAATTTCAATCTGAGTCCGGTCTACTTTTTCAACCCTTCCCTGCCCCGTGCATTCCGAACAAGGGTCCGAAATTACCTGCCCTGAACCATCGCAGTCCGGGCAAACCACTTGCTTCCTGAAGATTCCACCAAACCCCTCCATTCTCTGCTCCACAACCCCAAGCCCTTGACAAGTGGCGCAGGTCTGGGCTCCCCCTGACCCCTTCGAACCTGATCCTCTGCAAGATTCACAACTGACGAACTTTTCAAGTTCGAGCGCTTTCGACACCCCCCGGGCACTTTCCTCCAGAGTAATTTCAAGATTATAGCGCAAATCGCTACCACGCTTTCGCCCGTCCCTTGCTCGACCTCGACCACCTCCAAAAAAATCACCGAATGCCCCATCGAAGACCTGAGAGAAAATATCCATGGGGTCATTAAATCCACCCCCTCGGAAACCACCCGCACCGGCTCCACCTGCCTTGAAAGCTGCGTGTCCGTATCGATCATACGCCGCTTTCTTATCATCATCGCTTAGAACCTCGTAAGCCTCACCAAGCTCCTTGAACCTGTCTTCCGCCTCGGGATCATCCGGATTCTGGTCCGGATGAAATTTCATCGCGAGCTTTCGATAGGACTTCTTAATTTCCCCAGCCCCGGCGTCTTTCGACACCCCGAGCACCTCGTAGTAATCTCGTGTAGATCCCATCTATGATTCCTCCTCCATCTCTTCCGAAGGTTCTTCCGATTGCGGCGTCCGGGAAACAACCACGTTAGCAGGACGCAGCAACCGCTCCCCCATCTGAAACCCTCGCCTGATCACCCTCAGGACGCTACCTTCAGGAGAGGCCTCGCAATCTTCCTGCGATACCGCCTCGTGAACTGCAGGATCAAACATTTTCCCCTCTGCTGAAACCTCTTCGACTCCCTGACCAGACAGAAAGTCATCCAGCTGCTTCTTCACCATCTCCATTCCCCGAAAGATCATCGACTCCGCATCAGCAGAAGCGGCATCCAGCCCCATATGAAAGTTGTCAAGGACAGGAAGGAGCTCCTCAAGCAGAGATTGATTGGCATACCGACGGGCTTCTCCCTTCTCTCTTTCCATCCGCTTTCGGAAGTTCTCAAGATCCGCTGCCGAGCGAATTGCTCTTTCGCGCCATTCGGCGACCTGCTCCTCAAGTGACGGCTCCTGATTGTCTTCCTCCTCGACCACCGAGTCATCGGCCACCTCCCCTTCCTCGGGAGAAGGATGTTCTACGTCCTGAAAATTCCCCGAAGCATCCTCGGGAAGAGGCTTCTCACTCTCTGCCTCGCTGGAAGAATCTTGTTGCATGGGGAGACCAATACCCGCCACTCATCAGCGGTCAACCCTGAGCATCCGCGATCCACAGGTTCATCACCTTCTTCTAACCGCCCTCAGCCTTCTTTTCCAAGGCATCCAGAACAGCTTCAAATTTCTGCGTATTTTCTTCCCGGGCCTCACATAGCTTCCTGTGAGCCTCCAGCAGGTGCGCAGCATCCAAGCCCTCGGGCTCCCGCTCCTGGAGGGGCAACAGCGTTTTCCGAACATCGTGAACATGGCCCTGCCATTCACTGTCGTCAGGGTCGATCTCGAGTAACTTTTCGAGGCCAAGGTCCTCCAGCGACTGCCGATTACGATCACAAACGCCATTCAGATGCATTCTCCCCCCTCCAATTCTCGACAGGCGCATCGCAAGGCCTGCCAGTGTTCCCATGAATGTCGAGTCCATCGCGGGACAATCCAGCAGATCGATGACGAAGCTCGTCTCCCCGCCTTCCATCCTGCTCTCCACAAAACCCTTTAAGGCTGGGCTCGTTGAAAAGGACCCCTTTCCATTCAAACGAATCCAAACAAAACCATCGGTGGCTCCGACATCAAGAGAGTCGTCTTTTATCAATTCGTGAGGGGCGGCAGTTCGAGGTGCAGGATACGACAAACAGGCTCTTCCGTCAATCACACAGGGTCATCACTCCCACAAATAGGATTGCTTGGTCTCAACGAGCCGTTCCCCGCGATAGTAGCTCAGATGCCAGGAAAGAACACGTCCACCCTCAAGATAGACTGGCCCCGTGACCTGAAATTCAGCCGCACCCCGGAACCCCGGAACAGCCTTGATTACAATTTCACGGGTGGCACTACCTGTGGCAGCCTGCCGATATTGAAACACAATCCTGACTGGCTCATCCGCTCTCTCAGCAGGTCCATTCCACTGAACGCTGTAATAATAACCGAGACGATCACGTTTCTCCGCGGCTGTTACCGCCCCGTGGAAACGCCGCAATTGTTCCGCTCTCGGCGTATTCATTTCACGTTCCAGAGTCAACGACCGCAGGTGATATTGCCTGAACCCAAGGGTATCCTCGATAGATGAGCATGAGATTACCCCAAGAAAAGCAGCAAGAGCGAGCCAGCGCACACCTTAAGGGCAACATGGTCTGGGGCCCTCATCAAGGACACGTTTACGAACAATTCCCAAAATCGGATTCACCTGAACGTCTTTGCTGTCATAGTGGCCTCGTGAGCTCAGAGATTAAGGAAAGACTCAACACCTTCATCAAGGCTCAGGGCCTGAGGCAGACCCCTCAACGCGATGCAATCGTGGATCTTATTTTTTCCACCGATGAACACTTCACGCCGGATGAACTGTGGGAAAAGCTCCGGGGAACCGATGCCCGTACATCGCGGGCGACTCTCTACCGGACTATCGGCCTGCTCATGGAGGCGGGACTGCTTCAGGAAATCGATCTCGGCGATGGACAGACCACCTACGACCCGAACTTTCTGGATAAGCCTGCGCACAATCACCTCGTCTGTGTAGACTGCGGTAAAGTAGTCGAATTCGAGGATGACCATCTGGAGGTCCTCAATGACTGTGTCACCCGGAGACTGGGATTCAGTCCCGTCAAACAATCACTCCGCATCGAAGCCTGCTGCGATCAGATTCGCTCGACGGGACAGTGCGCGAACCATATTGAGGCCCGCCTCCAAGGGAAACGCTTTCCGGGTAAGAAACGGTAACTTGGACTTCCCGATAAGCTCAGGTATCGCGCCATAACTTCCCCTGCATCAGAGCCGGCGAGCCCCTGTCACCAACGCCTCGGGCTACGCCATGCCCTGCTACTTCGATGCTTTGACCTCCTCACAACCTCCTGTTACTGATCAGCCTCACATGAATTCAGTATACGGGGCACCCTCTTACGAACTGACATCGGACTCCGTGACCCTTTCGGTCACCCGAACCGGAGGCATGCTTGGGCCTGTGACCTTCACCTCCGGAGAGACCCTCTTCAGTCCCTACGCTCTGGCACCCTGGCAACCGGACGAACTCGAAGGCGACATGCCCAATCTCCTGAAATACCTGCGGGGAGACTTTTTCTGCCTTCCATTTGGCCCGCAGGACAAGGGAGCTCCCCACGGAGATACCGCCAACGCAGACTGGCACCTTGTCCAGCATGAGAAAAACCTTCTTCACCTCGCGATCGAGCCTGGCGACGTTGGAGGAAAGGTAGAAAAGATTATTCGCCTCCGGCCAGGGCATGCCGTGATCTACTCAGAGCACCTCATCTCAGGGCTGGAAGGAAATTTCAGCTACGGCAACCACCCCATCCTTGATTTTTCCAACCTCGATGAAGGCGAGGGCCGCATCACGACGTCGCCCTTCCGCTGGGGCTCGGTCAACCGTGGTCTTTTCTCTGACCCAGCAGCAGATGAATACCAGACACTCTTGCCCGGCGCTCACTTCAGCACTCTCAAGGAGGTAGCTCTTGCCGACACACCTCCAGACTCTCACAGCTCTGCCAAAAGCTCCGGGACCACCGACCTGACCTGCTACCCCTCCAGAAAGGGTTTTGAGGACCTGGTCATGCTGGTGAATGAGGATCCCACCCCCGAGCAGCCGTTTGCCTGGACCGCCGCGGTTCTGAATGATCACGTATGGTTTTCACTCAAGAACCCATCCGATTTCCCTGCTACATTGATGTGGATCTCTAATGGGGGGAGGCGTAGCTCTCCCTGGGAAGGCCGGCATCTGGGTCGCATTGGTCTTGAAGAGGTATGCTCTTACTTCGCTGAGAATGTGACTACTTCGAGGCAGAACCTTCTGCACGAAGAGGGAGTTCCAACGACCCGGTCCTTTTCCGCTGACAAGAAGGTTTCCCTAAAAATCCTCCAAGCAGCCAGCCCCGTCCCTCCGGGCTTCGGGGCAGTGGCTTCAATCCTGCCCAAGGGGCCTGAAATGGTAGCTCTTACCTCGGATACCGGCATTACCATCGACGTTGCGGCGCAGTGGGAATTTGTAGTGAACCCTTCCTGATGCAGGGCACTTCTTCGCCCTCTCCGGACTCGCCCACCGCTTATGCCACCCGAAAATTAACGGAACGGGTAAAAATATATCTCTCACGGGGCTACGATCGCATTCCCCGGTCGAAAAATCGTGCATCCTGCTCCGCACTCCCCTTCACTTTCACCCACACACAGGGTAAGAAGCCCTGAAAACAAACGGATACTTCCCTTTCGACACCATGAGTCATCCCCGCACAACTGACGATCTCACTACCGCAACCAGTAATATTCGCAGCCTCGTGGAAGGCCACCTTGAAGATACCGGCGGCCTGCTGCGCCTCTCGCCCAACTGGGTGCCCCGCTCGTTTCTCCAACCTGGACTAAGGATCAAGCTTCACCCCGATGACACCTACGCCTACGGACTGAGCCGGGGAGGAATTGATGAGCGTTGGTTTGCTTCAACGACTGAATGCGCCAATGAGGGCCGGGTTCACGACGAGGGGCTCTCCTACGTGATCGTCGGAAGAGAGCGCTTTACGCTACGCGAGGCGGTAGCCGAATGTGGAGCAGATCTGATTGGGTCCAGCATTTGGGACAAATACAGCAAGTGGCCAGTCTACTCGAAATTTTTCGACAACATGGGCCCCATCCCCCACCACATGCACCAAAATGCGGAGCAAGCGGCGCTGGTAGGACAAGAGGGAAAGCCCGAAAGTTACTACTTCCCCCCCCAGCACAATAACGTCGGCAATAACTTCCCTTATACCTTCATGGGATTTGAGCCAGGAACCACACGGCAGCAAGTCTACGATTGTATTGCAAACTGGCACAAGGGTGACAACAAGATCCTCGAACTCTCCAAGGCTTATAAACTACAGCCGGGAACTGGCTGGCTTATTGATCCCTGTGTTCTTCATGCCCCGGGATCCCTTTGCACATATGAACCTCAGTGGGGATCGGACGTCTTCGGAATGTATCAGAACCTGGTCGAAGGCCGGGAGGTTCCTTGGTCTCTGCTGGTTAAGGATATGCCCGAAGACAAGCACGAGGACATCAACTTTATCATCGACCAGCTCGACTGGGAAAAGAATGTTGACCCGAACTTCAAGGACAATCACTACATGGAGCCCGTCACCTCTGAAGAGGGAGAGGGCTATCACGACAAATGGATTGTCTATGGCAAGATTGATGGAGAGCAACTGTTCACAGCGAAGGAGCTCACTGTTGAACCGGGGCAGCAATGCACCATAAAGGATGGGGGCGCCTACGGACTGATCGTGGTTCAGGGAGAAGGGCGCGCGAACAAGCTACCTCTGAACTGTCCCAAGCTCCTTCGCTTCAATGAGCTTTCTCAGGACGAATTCTTTGCCACCGAAGCTGCGGCAAGGGGTGGGATCACCTTTGTAAACACCTCAGAGACAGAACCCCTTGTCTGCCTCCGCTATTTTGGACCGGAGGCCCAGCCTGACGCACCCGCAATGGGAGCCCACAAAGCGAAATAGGCATCAACGCTCTGTCTCCGCTGGTCTGCTGACCATGAGCTCCAGCACGGAAATGACAGCCTCGGCCTCTACGCTCGAGCAATGCCGCCGCTCAAAGCGACGATGGCTCCTTGCCCAGTGGTCTTTTGTGGTCCTCCTTACAGTCTCTATCATGGTTGGACTGGGAGGTCCCGTAGCCCGGCTAAAGCAGACCATTGTGATGGCCGACAACCAGTTCATCTCCGATTCATCCTACGAGCAGATGATCCAACATACTCTTCTGGCAGGAAAGCTCGGCCTCGTCATCGGCATCGCGGCCTTTTTGGGATACCTTTTTGCCGCCATCATGCACCATCGATCCAAGCTCAAACTGCAGCAGGCTCGTGACCAGAGCACTTATCTCGACGGGCCGGAGCTCTCCGAGGAGAAGGAGGGTGGAACCTAGGACCTTCTGAGCAACTTTTCCCTTCCCCGCCCCGCCCCTGACCCTCTAGGTTTCTTCCCGCTGCAGCGTCACCCGTATCGCTCATACCCCACTGCACTTGAAATCACACAACTCTTAATCATGCCCAGCAAACCTGCACTGCACAACGCGATGTGGCCTGGACTCGTCGGCAAGGGCGAGGACGAAGGTCAGGAACCACCCATCTCACTTGAGCGCATGCTCGAACTGACCGCTGCCGCCGAGGTAGATGGTCAGAAGTTTGATGGCATCGATTACTTTCTTTTTCTTCCTCATACTGACCCAGAAGCCAGCGACGATGAACTCAAGAGAATAGCCGACTTAATTCAGGGAAAGGGATTCGACATCGGCTCCCTTGTTGCGCCGGTCTGGCCGGGAACCATCGGTGATTCGGCGATGGGGTCGGACGAGCAGCAGGCCAAGTTCCTTGACGCCGTCAAAATGGCCTGTCGTGTCGCCAAGGTCTTCAACGATCATGGCGCACGCAAATACGGAGTTATCCGTATCGATTCTGCCGAATTTGGCGTCGCCAAATTCCTCGAGAATCCCGGCAGCAATCTCAAGCGCATTGCGGCAACCTTCAGAGAAGCAGCCAAAATAGCTGCCGACCACGGCGAACGTCTCGCCGCCGAAGGTGAAGTATGCTGGGCTGGACTCCATTCGTGGAAAGCTGCCGTCGCCCTGATGGAGGAGGTCGGCATGCCGGAATCTCTGGGCTTCCAGGCTGACTTGGCCCACACCTACACATTTATGCTGGGCTACAACGCTCCTGATGACGGACTCCTTCAGAAAGATCATACCGAAGAGCAATTCTGGGAGGCTTATAAGGAAGTCACCGACGCCCTCCGCCCATGGACCATCGACTTCCACGTGGCTCAGAACGACGGCGAGGTCCACGGAGCTGGCTCCCACGATAAAACAGGAAAGCACTGCCCGGCCGATGACCCCAATGGCAAGCTAGATATCACCAAGTGTGCAGGTTACTGGCTCGAAGGCGCTCAAGAACGGGGCATCCAGCACATTTGCTGGGACGGGTGCATGTTCCCGAACGAAACCCTTGAGAAGCCCGAAACCTGGAACGCGATCCTCAAAGCCATGATCGATGTGCGCGATTCCCACGGATGGGAATAGCCGAGGCACCGGAAATTCGAACTTTTACTACGATTCACACCATGAGCGAAAAAAAACCACTAAACATCGGCCTTGTCGGGTACGGCTTCATGGGCCGAACCCATAGCAATGGCTATAAAAGGGTGAACGACTTCTTTCCCGACGTCGAATATCGTCCAGTCCTCAAGGCTATTTGTGCCCGAAACGAAGAACGAGCGAATGAGTTCGCCTCGCAATGGGGCTTTGAGTCTGTCGAAACGGATTGGCAGGCCCTGATCGCCCGTGACGACATTGACGCGATCGACATCTGCACTCCCAACGACACTCATGCCTCCATCGCCATTGCGGCCGCAGAGGCGGGCAAGATGGTCCTCTGCGAGAAACCCCTTGCCCGCACTACGGAGGAAAGCCTACCCATGGTTGAAGCCGTCGAGAAAGCCGGGGTTCCCAATACGGTCTGGTACAATTACCGGCGGGTCCCAGCGGTCACTCTTGCCAAGCAGATCATTGAATCCGGCAAACTTGGCAAGATATTCCACTACCGGGCAAACTTCCTCCAGGACTGGACCATTAGCGAAGAGCTCCCCCAGGGAGGAGAGGGCCTGTGGCGCCTCGATGCGGCTGCCGCTGGATCCGGCGTCACTGGTGATCTGCTTGCACACTGTATCGATACAGCAATCTGGTTGAATGGAAGCATCAGTGATGTCTCTGCAGTGACCGAAACATTCATCAAGGAACGCGTTCACACCGCTACCGGGGAGAAACAGGCAGTCACCATTGACGACGCCTGCCTTTTCCACTGCCACTTTGCCAACGGATCTCTGGGGCTCTTCGAGTCAACTCGATACGCTCGGGGCCACAAGGCACTCTACACTCTCGAGATCAACGGCGAAAACGCCTCCATTCGATGGGATCTCCACGACCTCAATCGTCTTGAGTATTTCGATCACTCCGACGAGAGCACGGTGCGTGGATGGCGCAGTATCCATATAAGTGATGGGGATCACCCTTACTTGGACAAATGGTGGGTTCCCGGTCTTTGCATAGGCTATGAGCACACCTTCGTTCACCAGGTAGCCGATTTCCTGACCTCACTCAGCAGCGGAGAGCCGTGTAATCCCACTTTCCGGGACGCCCTCGAAACCGCTAGAGTGTGCGATGCGGTCCTCGCCTCCGCAGCTGAGCGGAGCTGGAAGGATGTCTAGGGCCAGGCGTCACAAACCGGAAAAATTTTCAAGCCTTCCCTGCTCGAGCTGGGAAGGCTTTCTTATTTCTTGGAATCCTCCTCAATTACTCGACAAAAAAATTTGGACTCCTCAGGTCAAAGGTGGCACACCATTCTGCGAGTAACACCCGCACACATATGCTCCAGCAAGGTATTCTTAATCCTCAAGTTTTAGACCTCATCGCCCGAATCCGGCATACCAACACCCTCGTGATCTGCGACTGGGCATTTCCTTACTGGAGTGAAATTGAAACTGTAGACCTAGCTCTCACACGGGGCATTCCCAATGTTCTCGATGTCCTCAAGCTCCTTCAACCAAATTTCAAAGTTGGCCACATCTGGCAGGCCGAAGAATTCCTCGCAACAAATCCGAAGGAGACCATCGAGGCCTTCGATCAATGTTTTGCCTCTTTCTCCGAAGCCAAGGTCATTCGTGAGCCGCACCCGGAATTCAAAACCCGCGTGCCGGGAGCTGTTGGATTGATCCGCACGGGTGACCCTACCGCCTATGGCAATGTCATCATCGAATCCGTCTAGCAGAGACAATACCGCAGACTGAATCAATTAGGAACTGCGATCGAATTAAGCGACTTATCTGAGTCTTCACCGCGACGCTTCTCTCTCCAACCCTAAATCAAATTCATGAAAGCCATCGAATTCACCCAGCCAGAGGTCATTACTATGATCGACCTGCCAGAGCCGCCAGCGCCCGGACCGGGGGAAGCCCTCGTGCGCACGCACCGAATGGGAATTTGCGGAACCGATCTCTCAGGGTATCTCGGCAAGATGCCCTTCTTTTCTTACCCTCGGATTCCCGGCCATGAATTGGGATTGGAGGTCCTCGCGCTGGGCGAGGGCGTAAGCCATCTTCAGATTGGAGATAAGTGCTCTTTGGAACCCTACGTCAACGATCCTTCCTCAACTACGAGTAACAAGGGAAACAGCAACTGCTGTCCCGGAGTTCAAGTCCTCGGCGTCCACTCTGACGGGGGCCTGCGACCCCAGTGGCTCTGCCCTGCCCGCAAGCTTCATCCAGGAAACAACCTTTCTTACGATCAGCTCGCGCTGGTTGAAACCTTGGCCATTGGATACCACTCCGTCGTCCGGGCCAATCCTCAAGCAGGAGAAACGGTTCTTGTGATTGGAGCAGGGCCAATCGGCTTGGCGGCCCTTGAATTTTTACGCCTCAAAGATCTCAATGTCATCGTCATGGACATGGTGGAGAGCCGCCTTGAATTCTGCCGGAATCATCTTGGCGTAGAGCACACCATCCTCTTCAATCCAAATGGGGATCCGCTTTCTGAACTTCAAGGTATCACCGGCGGAGAGCTTGCCGATATCGTCATCGATGCCACCGGAAGTGTCCGATCGATGTCCTGTTGCTTCGAATATGCGGCCTTCACCGGCCGCGTCATTTACGTAGGCATCACTACGGAGAACCTTTCATTTCCACACGCCCCCGTGTTTCATCGCCGGGAGCTGACCCTCCTTGCAAGCCGGAATGCACTTCCAGAGGATTTCGGCAAGATCATCGAACTCATTGCCGCAGGAGACATCAACACGGACATCTGGATTACCGACCGCCTCAGCTTCCAGGATGTTCCTGCCGATTTCGCCGCCTTCACCGATACTGGGCGAGGCACCGTCAAGGCCCTTATCGAGATCCCTTGAAAGCCGATAACGTGACGATCCCACACGGTCGAATCACGCCTAGCCAAATTTGACCAACTGCCCAGACCCAGCTACACTTCGTTCGGATAAACGTCATGTTCCTTAAGCTCCTCACGATCTTTATTCTCGTGCCTATCTTGGAGCTATCACTCCTTATTCGGATTGGGAGCAAGATCGGATTCGAAGCCACGCTGGCCATCATTCTCCTGACCGCATTCATCGGCGCGATCCTAACCAGGACGCAAGGATCAAAGGCTCTCTCAAGCTTCCGGAATGCCCTCGCGGCAGGAAAGCTACCTCATCGCGAAGCCCTCGATGGCTTACTGATCCTGCTCGCTGGAGCCGTTCTTCTCACACCGGGTTTTCTCACCGACACTGCTGGATTCCTTCTGCTTTTTGCTCCGACCCGTGCCGCTATTCGCGACCGCTTGAGCACCTACCTGAAAAAACGAATTCAAATTATTCCCCCTGGCACGCAACAGGACCCATCCGGGAAACAGGCCGGTGACACTGACTTCATCGACGTCTAATACGCCGATTCTGGCACGTCAGGCTTTTGCCGCAACTTGACCTCTGGTCATGCGTTTATCTTAAACTGGGAAGATTTGCAGCAATACTCGCTGCTAGGCTTGCAACTTTGCATCCTAAACCAGAAGCTCCGCTCATGTGGAAGGGACGCTTCACACAGCAAACTGCCGATCTGGTGCAACGTTATGGAGAGTCTGTCTCCTACGATTGGCGTCTTTTCCCGCACGATATAGCGGGCTCCATCGCGCACGCGCGCGCTCAAATGAACGCCCGTCTCCTCACCGAGGAAGAATTCGGCCAGATTGAAACCGGGTTGCGGGAGATCGAGAGGGAAATTGAAGAAGGCGAGTTCGAGTTCTCCAGTGAACTCGAGGATATCCATATGAATATTGAGGCCGCCCTGACCCGGAAAATTGGGCCAGCCGGATCCAAATTACACACCGCACGCAGCCGGAATGATCAGGTTGCGACAGATACAAGACTCTACTGCCGCTTCGCCATCGACTCAATCTTGTCATTGACCGCTGGCCTGCAGAAGGCCCTCTTGGCGCAGGCGGAAAACCATGCTGCGACGATCCTGCCTGGCTATACCCATCTGCAGCGTGGACAGCCTGTGACAGCTGGACATCACCTCCTTGCCTACGTAGAGATGCTGGAAAGGGATAAGCAGCGTCTCTCGGACTGCCGAAAGCGCCTTAACATTTGCCCTCTCGGATCTGGGGCCTTAGCTGGCTCAACCATTAACCTCGATCGCAGCGCCATCGCTCAGGAACTGGGATTTGACGGAGTATCCACCAATTCGATGGATGCCATCGCAGATCGAGATTACATTGCAGAACTTCTCTTTATTCTCTCTCTCCTCGGGGCTCACCTCTCACGCCTCAGCGAGGACCTTATTCTATGGTGCAGCGCGGAATTCGGATTTGCCACGCTGAGCGACAGACACACCACTGGATCATCTCTGATGCCTCAGAAAAAGAATCCAGATGTTTGCGAACTCACTCGCGGAAAAACCGGCCGACTGATAGGCAACCTTGTCGCTCTTCTTACCGCACTGAAAGGCTTACCCCTCACTTACAACCGGGACCTGCAGGAGGATAAGGAGCCTCTCTTTGACTCAGTGGAGACCCTCACTCTGGCCCTCGAGGTCAACGCTGAGATGATTTCCTCGATGGATCTGAATATCGAGAACTGCCGCAAAGCGGCCCAAGACCCATTACTTCTCGCCACTGATCTTGCCGACTACCTTGTCAGAAAAGGCGTTCCATTTCGTGATGCACATGAACTCGTGGGTAAAGCAGTGGCCTACGCAGAGGAGAAAGACACCACACTGGATGCCCTGGATCTCAGTCTTATTTCTGACAAGTTCGGAAACGATACTGGGGCCGTTTTCAATCTGGAAGGAGCGCTGAGAGCACGCTCTAACCCGGGATCTCCCTCGTTTGAAAACGTCATTGGTGAGATCCAACGGTGGAAGACAGAGCTCGCTTAAGGCAATTCCAGAACCGGTCATCACTCGCGATAACTTCCCCACCCCCAATTTCTTTCTACCCTCTTAACAGATGAAGCGCCTCTTATCCGCTCGTAGACCTTTAGTTCTGTTTATCGCTCTATCCATTGCTGTGCTCCTCAACGGATGTGGCGGATCCGGCAAGGAAGGCAAGGCGCCTCCGCTGCCTTCCAGTGCCTCGTATAATCCCGGATATGGCCCTTTCGATCAGAACGGCAACTACATCGAAGCCTGGGCTGACAAACCCGCACGACAGCGGAATTGGGCTCGGCAAGTGCTTGTTAGCAACACTTCCAGCCGGGAAAAAGCTAAGCCATCCTCTCCAGTCTCACCTCGGCCGAATAAGCCCGTAACAAAGCCTCGCCCAGTAGTAGCCTCGAGGCAAAAGATCGAATCAAAACCCCCAGTGGCGGCACCCAGCCCCCAGCGGCCCAAGCCTGCCACTCCCAAGCCAGTCGCAAAACCAAAACCGGCAACCCGCCATACTGTAGTCAAGGGCGACACCCTCTATTCTCTCGGCCGCCGCTACGGCACTTCCGTGGGAGCCATCCAACGAGCCAATGGGCTTAGCGGCACCCTGATCAAAATCGGCCAACGTCTGAGGATTCCTCAATAATTACCAGTTCTCGATCAAGTGGCAGAGACTTGGCTCGCCAAGGATCCCGTTTTCCCTTTCAAGCCCGCCACGAGAAAAGCGACTCCCATCACATACATGAAAATGGAGTAAAATTGGCCCTTCGTCAGTATATCCTGAATCACCCAAGCTGAATCTGGCTCGCGGAATTGCTCCGCAATGATTCGGAAGGTGGCATATAGAATAAAGAACCCCCCCGTAATCACTCCATGACCAATTTGGGGAAGTCGCAGCCGGAGGAGAAGCAGGATGGCAAAGAGCGAAAATCCCTCAAGTAGGGCCTGATAAAGTTGGGACGGGTGACGAACTTGCACGTAGCCCGAAATGGCATCAATAATCGCCGGGTCCGCCCGTCCGGCTTCAAGAACTCCCTCCAGAAGTTGCCCCTGTCCAGTCGACGGGCTTGAGAGGTAGCGATCCCAGAGACCGTCAAGTTTTTCGGGATCAACCTCGACCGCATCTTTCATCGCGGCGTGAAAATCCTCTTCTCGCCCAAGAAGTTCCTTCGGGAATTTCATCCCGACCACTGCACTCGTTACCCTTCCATAAAGCTCCCCATTTATAAAGTTCGCAAGGCGGCCAAAAAAGATTCCAAGAGGAGCAAAAATCACAAGACCGTCACCCACTCCAGTCCATGAGCATTTAGCACGACGGGCATAGAAATAGGTGAAGATGGTAAGGCCCAGAATGCCTCCATGACTGGACATTCCTCCTTTCCAGACCTGCAGAATCACGAGGGGGTTTTCCAACACGTATTCAAACCCGCTTTCGGGAATCATGTAAAAGGCGACATATCCAAGGCGCCCTCCAAGAAAGACTCCAAAGAGGGCCGCATAAGCGATGAAATCAGCTACTTTTTCAGGACCCACCACCCAGAGCTTCTTTTGAGCAAGCCATCGCAACCCAAAATAGCCTGCAACAAATCCCATCAGATAAGCCAGACCGTACCACCGTAGAGCGAACTTATCTGAAATCTCAAACAGCTCAGGCTTGAGATTGTGCATCCAGGCCCCCAGCGTTTCCATGCCTCCCGGAAAGCTCATGAAGTGATAAGAAACAATTGGAATTCCATACGCGCTTGGATTGTCTGCACTAGAGATATTTGACGAGGTCAGAAACTGCCGTAGAGCTCAATCGCCTAACAAGGGCCACACTCAGGTTGACCATGGCCCTGTAGTCAGCGATATCGATGATGCTGTTATGTGAATGGATGTAGCGTGCTGGGACTCCCAGAACTACACAGGGCACCCCCTCTCCGGACAGATGCATTTCACCTGCGTCCGTTCCCCCACCTCGCCGGACAGCGCGCTGAAATGGAATATTTTCCTCCCGGGCAGTTGTAATCGCAAGATCGGCCAGTCTGGGATTCATAATCGCAGTCGGATCATGCATTCTAATCTGCACTCCGGCTTCTACGGATGCTTGCGATTCATCCGACTTAAATCCGGGGGTATCGTCGGCAGGCGTTCCCTCCAGAATGATCGCAACATCAGGCTTGGCGTGTCGGGCCAGAGTTTTCGCCCCTCGCAAGCCCAGTTCTTCCTGAACGCTCCCAGCAAGCAGCACTTGGTTGACTCTTTCCTCTACTGCTAATTGCTGACCAGCCTCTACCACTGCAGACATACCGACCCGATTATCAAAGGCCTTGGCAACATAGCGTCCCTTGCGACCCATAGGCTCAAAGTTCGTCCTCGGGGCGATGGGGTCTCCAAGCTGTATGCCCATTTCCTCAACCTCTTTTTTCGAGGTCGCTCCAATATCAACAAACATGCTTTCGAGTGGCATTACCTTTCCTCGTTCAGCCTGGGGAAGAAAATGCGGAGGCTTCGATCCCACAATCCCCACGATTTTTTCACCACTTTTTGTTTTAACCACCAACTGTTGTGCCAGCACGACATGGGGCCACCAACCTCCTACCGCAATCATCCTGAGAAACCCTCCAGAAGTAATCGATTGCACCCGGAACCCCACTTCGTCCATATGAGCCTCCAGTAAGACTCGAGGGCCTTCTCCTCCCATGTCACATACCACAGAACCCGTCCGGTCAGCCGAAAACTGGCCCAATCCTTCAAGCTCCTCAACGAACAAGGCGCGAACTTCACTCTCAAATCCAGATGGCCCGTGGGCTTCAGTAAACTGTCTAAGCAGTGTCTCAGAATTTGTCGGCATGACCGGAGAGTAGAAGGCCGTCCTTGGCACGGAAGGGAAAAGTGATTTACTCCGGAACAGACTTTGGGATTCCCCCTCTCTTTCCTCTTTTTTTCGTGGACTTGCGGGTTCGCTGAGTCTCTTTTCCCTCGGGGGTAGCGGACAATTCCACGCCTCATATCTCGACGTATTCTCTGCTACATGAACCCGAATCCACAAGTCGCTGATCTTCACGTCGTCCGGAACATTCCACTGCCGTCACCAGCTTTAGTCTTGTCAGAGATCCCCCGTGATGAGCAGCAGGCAATCTTCGTCGCGCAAAGCCGGAAGACCATTCGAGATATTCTCGGCGGACGAGATCAGCGCCTTCTTGTTATCGCGGGCCCGTGCTCTATTCATGACACTCAGGCTGGGCTCGAATATGCTGAACGATTTCGCGCATTGGCACACGAGCTAAGAGAGCACCTCTACCTCGTCATGAGGGTCTACTTCGAAAAGCCACGCACCACAATTGGCTGGAAGGGCCTGATCATGGACCCGGACCTCGACGGAACAGATAACATCCCGCGAGGGCTCACAATCGCCCGTGAGTTCCTGCATGAGGTGATTTCTCTCGAAATTCCAACGGCGACTGAGCTCCTGGATCCAATCACTCCTCAATACATTGCCGACCTGATCAGTTGGTCGGCAATCGGAGCAAGAACCAGTGAGAGCCAAACGCACCGCCAGATGGCTTCGGGCCTCTCCATGCCGATCGGATTCAAGAATACGATCAGCGGCGACCTTAATGCCGCCATCAATGCCATCGGCGCAGCGACCAAGCCACAAACCTTTCTGGGCGTTTCCGAAGAGGGTATCGCTTCCGCCGTTTCAACCTCAGGCAACCCCGACTGTCATGTTATCCTTCGCGGTGGTGAAAACGGCCCCAACTACCATCAGAGCAGTGTTCGATCAGCCCTGAAGAATATTGAGCAGTCCGGCTTTCACCCCTCCCTGATGATCGATGCTTCCCACGCCAACTGCGCAAAGGATTACCAAAAAATGCCGGGTGTTTTTGAAGATATTGTTCGTCAGAGAGCCGAGGGTAACACGGGGATTGCTGGAGTTATGCTTGAAAGCAATTTACTGGCCGGAAATCAGTCGTTTCCCAGACCACTTGGAGATCTGACCTACGGCCAGTCGATCACAGACAGCTGTATCGACTGGGGAACTACCGAAAAACTTCTTCGCTCTGCAGCAACTGCGCTTTAGGGCCACGCAACATACTACTCTTCATCTTCCGGTGATACCCGACGCGGAGCAATCGCTTCTGCGGTGACCGAGCCAAGGTCCGCAAAGAAGTCAACCAGCGCCTGACGGCTATTGGGCTGGAGGAGTTTGGGCCTGCATTCAGGGTTCTGGGCAAGAGCCCGTAAGCGCATGAGTTTCTTTCCCCCTGATTGGGCATCATACGAATTGAATACGATGGAGTAACGATGATCCGGCGACGGAGGAGCAGACTCTCCCAGCGATCTCAGACCGCGAACAAACCTTCTTCTCCCTGTTTCTCCCTTGGGGGCCTCCGCTTTAGCCAGTTTGACCTCAAACCCAAAAAGGGCCCGGTCACCACCTGCTTCCATTGACTCATTAATCACCCCTACCAACTCCTCCCGGTTGAGATTCAACACGAGAAGGCGATTATCATAGGGCAGGATTTCCCAGGCATCCGCGATTGTCTTCTTACCGGGCTGCAAGTTTCCTCCTCCAAAAGTTCCATGAAAAACACCGTCAGCCTGAATTCCTTCTTTTCTAGCCGCATGAATCGCAGCGGATGAAATAAGAGCCTGCAGCGAGCTTGGCATGCCTGGACTCTCTCGTTTGCCGGATAGTCCAACTTTCAGCTCTCCAATCTCACCCGAAAGATATCCATCTGCGTCTTTCAAATCCTCAGAAGCCGCCTCTAGCACGAGAGGATCCTCTGGGATCCGCTCATCCATCAGGATCGACTGCGCTCTCTTCTCGACTATCCGTCGACTCTCCATGTCAAAAGAAAGATCTACCCTACCACAATGGATACCAAAGTAATCCGCCTGCGTGTAGAGCGTCTTATTTTCAAACTGACTTTGATGATCTCGATGAGTATGTCCCGCAAGGTAAACGTCAGGCCCACCCTCTAATTCAAGCAACGCTCGGACAGGATTGGCGAAGTCATCGACTTCCCTTAGTCCCATGTGGCCGCAAACGACTACTGCGTCTACCTTGGCTTCCTCCCGGAGATATCTAAGACTCGCACGCAGGGTCGTAACCGGATCCGTAGCCTCATATCCCAGCAATAGCTCCGGACGCAACCAGTACGGAAGGCCCGGGGTTGTCAGCCCGATCAATCCAATTCGAAAACCGCCAACCGTCTTTACCATATGAGGAGCAATCCGAGACAATGGGTGAGCCGGGTCGTCCAGAGTGCCTGCCTGCTTACCTTCGATTTTAAGGTTTCCGGTCAGAACTGGCATAGTTGAACGGCTTACCGCATCAAGCACAACCTCGGGGCCCCA
>CEQX01156325.1_pt1 | contig 25512 bp, 25 predicted proteins | sample 356261 | NCBI WGS metagenome assembly CEQX01 (sample SAMEA2621076, study PRJEB7988) | marine metagenome | isolation source: saline water (ENVO:00002010), including | reverse complement strand
ACGACCGAGGCGATTAATTTGGTTGCACATGCGTGGGGCCGAGCAAACTTGGTCGAAGGAGACGTCATCGTGTTGACTGAAATGGAACATCACTCCGATATTGTACCATGGCAAATGCTTGCTGAAGAGCGAAAGGTTGAGTTGAGGTATGTTCCAGTGCTGGAAGATTTCACCCTTGACATGGACGTATTTGCCGCATCACTGGATGATGCTAAACTTGTCTGTGTCGTGCATACATCCAATGTGCTGGGTGTTCGGAATCCTTTGGAAGAAATTATCCAACTTGCTCATTCAAACGGCGCCTATGTCTTGATTGATGCCGCTCAAGGTGTTCCACATGAGCAAATTGATTTCAAGGAATCTGGAGCCGATTTTATGGCATTCTCGGCCCACAAAATGTGCGGACCAACCGGTATTGGTGCATTGCTTGTCAATGCTGATGTGTTTGAAACGATGCAACCTTTCATGGGAGGTGGAGACATGATTGAAACAGTGACTGTTGACGGTTCTACCTATCAGACGAATGAGCATAAATTTGAAGCAGGTACACCCCGGATTGCTGAAGCAATAGGGTGGTGTGCGGCATTTGATTGGATGGCGAAACTCGATTTGGAAAAGGAACACAAAAGGCTTGTAGAAATCGCTCGTTGGGTTGCTGAACAACTACGGTCGATGGGCATACCTGTTTACGGACGCCATGAAGAAAAAGACAGTGCAGTCGTCTCTTTCCTTCACCCTACCATTCACAGTGAGGACTTAGCACATTTGTTGGATGCACGAGGGTTCGCAGTTCGTACTGGGCACCATTGCGCACAACCCTTGCTGCATAGATTAGGCATTAATGGGACAGTTCGAGCCTCATTTTATCTGTACAACTCCATGGAAGAAGCAGAATACTTCGTGGAACAACTCAAAGAAATAACGGAGAGGTTTGGATGACTTATCCAGATGCTCTGGCTGAATTGATTGAAGAATTCCAAGAAATAGATGATAAGATGGAACGCCTCGAAATGGTTTTTGATTTAGCCGATGAAGTTATTCCTTTTCCTCATGACCAGTGGACATCAGAGTCAAAAGTTCAAGGTTGTCAATCCGAGGCACACGTTCATGTCGAATTACAGGACGGTAAGGTTCTCCTCCTTTCAGGGGCTGATGCAAAATTAGTTCAGGGATTGATGGGGATTTTGACACTTGCTATCAATGGCAGTGCTCCTGCACAAGCCTTACTTCTTTCACCAGATTTTGCAGAAGATATGGGTATTCTCAATTCACTCTCCCCAAGTCGATCGAATGGTTTTCGAAATATGTTCGATAAGGTCATGAGAGAGATTCGCAATTATGTATGAGGTGTTTGAATGGTAGAAAAACAGGATGTATTGACACAATTAGATGAAGTTGAAGATCCCGAATTGGAGTTATCAATCGTGGAACTCGGTCTGGTTTACGACGTACGCTTTGAAACGAAAGAAGAATTACTTCACGCCGAAATCGATCTTACTCTCACATCCCCCGGCTGTCCTGCGGCACCTGAAATTATGGCTGCCGCTCACCGTGCAGCTTTACAAACCGAAGGTCTTGAAAGCGTTCACATTAATCTCGTTTGGACGCCTCGTTGGGATCCAAAAATACACGCTTCTGAAGATGCCCGAATGGATATGGGCATTTGGGACTGATTATCGTCGTACGACGATGGTCAGTAAATCTCCATCTTTGAGTAGGTGGTCTAAACCGACCCGTTGCCAATCGAATTTTGCGCTCGGTCCTTTCACACGAGCATATCGAAACTTTCGAACAAAGTCCCTATGCAATTTGTTACAAATGTGCTGTACTGTTGAGTCATCTTTGACAATCAGTGGTTCTTCTAAGTCCGCATCTTGTCCTTGAGGCTTTAAGAACACCCTCATGAATCCGAGATTATCGTAAATGAAATCCTTCAATTCGTCAAGTCCGATGTCTTTGAATGCAGAAATCCGCATGACAGGCCAATCTGCAGGAAGCGCTTTTCGAGCGCGAATGATTTCTTCTTCACTTGCAATATCAATTTTATTGATGGCAATTACTGCTTTTTCGTAGATTCTATTTTCTGCTAAACAATCCACAATTTGTTCCGCAGTAGTGTCATTCCGAAGTGTAACTATCGCTGACGTGTAGCCAAAAGAGCGGATAATTTCACTCATCTCTTCATGACTCAAGTGTGTCTGTTCGACCGTAGTTCGTACATCGATACCACCGCGTTCCGTTCGCTTGATAAATACTGGAGGTTTTGTTTCGTTGAGCCTCAATCCCGCGTTATGCAATTCACGGTGCAAGACATTGAAATGCGCATCTTGAAACGGGTCAACAATATACAACACCATGTCAGCGCTACGAATAACATTCAGAATCTCTCTTCCCCTTCCTTTTCCTTCAGCAGCACCCTTGATTAGTCCGGGTAAATCCAGAATCTGGATTTTCGCACCACGATGTTCCATTACGCCTGGAATACATGTGAGTGTCGTGAATGCATAGCCAGCAGATTCTGAATGAGCATCGGTAACTTTTGAGATTAGTGTTGATTTTCCAACAGAAGGAAATCCGACTAAAGCAACCGTGGCGTCACCCGATTTTTTGACCTCAAAGCCTTTTCCGCCTCCGCTTGCCTTTGAGTGGGCATGTGCTTTTTCTTCCTTGATTTTCAGTTGAGCAATTTTGGCTTTCAATTTGCCAATGTGCGCATTTGTTGCTTTGTTTTTTTGTGTTTTATCAATCTCGGCGCGGATCAGTTCGATCTGCTCCTTAATTGTCGCCATCACAAAGCCTCTATGTGCCTCGTACGGACCGTTCTTCTTGAATGCTCTTCTCTTGGGGAGGTGGATTTCCATCTTTCAAATCTTCATTGGTAAGCCGATGACATCAAACGAGACGGCCGTTTGGATTCCAACATGGGCATCGAAATGGTTCTACTGCTTGTCGATGAACCGTGTTTGAAAAATTTGCTCCAGCAAACATGGGAGCAACTCTATGATGGGATGGAAAAGGGAAAGTTTCGTGATAACAGGCCCGCATATGACCCTCGATTAAAACGTGCTTTTGACATCGATTGTGAAGCAGAAATCTTGGATTGGATGGATTCAGTCAACCCTACTCAATCTGACTCGGTGATCGAAGTTTTGAAATCAATCCCGGAAGGGTCACAAGGTCTCCTTCAACTCATGGAATGGTCGAGTCCTGGTGCATGGGAAGTTTGGGAGGGAAGGGCTTTTCTTTATCTTGACGTTGCATTAAAGAGGACAATATCAAGCAGTGATGACTTGTATTCTGAAGAGACATGGACACAACTTATTCGTGAACTCAACGGACTACCTGAAGATGAGTTTTCTGAAGCGGTTTGCTTGGATTGGATGGACCGTCGAAAGGAACTCGGAGAGACACTTGATGAAAACGAAGACCCAAAGATTGTTCCAACCTTTGAAGCCCATGACCGTGCATCACGAGCACTTGTTTACACGATAACGCTCTGTAACAGCAAACCGGAGTTGCTCGGCATTCTTGGAAGAGAGCATTTGAACGCTGATTTTTGGGGCCATGGAAGGTGGAATCTTCGTCAGTATCTTCTCGATTAAACGAGGGGTTCAAAGACTGGTTCTGTAACCCGTGACATGATGAGTGACGAGTTACCTTCTGAAGAGCCTGATGAAAATCTCAGTGATAGTGATGATTCAATTCCGGTCATTGAAGAAGGAATGGAAACGCTTGACTTGGCAGACTCCGTGGAAGTAGAAGAATTGGATCCCCTTGAAGAAGCCCTCTTACGTGCTGAAAAAGCAGAAAAGGAAATTGCTTACAAAGACGCAGAAATACAAAATGTCAGAAAACGATTGATGGCTGAGAAGTCTGAACTCATTCAATACAGTGGCATGGGACTTGCACGACGCATGCTCACCGTACTGGGTGATGTCGATCGTGCATTAGATAACTTGGATGACGAGGATACATCAGCTGTTGCTCAAGGATTGCGATTGTTACGAAACAAAATGTGGCACGAACTTTCTGCTGATGGGGTTACAGCAATTGAAGCTAAGAACCAAGCTTTTGACCCTGCAAAAATGGAGGCTATTACAACAATTCCTGCATCAGAAGCATTCCCATCGGGGCATGTTGTTGATGTCTTAGAGTCCGGCTACATGTACAAACAGCGAGTTCTTCTTGCCGCTCGTGTTGTCGTAGCTTCTGAAGAATAGTTCCACAAGTTTCTTGTGTGAAGATGTTTTGATACAACCATGGTCAAGAAACTCGCAAGTAAGGCTGCCGGTGCCGCAGGAAATGCTGCAAAGAAAGCAGCAAAGACTGCAGCAACCTCCGCAAAGAGACAGGTTATCGATGAGGTCACTAAGCCGGTAAAAGACGCTGCGAAGGAAAAACTCTCCAATGTTGCCACCCAAATGAAAGCCAAGGCCGAAGAAAAGATGAATCAAGTTGCAAAAGAGCAGCTCAAGAAACAGGCTAAAAAGAAATTGTTCAGAAAATAATTATCCAGCATGTACTCCGGTTTCAAAAGTTGAAAGTCGGAAGAGTGCATCGTTTTGAATAAGCCATTCAATAACAACTTGAGGAATACTTGATTTGAGTACTTCTCGAACAGCATCGTCATCGTATACAGTGGAAAGCATTTTTGCAGTCTGCCGAACCCTCCATCCTTCAAATTGCTCGCGCTGCATCATTGCTGGTTCTCTCACTTCAAACCCCGCATCACGATACAGTTGAGAGGTTGACTCATCCGTGGTAACAAGAATTCCATCACCATGACTCTTGCGGGCGTGTTCAACCCAGTTTGGTGGATCATGAATATCGTCTATTGCAACGATATCTGCATCAATATTTTGTTCCGATTTCCATGCATTAATCATCGCGGTTCTCTCATCAGCAGTCCAAGGGTTGTTCGGTTCCCATCCTGCCTGTTGAGAACCAATAGCAATGACTAACTGGTCATCTTCTCCGACGAGTTCATATGCCGAACGTATCAGATATTCATGCCCATTGTGAAAGGGTTGAAAACGCCCCAAAACGATGTATTTGGCCACACGTTCACCTCAAGCAAAGTAAGATTCAACATCGGTATCGGGAAGTGTTAAACCGAACGTTTTGAAACAGTCGATCATGCGTTTACACCCTTCAATCATTTCTTCGACTGGAGTCTCTCCCATTGAGCCAACGCGAAACATCTTGCCCTTCAAATGGTCTTGAGCACCAATCACTTGGGTGTTAAAATCATCCTTTAAACGGCTCCTCCAAGTATCATCGATTCCATCCGGGTAGAGGACTGCAGTTACAGTATTACTTCTTTGGCTTGAATCTGCCAACAGTTCAAATCCGAGTTCTAAAAAGAGTTTACGGACTCCTTTTGCCATTTTTTCACACCTCAACCATCGTTCAGAGTTTGTCTCTTGTTTCAGAGATTCAAGTGCGGCACTCCAACCCATTGCTAAATTAATTGCGGGGGTCCAAGGTGTCTGGTCGTCCGAGCCTTTTTTGAGAGCTGAAACTAAATCGAGGTAATAATTTGGATTTGAGTCACCTTGATCACGAATGGCATGGACTCGGTCGATGAAATTAGAATTGATTGCAATCGCTGCGATACCAGAGGGTCCTGCGGTACATTTTTGCGCGCCAACAACAACCGCTTCCGCATTCCATTGTTCAGGGTGAACAGGCATTCCGCCGACAGAAGTAATTCCATCGAGAATAAACGAGGTTTTGTGTCGAGCACACATTTCTGCAATAGCGGCAGCATCCTGAGTGATTCCAGTACTCGTTTCATTGTGGCATATCAAGAGCGATTCATAGCAACCTCGCTCTAATTGTTGCTCTAATTCATACAAATCGAACGCTCGTCCCCAGTCATATTTGAGGTGCTTCACATTGCAGAATCTTTGACACATTTCAGCGACTCGCTCACCAAACTTACCATTTGTTGGAACCAAAACTAAATCATTGGAGCGAAATCGGTTGGCGATGACCATTTCCATAGCAGCAGTGCCGCTGCCAGAGACGACGACGACCTTGTAATCGTCATCACCTGACCAGGATTGAACCCCTCGCGTAGGTTCCGAAGGTGCCAAATTAAATGCGTTGCGGAGCCCGGAATTAAGTTGGGCCATGACATCTCGATATTCTGTTCCACGTGCAGTGATTACCGGAGTTGCCAGAGCATTGAGGCATGGTTGACCCATTCGTACTGGCCCTGGGACGAGGAAACAGTCTTGGCTGATGTCCATTGGTTGTTGCAAGACATGGAGGTTCTTCAACTGCATGGCTGTTCTGTCTGGGGCAAGTGTATTGTCCTCACGTCGTTGAACTCTTAGGTAAGCGCCTGTAGGGCATACCATGGTGCGTGTCGGCCTCGCAATGCTTCAAGGTGCCCGCCATGAGCATGTTCAAGCATTGAACGCTGCTGCAGCCCAACTCGGCTGTGATTTGGAAATAGTTGAATTGCGTAGGGGTTCAGAAGTAGACCAACGCCTTGACTGCCTTGTCTTGCCAGGTGGTGAATCAACTGCTATGCGAAAAGCGAGTCGAAGTGAATCTCTTCTTTCAGCACTCTTTTCTTGGATGGAGGCTCACCCCAATCGACCCGTCCTTGGCACATGTGCAGGTGCAATTCTGCTTGCGAATCCGGGTGAGGGGAAACGCTCTTTTCTGAGAGCAGAAATATCTCGGAATGCTTGGGGTCGTCAGCGTGATTCATTTGAAGGCAATGTTTCTCTTTCATTAGAAACACCCCCCGGAGGCAGTGTTTCATCCCAAAACACACCTCGTGACCAGTTCAATCATCAACCACTGCCCGTTGAAAGTTCACAGAATACTGAAGATTCCTCAGTGTTTCCCGGCGTATTCATTCGTGCGCCAAGATTCGTTCAGACCAGCATACATTGCATTCCTGTGGCCTTTTTAGACGATGAAGTAGTTGGAGTTCAAGATGGTTCATATTTGGCTTTGACCTTCCATCCTGAACTTACCAACGATTATCGATTTCATCGCTGGCTCCTCCACAAGTGCTATTCGTCCGATAATTCATGAATACAAGCGAGGGTTTGAAACCTCGATGGTTACAGGGTTGTTTGAGTACAATGACTGTTTCATTGCCGATGGCAACCGAAATTCTCCCTGCAGAAGTGGGCGAGGCTGAAGGTTGTGTGCAGTGTCAGCGCGGCAGTAAGCTCGTTTTATTCGTCACTGGAAAGTGCCACTGGGGTTGTGATTATTGCCCCCTCTCAGACAATCGAAAAGAAACACCTGACATGTTTGCGAATGAACGTCGCTGCTCATCTTGGGGTGAAGTCATTGAGGAGGGTCATGCAATGAGGGCCACTGGTACAGGCATTACTGGCGGCGATCCGATGCTCGACATGGAGAAATCATTGGAGGCAATTCGTCAACTTAAGGCTGCTTTTGGAAAAGAACACCACATTCACCTTTACACATCGATTCCTTTCCAGGTTAATCGTGCAGCAGATTTCGGTTCGGCTGGTCTTGATGAAATTCGTTTCCACCTTCTTGATGGAACTTTGAAAAAGTATCTTCCTATTATTCAAGCATGTTCTGAAGCAGGAATTACTGTGGGAATTGAATTGCCTTGCGAACCTGATAAAGAAGAACAATTGTTTGCCTTACTTGAAGAACTTCATGAATCCCCGGTTGACTTTCTCAACCTCAATGAATTAGAAATAACAGTAGGTAATCAAGAAAATATGGATGTTCGAGGATTTAATCTGAGTGGCGGAATTACTGCTGCTGCTGAAGGTTCAGCCGAATTAGCACTCCGTTTGAAAGAGGCCGCAAAAGAAATGAATTTCCATCTCAAGTTTTGTTCGGCCCGTTACAAAGACGCTGGGCAACTTCGAGCACGATTCCGTCGCAGAGGCCAAGCAAATCTTCGACCTTACGAAGTTTTGAGTAACGACGACACCATACTGTTTGGCTCAATCCCCACATCTCTCGAGGATGCGTCTGAGGATGTTGCAGAATTGCGAGAGGAATTTGGAGTCGCTGCTGGCTGGATTCGATACGATGCTGAGCATCGAAGAATCGAAATGCCACTTTCTCTTGCAGAGGAGCTCGCAGATCTTGTCGAGGTCCCCGTCCATCTTATCGAAGTCCATCCAACTCATGACCGTCTTGAAGTGGGCTTAGTTCACTTGAATCCTCACCGCTGAACGCCTCGAAGGGGAGGCTTATATCGCCCCAACTTTACGACAACATACCTAGGGCTCGTGGTCTAGGGGTTATGACGTCGCCTTCACATGGCGAAGATCGCCGGTTCAATTCCGGCCGAGCCCATTCAACTCATCTTGTAAAATGATTGAATCCATTCTGCAACATCCCGCTTGGTGACTTAGGGTGAAGAGATGACTCCTCGGCGTTTTAGGGGGTCCTAAACTTTAGATACTACCGCCAATTCGCAAAGAATGTTCGTGATATCTATGTATAACAACCTGCTCAAATGTTTATTCGTCGTTTTCTGCTTTTCATCTGCTGGATTTGCTGGATGCCTCTCTAATCCGGTATCCTTTGACAAGTGTGAAGATGACTCTAACTGTCTAACAATCGCATTCGAGGCGAAAGAAGAATACCGTAACAGCGATGAAAATCCACAAAAGATGGCGGACCACCTTGCAGAAATTCTTGGTATGGAAGTCGAAATCTATCCCGTTAGTAGCCCTGCAGCAACAATTGAAGCCTTGCGCTTCGGTCATGCTGACATCGGTTTCTTGGATGGCGGTGCTGCTTGGTTAAGTTGGCAACTCTACGGACTTGAAGTTCTCGGAGCGGAACAAAAGGGAGATGGTCGACCGTTCTACAATGCTATCGCTTGGGTCCACAAGGATTCAGATATGGCTATGGCTGACAAAGACAATGATTCCTCCACAGACCCATTTGCATTGATGGCTGGTAAGACCTCCTGCCACACCTCTGCTCTTGGAAGCTCAGGAATGCTTCTTCCAATGGGATACCTCATTACAAATGAATACATTGAGGTCGTTGGCGATCCAGATGAAATTGATTCACTCAAAGACACGGTGACCAACCACTTCTCTGAAGATTCAAGTATCCCTGAAAGCGGAACCAAGTATTACCGTTACATAGGCTCTCTGCGATGCTTAGCTGAAGGCGGAATGGATTACATTTCATTCGCAAAGGACCCCACAGTTCCAAGTTATTGTGGCAATGAAGACCCAGACGACAATGAGGATTGGTGCTTTGAGGGCGAATTTAAGGATGTCAATGACTACTACGCTCTTCCAACATTCGGTAAGGCTCCAAGTCACCCAATCATGTTTAACCCTGATGTCCTTGACTCAACCAACGTTTCTGCACTTCAAGATGCCCTTGCTTTAATGTCGACCACAACCACGGGGCAAAGTGTTCTCGACGATGTTCTCAGCACACCCGGAATCACCATCATCAACACAACAGACCACCTTGGTAACTACGGAAATCTAATTGACGGTGTTCCTGGCATTGAAGCATACTTTACACAAAAATACGGACTGTGAGTGGACAATCTGTGTCTCGCATTGCGTTTTTGCTGTCTGCTCTCTTGCTTACGTGCTCTTTGACTGGATGTTTCGGTGAGGAAGAAGAAGACACTGGCTTTCAGTGGCAAGAGAAGGTAGAAGTTCCTTGTGATGCTGAATTGGTACAGGGTCTCGTCTGCAAGGAATACCTTACCGGTTTCACAACACCTGTGGTGAGCATTCACCATCCTCAAGACCCTGAAATATGGATTGGTGACTTGAATGGAGTTATTTCAGCCTGGGATGGAGAGACACTTCGTGTGGTCGCTAATTTGTCAAGTTTCGTGAGTAATTGTCATATCGAACAGGGCTTACTCAGTTTCGTCTTCACTGAAGATTTCAACGAATCGAAGAAAGTTCTTCTTTCATATGTCGAACCTGGTGTCTGTGAAGGGCCCAATGAAGCGAAATTGGTTTTGTCCGATGCGACCGTTGAAGATGGAGTGCTGAACATCTCGTCTATACGTCCATTAAGAGAAGTCCCGCAGCCATTCCGCAATCACAATGGTGGCCATCTTCTCGGAATTGGTAACAATCAGTATCTTTGGGGTTTGGGCGACGGTGGAGGTTCGAACTCTCCAAATAAAACAGCTCAAAACCTAAGTTCGCCATTGGGTGCTATTCACTTGATGAAATACGAAAACGGTCAAGTGAATCCTGTGCTTGAAGACTCATCGAGAAATCCTTACATCCTTCATCATGGATTGCGCAATCCCTGGCGGTTTGATGTCGATCCATCAGGTGGATTATGGATAACCGATGTTGGTCAAAATTGCTTTGAAGAAGTTAACTATGTGCCACTCAATGAATCCCACAACTTAGGTTGGTCCATGCGTGAAGGATACCATGAGTTTGACCCAAATCTCGAATGCGGAAGTACACCGTTGAACAGTGATTCAAATTATACCGACCCAGTAGCCGTATATCCGCATGAAGGAGGTAATTGCTCAATCTCGGGTGGTGAATGGATGGATTGGGGTGCCCAACCTCTTCAAGGTGGATATCTGTATGGGGACTTTTGCACAGGGACAATCTGGGTAATCCGTGACCAAGGAGGTGTTTGGAGCAGTGAAGTCATCGCTCAAACCGGCACTATGATTGTGGGATTCGGACACAGTTTGGAGGATGATTTACTTATTTTCAGTTGGGCTGGAACGATTTATGTTCTTGAGGAAAGCGTGTCTTAATTATCGCTTTTGATCCTTAATCGACCAATTTTTACGTGACAGTCCTTCAAGGGCAACACCCGTGAGTAGCCCCCATATTTCGATGTTGTAAATCTCAAACAGAAACAGTGCAACCATTAGTAAAGATGCGAGAATCCAATGGTGAAACCACAGACCCTTTACACGAATGTGTATTGTAGTCTTCTCGGTTACAAAGCGTGCAATGACGTAACCAAGAAGAATTGCTATTGAATAGATTGCAAACTCCATGTGCAAGCCTGTATGCACAACTATTTTGCATCACCTCAGATTTCAACATCGAATCTTACGAACTGAGGATATTTTCAAGGGTAAGCATCATCCCATCATGTTCAAGTGTGTCATTGTGTAGTTGTAACCCATGGGACTCTTGCAACAGGCGGATTTCGGCGTGTTCCAAAGGTCTGAAACCTGGAAAGCATTTGGCATTGCAGCACTCATGTTTGCGACAATTTCCTTTGCCGCACTTTCTATGTTTGACAGTATGGATGATGTTTTTGCTTCAGATGCTGAACCTGCACCGATTCCAGATATTGTTTTTGAGTCCTTAAACCGAAGTGACATTGAGCAACCCCTTGCAAATTCAACCGGTTGGATATCCTTGGATGACCATCGAGGCAGCATCATCATTCTTGACCTCATGGCCCATGATTGCAGCAATTGCCATGCTGTTCAAGAACATCTTGAAAGTGAGATGGAGAATTGGTATTCAATGGCCAACGCATCTGGAAAATCCCTGAAAATGTTCGCCTATGGTGCGTGGTATGGCGAAGACATCCCCTATCTCAACAAATCATCAGGTTCCTACCACGTCCCATATTACGCGACAGGAATCGGATCAACATCTGCAGCAATACTTGATGATGGCACCACGACAGATCCTGTCCGATTATTTACCACTGGAGGAACAGGCCAAATTCCAGTTGTTCTCATCATTGATGAAGAGGGATATATCATCGAGAAACAATCAACTGGCACACCGACGGATGGTTGGTCAAGTTTTGACGGTAAAATGGAAGACGTTCTTTCAGCAAATATCTCTGCCAAGGTTTCCTCGGAATTAATATCCGCCCGCCTTGCATGGGAAGAGCCGAGTACCTCGTATGCAGCTGTATTCATATTGGGAATGGTTCTTTCGATTCTGGTTTATTTCTCGCCATGCGCTTTTCCTGTTCTTCCTGGTTTTATTTCGTACTATCTTTCATTGGGTGCGCGAGAGGATGAACTCATTGAATCTGGAAAATTGTCGAGTAAGATGCCCAATTCCATGGTCATTGGTTTGCTCTCCGGATTTGGAATGTGGACTTTCTTTGCCCTCATTGGAGTTGTAGCCATACTCATGGGCGAGGCATTTACGAAATCTGGAGCAGTTCATTATATCGCGATTTTCATTGCATTATTGCTCGTTATTTTGGGTTCGATGATGTTAATCGGAATAACTTCACATCTGATGGGCTTTGTCGATAAATTCGTCATGAAATACAGCACAACTGAAGCTGATGACACTTTCACTCCTCGCCGAAATATGTATCTGTATGGAATTGGTTATGCTGCTGCATCGATAGACTGCACAGCCGCTGCGGTTCTTCCCTTTGTCATTTATTTGAGTACTCTCGGAAAAACAGCAACTGGAGTTGGAATTGGTGGCCTCATGATTGGGCTCTTGTTCCTTATGGTATTCGTAACAGTCGCGGTTGGTTTAGGCCGCCAGGTTATGATTAATTTCCTCAAAAGGGCAACTGGAATGATAAAACTGGTAGGCTCGTGGATGATGATCATGGCAGGTGTAAGTTTGACCCTTTACCTCACAAGACCGGATCTTGTCGGGCAAATCTTTAGTTAATCTTCAGCCATTCTTGCATCGAATTGGTCCTGATATTCCTTCGTAGTGAGCCTATCAAGACACGGTTTCATCCAATATTTCCATGTAATTGCAGTAAAGGCGAGTGCGGTGATTGCATCCCAGATGTAATGTTGCTTAAGGGTCAATGTCGAGATGACCAAGAGTGCCCAGCAAATCAGCAGTAGTGTTTGCCAAATCAAAACTTGGCGTGTAGTTGATGGATACCAATAGCGCAGAATTAAAACAATCTGAGTGCTTTGAACAACATGCAATGAAGGCCATGCATTCCAGGGTTTGTCAACACCATGCACTGCAGCAATCCATGATTCCCATCCAGTTCCTTCAACTCCTGTTACGAGGTGGCGAAGATCGATTTCAACAGGGAAAAGGAGAAAGACAACAAAGCACATCCAGCACGAGAGGAGCATCATTTGGTGAAAGACGATGTTTTGGCGCCACATGACGTCATCTTTGTGGCCCATCCATGCGCCTGCAGGATAATAAAGATACAACGACAAGTAAGGCAATACCATCCACGCAACGAACGGTATGTCAAGATCAATCTGCGTCTCAGGATTAAATGCAGTTCGTTGCATAAAATCTGAAAATCGGTTAATCAAGAGATATGGAATTGCGGCAGCAAATGTAAGCATTCCAACAATTACAAAACTGATTCTGCGATTAAACCAATCCGTTCGATTCTTCCAATGCGAGCGCCACATGCGCCATGGTTTTGAGAACCAGGTCACGAACATAATTTGTCGTATTGACAAAGGGGTGTAATACTTGCGCAAGACAGAACCGAATTACGCTAAATTAGGTGGCACGAAGCGTGACTCTGCAGTGAGTAAACGAACCCACAATTCATCTGTTTGATTACTGTGAATCTGCAGAGTCTTCTGATTCATTTCCATCAATCGCTTTTTGAGCGGTTTGCTGGCGCAAAAATTCTTGCATGACTTCCGGTGTAAGAGCGCCATGTTCGGCGGCCATTTCCATCATCTTCACTTGGATATCATTTTGTTTATCCATTCTCTGGTCTTGGTGTTTTTGTGATTGTTCAATGCGATCACGCTTGCGGGCTTGAACTTGTTCAAAGAGTCGCATTGCTTCATCGGTTTTGTGTGAAGATTCCTGCATTCTCAAATCGGCTTGACCCTGATCTCGCTTGAGTTCTGCTTCCCAAACCGCTTCTTGCTTTCTCAGTTCCAAAAGTTCACTTTCCGCTTGGATGGTGACTTCTCCTCGCTTTTTAGCACGCTCGACATTGACTTCGCACTCAATTCTTCGTAGAGTTGCGGCCTCTCGAATAGCAATACGTTCCATCAGCGCATCTGCGTTAGCACCTTCGGTTTTGGTTGCGAAGTCCAAATCTGCTTTGAGACGAGCGATTTTCTCTTGGTCGGTCTTATTGGTCGAAATGAATGCCCTCAGGAATGTGAATCCTAAAGTCGAAAGGGATTGACGCATTTCGACTTCCGAATGCATTTCAAGATGTTCTTGGAACTCAGCACTACGCAATTCTTCCACATTGGAACATTTTACCATTGCGGGGACGATGCAACGCGTCGTAACTTCATGGCCTAAGAAACCAATGAGTCCCTCGCGGTCAAGAAGTGGTGCATGGTTGGCAAATATATTGAGCAATTTTGGTATGTCCTCTTTGCGTAATTGAACGCGTAGGTTCATGTGGCCCGATGCTTCAGAACCATCTTGAAGGTGTGTAGAAAAAGGAATCCATAAGTCGATTGGACCCGTCATAGCAAACAGCATACGGCGGTCTGTTGCGGTTGCTCCAGCCATGTCAGCGATGTGACGTCCAAGGCCTCCTCCGATGTTTCTCACAACTTTCTCAGAAACAATGTCACCAATTCGTCCATCAATGATAAAGGCGCAGGCTTCATTTGGTTTCAAGACAACTTGTCGTGATTTCCAAGTCTTGATATCATTTCCATCTACTAGTCGTGCTACAATATTTGGGTTACTTCGCCACTTAAAATTCGCTGCCATGTTCATGCCTTCCTTTTCTGTCTCAGTCCATCAAGGACTGTTGCTCTCGCACTGTAATATCCTCGAGAACTTGTAATCATTTGATCGCATTGACGTATCAGAGATTTGACCTCATTATCGGTCTTGTCACTGGAAAATGCGTGTTCAACGCTGTTTGAAATGTTCACCGCTTTGGTCATCATATCAATGACATCATGGTCGTGTTTTATCAACTTCTTGAGGACTGAAATGGAAGCAGAACGTTGTCCAGAAAAGAATGCATGTGTCATGCCAGTTGGCGACTTATCGATATCTTCGATTAACTGGTCAATCGTATTGCAACAGGCTTTAGCAGCTTTAGCAATATCGAGTTTCTTTTCTCGAAAACCACTGTCATGGACATTCAAAAGGTGGTTTCGGGCACGGGTTCCACAGCGCTTAATTTCTTCCCGAATAGCGAGGTCAGCATCGCGTCGCTTTCCTTTGGTATAACCCTCATAACCAGACAAAACCATCTGGATTCCTCGCACATATGGGAGCACATCGAGTGGGGTTCCTACCATGTTGACCGAATAGTAATGATACAGGGCCACTTATTATGCTATCCTTGGGATGATGGGGAGCCCAAATTACACTTCGGTAGCTAATGGGGCGGTTATATCACTCCAATTCAGGATTCTGTCTGCGAGAATTTCGGCTTCTTCGGGGTCATGGGTGACGTGAATTGCCGACATTTTTTTCGATTTCAGGATAACCTTCGTATCTCGGGCAATCTTGCGACGCGTCGGAATATCGAGTGCCGAAAAAGGTTCATCCAAAAGCAGGAGTGATGGGCGGTTCAGAAGAGCACGAATGACAGAGATGCGTTGCGCTTCACCTCCTGAAAGAGAATCGACTTTACGAGACGAAAAGCCCTCAAGCCCGACGAGTTTCAATTCAGCGGATATCCTCCTTTTACGTTCATTTTTCGTAACGGTTTCACCAAGCCCCAATGCGATGTTTCCTTCGACATTGAGGTGGGGGTAGAGTATCGGTTTTTGAAAGACGTAACCAACATTTTGCTGCGTATTTTCTGAACACTCTATCACGCCTTCATCGACCGATTCCAATCCAGCAATCATACGCAATAAGGTGGATTTACCACATCCACTGGGTCCGATAATGGCAACGATTTGATTCTCCTCAACATCCAGATTTAATTTGCTAAAAATCGTCTTTGAATCAAAACTCTTGGCTAAATCTTTGATGTGTAGAATTTGTGTTGAACTGCCCATTAGAAACCACTCCTGTCATCATGCGCTCTGAAACGTTCTGCGAGGACGAATAAGGTGAATGTGAGTAGCATGAGCATGGTTGCTGCTGCCATCGCAGTCGTGTGAATTGTAGGGTCGAAATTAGGCCGGCTCATCAATTGGTCAACTACAATAGAAAGCGTGTCCCATGTACCTGAACGAACAAGAAGCCATGATGCTCCAAACTCACCAAGAGAAAAAGCCAATGTAAGTGATCCTGCAACAACGGCTGGGCCGCGTAAAAACATCAATTTTCCGTGATACCAAGAGCGCAAGGGTGAGAGGTTCAACATTTGGCATTGTTCAGCAAAAGCGGGGTCGAGTGAGTGGTAAGCAGGAAGCATGATACGGACAACGAAGGGTACTGTCAGTAAAACATGAGGGTAAACAGGTAGAAGGAACCATCCAAACATTTCAGGATACCAGCGTAAACCACCTAAAAGAACGCCTAATCCGACCATCAAAGCAGAAACTGCTAACGGTAACATGCAGGCTAAATCCAAGAGCTTGGATGATTTTGTCCACCCGGTCTGCTCAAGCTTGAAAACAGTCGATGCGAGTATCCATCCCAGAGGCAGAGCAATGAGAAGGGTGCATAACGCATAGATGATGGAATTTGACATCGCTTCACCAACCCCCATAGTCGAAAGGTCCCCACTCCATGCATTTCTCCATCCTTCAAGGGTCCAAATTCGCTCGACAGAACCTCCGGATATTTTCCGAACTTGAAATGAAGAAAGAATGACTGATATGAAGGGTAGTAGGGTGAAAAGAACGCCTGCAAACACAGTAATTTGAGCAGCTTTGGTTGGTGCTCCATGATGTGTTCTTGCATTTTTTTCGCTGACCAGTGAAAGGCGTCGAGAATACTTTTTCTGTAAAACTGAAGTCAGCCATAAGGTCAAGAGAAGAATCAAAAATTGTACGAGCGCAACAGAGTAAATCAACTCGCTAGATTCAATCCTGTAGTTGACAATTCCTGCCGACGAGCCCGCCTCGGCCATAAGTGCTTCAAGTGTAAAATTTGTCGGAGTCAGCCATTTGACGAGAGCAAATGAAGTAAAAGAAAATAAGAAACTCAATGCTGCTGCACAAAGAACAGCAGGACCAATGATTGGAATCCAGAGATATTTGATTCGTGCAATTCTCGTTTTCCCATTTGGAAGCATAGACAATTGTTCCTCCCATGCGGGGTCGAGGGAAGACAAGGTTGGTTCGACAAATCGAATCATGAGCGATAAGTTAAACCATGCGTGTGCAATTATGAGTGCGAGAAAATGCCCGGGATGATTCCAACCTGAAATTTCGGCAAAAGATCCGATAAGACCCGTCTCAAGACGTAGATCAATTCCGATTTTGACCAGCCAGCCATTTTGGCCGATGAGGCTTAAGAACCCCATCGCTGCAACGATAGATGGTGTCACAAAAGGTACCGCAATTAAGGCCCTTAATGTTCGGATTCGTTTCCATCGATAGCGGCTCAAGCACCAAGCAACAGGTAGCCCGATTAGTACTGTTAACAGGGCTGAAGCAATCGCTTCAAGTAAAGTGAATCTCAGCGCTTCCATTCCGCCATAAACGCTGCTGAACTCTTGAAGTGCTTGAAAAGAAGACCAGCCAGTGACGTATTCCAGTCGAAGAAGGGCATATGCAAAAGGCAGAGTGGATCCGAGTGTGAAGAATACGACGGCAAGTATTCGAACAGATTTCTCCGTTCGACCAAATACCGACAAATTGGTTGTCCTTGCAGCATGTGCCAGGGGACTCACCTTATCCCATTTGTACCGCATTCTGCCATGTAGTGAGCCAACTATCCATATTTTGTTCAATCATCTCTTGGGTAATTGCGTTGCTTACAATTGCTTGGTCAGCATGGAAGCGGTAGCCGTTGGTTTCAGGTAAATCCGTTCCGCTAAGAACAGAATACATTGAATTGTAATCAGGCATATTCTCATTGACTTCCATCGATGTGATAAATTCAATGAATTGGTTTGCAGCATCGACTTCTGCTGCACCTTTGATGATTCCAGTGTATTCCACTTGGTGGAACGATGCTCGAGGAAGTACTAACGAGGTCGAGTGTGTATAATTATCAGCATGATAGGCTTCGACTCCGGGTGAATGGCAATACGATACAGTAAGGTATGCGCCACCAATGTAGCCTTCCATGTACTCGCCGTACCCTCCGGTGTAGTATGTGACGTATGATTCACTCCAACCGGATGTGAAAATGGCACCATTTTGCGCAATTGCAGTCCACCATGCTGCCATGTCACCGCTTTGATTACCAGGGGAATGGCCAAAGTAATCAACAGTGGCAGCCAAAAACGCCCGACCTGGCGAAGATGTCATCGGAGATGGGAAAGTTATTTTTCCGTTCCATTCAGGTTCTGTGAGGTTCCATAGACTCGTTGGAACACTCATGTTATCGGCTGCCAAGGCATCTTCATCGTAGTTGAGACAGACATCTCCCTCATCAAAGGGAACTGCTAAAGGTCCTCGATAGAATTCCAGCGATGTTTGTGTAAAGGATTCATCGGATACGTTGTTTTCGATGAGTAGGCAATTCTGAATCGCTGTGGGTAGGTATGTATTGTCTAAACCAATCATCAGGTCAGCTTGTGGTGCAGCCTTGGTTAGCATCATCTGGTCGAGTATTCCACCTGCATCATCTGTGCGAATGAATTCGACTTCAGTGCCAGTTTGATTCACGAATTGGGCGATCAGTTCATCAGAAAATCCCGCAATGTCATACGTGAGAATCTTGAGTGTTCCGTCGCTGTTCCGAACCTGGATTTCTGCCGAACAAGGGTCCTCGGATTCGATTGCCTCAGTGACTCTATCGCCCAAACATCCACTCAGCGAGAAGGAGAGCATGAGCATAATGAGAATTCCTGCTTTCGATTTCATATTCATTTACTCACCCCCCCAATCCTGAAAGAAGTTGGTGTGTACGATCGATAAGGTCCAAAGGGTTGTGTGCAAGGACATACAATGTTGGCTCCCATCCAAAATCTCCTTCATCAAGTAATACATCGATTCGCGTCTCGGATGAGTCGACTTTGCCTTTCGGAGCGAGGGAAAAATTGTATCCAAGTTGTTTGCACAATTTCTCAACTCGCACGGTATCAACCGACGATTTATTCAATGGCGGACGGATGTTCAGTATGGACACTTTCGTTGAGTCAATTCGATGCGAGTCAATCAACACGGTAGCCATGTGGTTCGAAGAGCCAAAACTTGGTGTCTCATGATGTCGTAGTTCCCCATCAACGAGAGTTATTTTCCCAGGGAATGCTGCAACCTCGGATGTCGATGTTGCTCCGTTGCTGCATGAGGCAATATTCAGTCCAACAGCAGGCACTGAGTGTTCAATACGTCGAGCATCTAATCGACCTGCTGCCCACTCTAAGCGGCGTAAAAGAGCCCGTTGCTCCTGCCCTTCTTCTAAATCAAGACCGGTTAGGGTTTTGTCATAGCGAATTGTATTGTTACCCGTGAATTGGAACTCGACAACCAATCGCTGTCGAACAACATGAGCTTCTGGTCCCATCGAGTTGAGAGCCAGAGACAATTCATGACTCCATCCATCGATTGTAGCCTCATCTGCACTTGAATTAAGATTCATTGGAGGTTTCTGCATCTGCCTTGAGATTGTACTTTGAGTTGAGCCGAGGGTTTGAGCAATTTCGGTCTGAGACCACCCTTTTGTACGCAAATCTTTGGCAACATTCTGATGTAAACGACTGAGCCACTTGTCTCCTATTTCTCCGAGCATGTCTTGTACTCAAGCATTACACTATTCAATGTTACTTGTAAATTATGCACTTTGCATTGAAATATTTGACCTAAATTACAATCCTGAGACTCAAATTTTCAATCTGCGCATATTTGGGGCAGAGAATGAGTACTTTTTTCATTTCGACAAACATTCCTATAGGGAGTCAATGAATTTTGCTTTTTTTGGGGGCAAGAACCATGTAAATTGACGCTTAGTGCCTGTTTAATTGTTTCGCATAAGTAGCTATTCATATTCAATATTCTTCTTTCGACTCTCGATTTTTTGTGGTTTATTTTCTTCTTCGACCGTGAACATTGATGAACACTAAGAACCCCCCACTCCTCCCAAAGATTGAGTCGTATGGATTTGGAAGTGTTCATCGGCGAGATTGCAGACCGAATTGTCTCGTATCTCAAGGCCGCAGATGAGCCCGGAAAGGTCTCAAATTCAACGCCATTCAATACCCTTTCAAGAACCACAGATCTGAAAATCCCGCTTGAAGGTCATGGAATAAATGCAGTTCTTGATGACATTGATACATACCTTCGGGAATGTGTTAAAACGAATCGTCCTGAATTTATGAATCCCCTGTGGGGTGGAGTGAGTACGGTTGGACTTGCTGGGGAAATCATTTCATCACTCACAAACACATCGATGTACACCTATGAATTAGCTCCTCTCGCTTCGCTCATTGAGCACACTTTGTTGAATCGCATGAGTGAGATGGTTGGTTTTGAAAATGGAGCAGGCACGCTTACAACAGGTGGTTCAAATGGAAATATGCTGGGAATGTTGTGTGCTCGACAAGCGATGAATCCAGCATCCACGCAAAGTGGATTTGATGGACGAACCATGGTAGCCTATGTTTCAAGCGAAGCCCACTATTCAGTTTTAATGGCAGCAAATGTAATTGGAATTGGCCACCAAAACATCGTCAAGGTTGCTTGTGATAAACAAGGCTCAATGAGACCTTCTGCACTGCAAGAAGAGATTGAACGCACCCGTAGAGAAGGCGGCACTCCTTTCTGTGTCGTCTCAACTGCGGGTACGACGGTTCGGGGTTCTTTTGACCCGCTCAAAGATATTGGCGATATTGCTCATGCAAACGGGCTATGGCACCATGTCGATGCTGCGTGGGGGGGTTCTGCTATGTTCTCGTCGAAACTAAGACACTTGATGGACGGTGTTGAATTTGCAGATAGCGTTTGTTGGGATGCGCACAAGATGATGGGCCTACCTCTGATTTGCAGCGCATTTTTAGTTAAGGATTCGGAACTCCTCGCTCGAGTATGCGCACATGGCGAAGTTGCTCACTATCTCTTTCATGAAGATACCAGAGAGATTGACTTAGGAAGATATTCACTGCAGTGTGGCCGTCGCAACGATGCGCTCAAACTTTGGTTGGCATGGCGAGAATGCGGCGATGCTGGTTGGGCATCGCTTGTAGAGCGATTCATAGAATTAGCTGACTATTTGGAAATGAAAATCCAAGACCACGAGTCTCTTCACATGATGTCATCTCGAATTTGGACAAATGTGTGTTTCCGTTATGCTCCACAAGAATTTCAGGGCGATCTCAATAAACTGAATACAGAAATACGTCGAAGGTTGATGCAAAACGGCAATTTCATGGTGAGTCGTTCAAACATCGGTGATGATGTTGTTATACGCTCGGTCATCACGAATCCGAAAACCTCAGAACAAACTCTCGATTCATTCTTGCAAGAAATCCTGCGTATCGGTGACGAAGTTATTCGAGGGGTGCCAAGTGAACATCCATATCCATCGAAGTGAAAGTCAATTTTTAAAAACGACCTTTTTTGAACTGTAGCGTTTAGTTCAGCTTATGGAAGATGTTGATTCGAACATTTCTCCTTGGCAGTCGCTGAATCGCAGTTCTGCTTTTTTTCCATTACTCTTTTTAGTCGGCCTTCTGCTGTCTGTAACTCAACCTATGTTTCGGTATATCTCAGGTAAGAGCATCAGTGATTCAATCTGGCCTCATGCATATCGTACGCTCTTGTGGACAATGAATTTGAGGTCGAATATTTTTGAATTTACACTTCTTATGAGCGTCTTGGTTTTCGCAACATTCCTTGTTTTACAGCGTCAATTAAGAGGGCAACGGAATCCCCGTTGGGCCAACGTTATCGGAACGTTATTCCTCGGAGGTCTTTCCGGTTTTATTCTTCTTTTTTTTGCGTTGGATGTGTATTATTTACGCGGTGCTTTCCTCCTTCTGCCCACACTCTACGGATTCCTTCTTTTGTCTCTCTTGCTCATTATCGGTGGGTTCCCCCACATTCCACACCGCAGTGAACCGCTTTTGATGAGTAAGCATGTATTGCACATTGTGGGTGTTTTTTTTGCAGCATGGTTGGTTATGCCTGGAATACCTGCGCTGGTTGGTATTGCTCCATCTCCTCCGTCTGCTCCAGAGATAGGATATGGTGCAGACCCAGGGCCATTTACGACTTCAATGAACATTTATCCTTACTCTTTCCCGCAGGAAGTTGAAGACATTCGTGAACAAACTGAAGCAGATGTTGATTTTTCAGTCTACTTGACATTGCCTCATTTGCCCGACGACATACCTTCGTTGTCGATACCTTTAGCCGTGTTGTCTCACGGGTGGGGCTATCCAACCTATGGGGAATACACGGATTGGATTTCACATCTTTCTGCCAAAGGCATGGCGGTTGCTTTCATTCAATATCCCTCCGACATCGACCCTGTAATTGATGATGATTTTGTAGCCGTAGATGAATACGGTGCGTCAAATTGGCCCCATCATGTGTATCGAGCACTCGCTTTTGAAGCGGCTTTCGATGAAATTGAAGCAGTATCCTTCGGCGATTCAAGATCTGACTTTGTTGATTCGGTATTGGGTGTGCACACCATCAATCCATCACACATGTGGCTTGGAGGTCACAGCCTTGGTGGAGCATATGTCTTCTTGAGTTTGTATGAGGCTATGGAGCGAGGATGGGGCAATGAAACACTCTTCCTTGATTTTGAATCGCCATGGACTCGTCCCAATCAGGTTGAACTTCAACCGAATATGTCAAGACTTCCAGACTCCACAATGGTTCATATCGCTCAAGGTATCGATGATATGTCGGTAGACCCGTGTTACAGCGTGCATCATCAAGCCATGTTTTCCATGCTTCCCCAAGAACATGTTTTGTTCATTGAGTTGCAGAGTGATTTGTATGGTTTCCCTCGTTTGGTTGGTTCACATTACCTTCCTACAGATTCCGTGCACGATACTCTCGCAGATTGGGGCTTTTATCGAAGAATAGATGCACAAGCTGACTGGGTGGTTGCGCGTAGTCGTGGTGATGTAATTACCGAATCGTGGGCGTATGAACACCTCATCGCATCACCCCTGTTAACCAATATGGGACAGTGGTCCGACGGTGTCGATGTTCTCCCGTTACTGATTCACCATGAGGCTCTTCTCCGGAACGAGAAATTTTCTCACTGTTGAATAAACTGCATGGAGGTGTTTGCTTGAGTTTAAGGAGCGTCTTTCAATGCCAAGCACATGAGCGATGGTGCGCCGGTCCGAACTGCGTTGTATGATGAACATGTAGCCCTCGATGCGAATCTTGTTGACTTTCACGGGTTTGAGTTGCCAATTTGGTATTCAAACATCAAGGCAGAACATTTAGCGACACGTTCTACAGCAGGCCTTTTCGATGTTTCACACATGGGCTCATTCCGATTTCAGGGAGCAAATGTCAAGTCGTGGCTTGAATCAATTGCAACGCAAAGGGTAACTGCAATACAAGCGCCACGATGTGCTTATACACACTTCCTCGACAAGGATGGTCACCTTATTGATGATATGATTTTTGCAGTGGTTTCTGATGAAGAAATTCTTGGTGTACCGAACGCTTCAATGATCGGGGTCATGTGGGACTGGTTTTCTTCTCACCTTCCTGATGACGGTTCAGTGGTTCTTGAAAATCTTTCAGACGAGACTTCTATCATGGCTCTTCAGGGCCCGCAAGCCAAAACAATTCTATCCTCAGTGTTAGGTGAATCAAACCATGTTGGCCGATTTAAGTGGCAGATTATTGGTTCAAATGATCTTGGCATTAAAGGCTGGATTCAAGGAACAGGATACACTGGTGAGGCGGGATACGAAATATTCGTACCCAACTCCGATGCACCGTTACTCTGGCGCCACCTCATTCAAGCAGGTTCTACTCCGATCGGCCTTGGAGCGCGTGATACTCTTCGTTTGGAAAAGGGATTCCTTCTCTCCGGAGTCGACTTTTGTTGGCCCCCCTTAGCTGAAGGTGAAGATGGTTCCTTCCTGGCCCGAGATTCTTGGGAGACCAATGTTCCCTTCGGACTCGACCTTGAGCATGATTTCATTGGTAAGCATCGCGTGGTTGGGCACAATCCAGATGATGCACGTTGGTGGGGTATTCGATATGTGGAGAAAGGACCGCTACCTCGGCCAGGAAAAGATGTGACTTCTCTCGATGGTTCACCTCTCGGAACTTTGACTTCAGGTGCTCCTGCTCCGAGCCTTGACAATATTGGTATCGGTATCGGATACCTACGCAATGTTTCCGAGGGTGATGAGGTGCTTGTCGTCGCAAGTCCGCGTAAATCTGTCAAAGCAGTCGTTGTTCGTCCACCCTTTGTTTAATCAGAGAGATAGGGCTTCAGTGCTTGGATAAATCGTTTCCTTTCACGCTCAGCCGTCGAATTAAGTTCAACTCGAGTTGTTCGTAGTCGAAGTAAATTCTTAGCTAAATCTTCGGTGTTCAACCATGTGACTCCATAACCGATTCCTTCAAGCTCGGCTATTTCTCCCATAAGGCATGAGTTGTTGACGACGGAAGGGACACCAAACGCTGCAGCATCAAACATTTTGACCGGAAGTGCTCCCTGCAAAATATTTCCTCTTGTAGGTGAATAGATTGCATACATTACATCGATTTCCTGTATCATTGTCTCGAATCCAGTTGCATCAAAAGGGCCAGAAATTTCGACATCTAAACCATGTTTTGCTTTCGATGAATGGAACATATTAGAAACGGACTGATAAGCCACACCATCTCCTGCAATACGGATTTTAGGTCTTTCATTCGAATCCAGTGTAAGTATGGTGTCTAATAAGAACTGAAAAGAATCCATTTCTCGTATACGTCCCAGGTAACCAACACACCATTTTTCCTGTTTTTCTTGTTTTTTTGAAACTTCTATATCTGGACGATTTTCGACAACGACTGATGAAAATCCGTGATCTTTGAGATATTCTCGAAACCCATCATGCGTACTCTCTGGCGTAATTTTGCCACTTGAAGTAAGGATGAGGTCAACATACTTCAACCTTTGAAGCATTTTTCTTTCCATGATTTTACTCAGAAATTTCCTCAACTTCGATTTTGGAGATGACATTCTAACCCAACTGTGTTGCAAGTCATGCATGTCAAAAATCAATGGAATATTATACTTTTTTTTCAACAAACAACCAATTGCCAATGTGTCTGCATCATGGCAATACACAAGATTGGGTTTGTTGGTTGCCAAGCCACGCATCACTGTTTTGCTGAAATTTCGAATTCCGAGAGCAGATTTCAACAATCCCCCGTAGGGACTTTTCCCCAAGTGATAACGCATGATTCGAACCCCATTATGCGATTCACTCAGAGGGTGTGCTTCTTCTCGATCGAAAGCATGGACGGTGACGTCATGGCCTAATTCAGTCAACCAAGTTGCGTGTCGTAGCACGCGCGGATCGGGCGAACAGGCATTGGTGACCACCATTGCGATATGCGCCATAACCCTTCCATGTAGAAGGAGAACATGAGGTATTCGGCTTTGA
>CEQX01049699.1_pt1 | contig 25538 bp, 22 predicted proteins | sample 356261 | NCBI WGS metagenome assembly CEQX01 (sample SAMEA2621076, study PRJEB7988) | marine metagenome | isolation source: saline water (ENVO:00002010), including | reverse complement strand
ATATTTAAAGAAAATGATGTTGAAGTTTTTTCTTCAAATTTCCCATTATATGGTGATATGAGCAGTAGAGTAATGAGTATACTTTCAAAATTTACCCCAAACATTGAAATATATAGCATTGATGAAGCATTTTTAAAGTTTGAGGGTTTTGAAAAATTTAATATAGAAGCTTACTGTCAAGAAATAAAAAATATAGTATTCAAATGGACAGGGATACCCATTAGTATAGGAATTGCTCGAACAAAAGCACTTGCAAAAGTTGCCAATCGAATTGCCAAGAAATTTCCAAATCAAACAAAGGGAGTTTATTTGATAAACTCAAAAGAAAAGAGAATTAAAGCTTTAAAGTGGTTAAATATTATTGATGTTTGGGGGATAGGCTTTAGACATGCAAAAAGGTTAAAAAGTATTAAAATAAATACTGCATATGATTTTACAAATCTTGAAGATGGCTGGGTAAGAAAAAATATGAGTGTAGTGGGCTTAAGATTAAAAAAAGAACTAGAAGGAAAATCTATATTAGACTTGGAAGAAATTAGATCACCAAAAAAGGCAATTGCTACAACTAGAAGTTTTGAAGGTACAATTACTGATTATGAAAAAATAAAGGAAAGAATATCAACTTTTGCTGTTTGTTGTGCTGAAAAATTAAGATCTCAAAATAGTAACTGTAATTCTGTATATGTATTTATAAGAAGTAATAAGTTTCAAAAAAATAAACCTCAATACAGAAATGGAATACTGATAACCATTCCTTTCTCAACAAATTCAAATATGATAATTAGTAAGTATGCAGTTAAAGGGCTAAAAAAAATATTTAAGCAAGGAATTAATTATAAAAAAGCAGGAACCATTTTAATGGGATTAGATTCATCAAATAACCATCAGCTGAATTTATTTAAAAATGAAAATCCAAAACATAAATATTTAATGAAAACCATAGATTTCATTCAAAAAAAGGAAGGGCAAGGCAAAATTAAACTTGCTTCGCAGGATTTGAGAAAAAGATGGAAAATGAAACAAGAAAAATTAAGTCCTAATTATACTTGCAAATTAAATGAAATTATAACTGTAAAATGAAAAAAGAAAGACTTAGCTTTTTAAAACCAAAGAAAAGTAATCAAATAGGGCAATGGTTAATTGAGCAGGGAATTTCAGCAGGATTTCCATCGCCTGCAGATGATTTTAAAGAAATTAGACTTAGCTTAGATAATGAGCTGGTTAAAAATAAGGATGCTACATTTTATGCAAGAGTCAGTGGAGAATCAATGATTGGAGCAGGGTTAGATGATGGAGATTTATTGGTAATTGATAGATCATTAAACCCTACAAATGGAAAAATAGCAGTTTGTTTTATTGAAGGAGAATTTACTGTAAAAAGAATAAAGAAGGAAAAAGACAAACTCTATTTAATGCCAGAAAATAAAATATACAAACCAATTGAACTTAAAGGAGATGATGAATTAATAATATGGGGAATTGTTATATATGTAATAAAAAAGGTTTAAAAATTACGTGATGGTAAATCTTTAAACCATATTTCATGAAGTTTTGATTTTGGAAATAAAATCACCCAAGCTGTTAAGAAAATTAATTTTAAATCTAATAGAAAAGAGCGATTTTTTTGATACCATATTTCTAGTTGTCCTTTGTATGGGGCAATTATTCTTTTATAAAAAGAATGAGGGTCTTCATCAGAAATATTTGAAATAATTGATTCCTCATTTCTGAAAACAATAGATCCTATCCCAGTTAAACCAGGCTTTACATTATATATTAATGATTGAATTTCCTTACTGTAGGCAGAAAAAGTGGATTGTACTAAGGGTCGAGGTCCAACTAAGCTAATATCTCCTTTTAAAATATTAATAATTTGTGGTAGTTCATTAATTTTTGTTTTACGTAATATTTTACCAAATTTTGTAACTCTAAAGTCATTTTGAAGTGTAATACTTCCCGTTCCAATATTAATTGAATTTTTTAACATCGTAGCAAACTTCCAAATAAAGAAACGTGAATTATTTTTTCCGATTCTTTCTTGAAAATATAAAACTTCCCCTTCGGCTGTAAATTTTAGTATGATAATAATGATTAGAAATATCGGAGAAAGTAAAATAAGTGTAATTAAACTTAAAGAAATATCTAATAAACGTTTTGAAAGAATATACATATCACATTTTTTGATCAAGATTTTTTCCTTTTTCAATATGCTGAAATTCAGGAATATATTTTTTGATTAATTCGACAACATCATTTTTTGTTGAGTTAGAGTTATTAAAAATTCTACTAAAATCATTTATAACTTTATCAAATGGAATATCCTCAGGTTTAACTTCAATGTATCCTAGAGAATCATAGCTGTTTAAAAAATAATTATCTTTCTCAGTGTAAAATTCTTCATAAGTTTTCTCACCAGAGGTATCTGTCTTAAAAAAATAAATTGGATATTTTCCAGGATTTAAATCAAAATTAAATTTTTTGGCTTCATTTTCTGAATTAGCAATAACTGGCTCTAAACCTTTGAGTTTTAAAAACCTCAGTGCAATATCTTTAAAATATATCTGATCTTTATCAAAATCTAATTTTGGAAAAAAAATATTTCCAGATTTTCCAAGAAAAGTAGCTAATAAGCAAATCTCACCAGACTGTTTAGGCGTAACAAAGAATCTTTTTATATCATTAGGACATGATAGAGGTTGTTTTTTTAATAACCTAAAATTAAATCCATCTAGAAGAGAACCATTTGAAAAAGCTACATTAGCAAATCTTGCAGTAGATACTCTAAGGTTATTTTTTTTTGATAAAATTAATTTTTCCATTATCGACTTAGAAGCACCCATTATATTAACAGGATTAGATGCCTTATCCGTTGATACGCTAAAAAAATACTGTGGAGGATTAATCTCACATAACTTTAAAAGTTTGATTGCACCAAAAACATTATTTTTTATTAAAGCTTCCACAGAAAATAAATCTTTTTCTGACCTAACATGTTTATGGGCTGAAAAATTTGCAATAATATCCCAATCTTCTGAGTAAAATATTTTATCAAATATTTCACTTAAAAGATTAACTGGATAAGTAATATATTTAGGATTATAGTCTAAAAAGGTAGAACTTCTTAAATCTCTGGTTAATTCAGTTAAACCATTTTCATTAATATCAACAATGACTAAGACTGAGGGCTCAAAAATCAAACATTCCTTTATATAACTTGAACCAATTGTGCCAGCTCCTCCAATAACCAAAATTTTTTTATTTTTTATATTTTTTTTGAAAAGGGCCTTGTTGCTATTAATGTCTTTAGAAAAACTAATTTTTTTTTCAATCATTTTAAAATATTTTTAATTTCTGAGATGTATATTTTATTTACTTTTTCAATGGTAAATTTATTTTCAATTTTTTTTCTGGCATTAAATCCCAACTTATTTATTGACTCCTTTTCTAAATTAAGCATTAGATTCATTTTTTCGTACAGGTCATTTGAATTTTTGGGCTCGGTTAAAAAACCATTGTAGCCATGTTCAATAACATCAAAACATCCTGGAACATTAGTTGCTATCGAGGGTAATCCACAACTTCCTGCTTCAATCAAAACTTTTGACAACCCCTCTCTGTATGATGGAAGAACTAAGCAATCTGATTTTACCATAATTTTTTCGACCTCATCACTATGTGTTAATATTTCAAAAAATGAATTATTTTTAAATTTATTCAATTCCTTCAAAGTAATACAACTTTCATTTTTTACATACCTATCACCCAACATAATTACTTTAAAATCTTTTCTAATTTTTGATAATTGGCAAGTAGCATCATATAATTCAATTAAGCCTTTGTCTCTGAGAAATCTTCCAACATAAATAAATGTAAAAATATCACTTGGTGTCTTTTTATTTTTGAATTTTTTAGTATCAACACCCGATCCTTGAATTAATTTAGCCTTTTCTTTAATTACAATTTTATTTTTTATAAATAAAAATTTATCCGTTTGATTTTGAAAAAAAATTAATGAGGAAAATTTAAAAGATAATTTATATAATTTTTTTGCTATAAATGTTGATATTCCTTTATTTAAAAAAAGTGTTCCTAAGCCTGACACATTATTAATTGTGGGGATATTAAGAATAGCAGCTGCTAAACTACCATAGATATTAGGTTTTACAGAATTATGTAAAATTAAATCAGGTCCTATTCTATTGTAAATCAACAAATATTTAAAAAATAGTATAATATCTAAAAAAGGATTTTTTGTATTATTTCTAACATCAATATAATGAACAATAAAACCTAGTTTTTTAAGTTTATTATCATAATTATCTTTTTCAGCCAAAACATGGATTTGAAAATTCAATTTCTGTAATTCAACTAATAATCTTGATCTAAAATTATATATACTCCAGAGAACATTAGATGAAAAAACTATCTTTTTTGATTTCATAATGAATTAGAAGGTAAAAAGAATTCTTATTTTGAAAAGTTATAATTTAGAAATTGTTCCTCCCTTGTATGAATTTTGATAAAATTTAATTACGATAACCATGAGATTACCTAATAAATAGAAAACTAAAAAAATCAATATAAATTCTTTCGAAAAATTATATAAGGAGTCTAAAGTTTTAAATAAAATCAAACCTTCCATCCCTAATAACTCACTTACAAGAAAAAAAACCTTACCAAAAATCCCATTTTGAAGATTATATGTTTTCTTTTTTAATTCTAATTTATGAGAATACAATGCCTTATAATAATTATTTTTTACTGCTGACGTCAATGATATAATTAAACAAGTAATTGACATCAGAAAAAGAAAAATAATATCATGAAACTTATAATAGAATGAAAGACAGATCCCAATACCGATTAAAGGATTAATAATATTATGAGACATACTGTCCCAATAAACTCCTCTAATAGAAAATGTTTTATTAATACGTGCTAAATCACCATCACTCATATCAAATATGATATGTAAACGAAATAAAATAAAAGCAGTTAACACAAAAAATAAGTCATTAGAAATAAAGAAAATCGAGGATAATATTCCAGTTAGAAAAAAAATTATAGTCATTTGATCAGCAGACAATCTTAATTTATATGAAATAAAACTTATATAGGGTGAAAAAATAGATGAAAACCAATGAATTTTATTATTGTTTTTCGAATCAGTTCTTTTTATCTGTTTTTTGAAATTTTCAAACGTCATTGTTTAATTATTTTAATTATTAATGAATAAAGAAAAGTTAATAAAAATATTATTAAAAGGTACCAGATTATTCCAGAACCAACTGATGCAAAAGAGGTACGATGTGTGAAGAAGGTTACCAATGGAAGTGAAGTTAAAAAAACTAGCTCATTTCTACTATTAAAAGATTTAACCTTTAATACTGCGAAATCAATTAATCTAAAGAATACGGGGAAAAAGAATATACAAAATACTGGACCAAAATTTAAGTAAAATTCAGCTAAACCTAAATATCCAAAACCTACTCTCTTAAATATACCATATTCTTCAGCATACCATTCACCTAATTTATCTGAAATTGTTGCATTCTTTTCAATTGAAAGGTATCTATAAACTATTCCTGGACAAAAATATGGTAGTGACTGAAAATACGTATAACCAAATTTAAAGTCTAAGTCTCCTCTATCCATAAGTTGTTTAGAATAACGCCATGTAAATGCTACTGCTTTTGGCTCATTAGGGACAAGAATATCAACAATATTTCGATTTTGAACAGACTTCTGAAACCAAGAAAAATCACCAGTAGCAACAGCTAAATTTAAATATGATCTTATATTACCAACAACTGAAAAAATTAAAAATAATGAAATAAATAATGTTATTTTTTTAAGTGAATATTTAATTTCTTTAGAAAAATAAATTGTGTAAAAAAAGAATGAAATCAGTAATATTTTAAAAATGTTAGATCTCTCTCCCTCTAAAATATTAAATAACAAAAGTGGAGAAATCAGGATAAGTGAATTAATAAATATTCGGATAATTGATTTTTTTTTATAAAAATTATGAAGTAATGAAGCTGTATATCCCAGTTGAAGAAATAATATGTAGGGAAAGTTAAATCCACTTTCAGTGACTGCTTGATTTCTAATAACTCTATTTGGATTTAATATAAAAACATCGAGTCCTCCTAATTTCTGTATTTGATAGAAAAATCCTAAAGTTCCAATAATTATTGTACTATATTTTATCCACTTCAAATATCTAAGCTGTGAATTACTTTTTATTTTAGGATTTTTAAATCTATTTTTTTTATTACCTAAAAAAATTAATGGAATAAATGTTATGATTATAACATAAATTAACTCTTCTTGAATTACTTTATCTCCTAAAATAATATCAAGTGTTCCTGACATACCAAAGCTTGCATAAAAAAATGCTGCTAAAACAAATACTCCTTTTGGATCATGCGGTTTTACTTTCCCTTTAATAAAAAATAAAATAACACAAACAGAACAGAAAAATATCATGTTTCTTGAATAATTTTTAAATAAAAATTTGCATAATTATTTCTTATAGAGTTCCATGAACTAATATTTGGTCTAGCGTATTTAAAATCACTAAAGTTTTTATATGCATTCATCAATATATTAAAATCATTAACATCCAATTTTTTTGAAACAAAGTATTTATAATCTTTACCCAGTACATATTCATTAGAACCAACTTTAGTTGTAATTAATAATATATCATTTTGAATACATTCAACCACAACTTTACTAAATGCTTCGTTTTTTGACGGAAGTACGCAAATTGAACAATCTTTATAATATTTATTTAATTCCTCAGGTGATATAACCCCTAAAAAAATAAATTCTAAATTACTATTTTCTATTTTTTTACAAATATCCATATACTTATTTTTTAATTCTCCATCTCCAGCGAAGAAAACTCTTACTTTCAATGGTATTTTTTTAAAAAACTTATTTGCAAAATGAATAAAAGAATTATGATTTTTTACATCTTTAAATGATGCAGGATATAATATATCAAAATAAGAAGAATTATTTTTTTTGTTTTTTTTGTTTTGAATTACATTATATCCGTTAGGAAAAAAATTAATTTCAAATTTTTTACTTAACATAAAATCCAATGTCAATAGTTTATTGTATAAAACTTTAAAAAGTTTATATATAAATCTGGAATTATTAATCAATCTTTTATCTTGACCATGAAATGTATAAAGAAATTTTACTTTTTTTCTTGATATGAATTTTAAAATAGCTGGAATTAAAAAATATTTATAACTATGTACAGAAATTATATCAGGTCGAAAATTTCTGGCTATTCTTATAATTTGAAAAATTTTAAAATGATTTTTTAATTGAAAAAAATTTAAATTTTTATACTTTTTAGATATTTTTCCTGAATTAATTTTAATATAATTTACGTTAAAATTTTTCTTTTTAGGCGAACTTTCAATTACATGTAGCCCACTATTAGGATTTGCATTAGTTGGCAGGGAAGTTATTTTAAGAATCTTTATCACTTTTTAATATTAAGAATGTTTTTTTGATGGTTTTAATTGGATTATATATTGTAATTTTTTCTGGTTTTATATATGTTTTTAAATTATTAAAAATCAAGAAAAATCTTGTTAAATATGTTATCAATGAAACAGTTGCTGCTCCTACAATTCCTAAAAATGGAACTAATAAAATATTTAAACTTATATTCATTAATGCAGTTATTAGAGCAATTCTTGAAACAAATTTTTTACTTCCCTCACCATACTTATAAAAAGTAAGTATCAACCTTGTAAGAGTTTCGGGAATCACAGCTAAACAAAGTATTGATAAAGTTTTATAAGCGATAGGTTCTGTTAAATTATACAAAAAAGAAAGAACAAATTTTTGAGAAATAAATAAAGTTGATGAAAAAACAACTGATGTTAAAAGTAAAAAATTAAATAATAAAACAATTTCCTTTGTACTTATGGATTTAAAAATTGGAGCTATTGTTTGAATTAAAATGTGAGTGATATGATTTATAATCTGTGCCAGTACAACTACAAGACTATAAATTCCAATTACATCATTGCCTAAAAAAATTGTAATAATAATAATGTCAGACTTATTCTCAAGATCAGTAAAAATATTATTTAAATGAATGTTTTTTGAATAGTTCTTTATCGATTTAAAATCAATTTTTACATTTTTTAAAATTTTAATATCAAACACAATAAACATGAATATTGTATTTGTTACAATTGAACACAAAAAGTAAGTTATAATTGCTGCATCAAATCCTAATTTTAGAGAATAAAAAATTATTAAAAATGAAATAATTTTTATGGAAATGAATAAAGAAACAGAATTATACTTTCTCTGGGACTTTAATAAAGATAATGTTAGATATTCAAGACCTCCAGAGAGTGTGAATAAAATAAAATAGCTTAATGTTAAATATCCTAAATTATTAAAAATTAAAAATGGAAAGAAAAGTAGTAAGAATAAAAAAAATGAGTATATAAAATAAATTTTTATGTTTTCTAGCCTGTTTTTTACATTGTATAAGAAATAATCTCCGAGACTTAAACACAAAAAAAAAGCTATAATTCCTCCTATTTGAGTGAGTTTAAAAAACTCTCCCCTTCCACCAATTCCGATTACCATTACAATAACAACGGAATTCAGTAGCTTTAATGTAAGATTAATAGCTTTAAGTAAAACAACCTTAGCTAGGTCTAATTTAAGACCTTTTAACTTTTCCATTTTGGTTACATTTCTTTTAGTTTTTTTAGTGTGTCATTAATCAATGTTGAGGATGTACCCTTAGTATATGGAAAATATAAAACTTTGATATTTTTTGAAGTTAATTGTTTTTCATAATCTTTCCATTTTTCTGTGTTGTACCAATCATCCCCTACAAAAAGAATGTTAGCCTTAACTTTTTCACAAGCTTCTACTTTATTCATGTCATACTGTGGGACCACAGCATCAACATACTTAATACTTCTTACAATTTCACTCCTTTCTTGAAAGGGTATTATGGGTGATTTGCCTTTATAATTAACTAATTCATCTACAGTTACACCAACAATTAGTCTGTCACATAAACTTTTGGCATTTCTGAGTAAATTAAGGTGTCCAACATGAAAAAGATCATAAACACCTGTTGTATATCCTATTATCATTTTATTATTTTTTTATAAATATTGTACAACAAAACCAATAAACCATGATGAAATCTCTTAGCAAATCGTGATTTTGGTTTTGATAATTTTTTTATTCTATTATTATTATTATTATTTGTTGTTAAATCAAATACTTTTTCAACCGTGTATTCCATAACAAAAGAAGTTTTCTGAAAACTTGGTGAAAACAATTTTAAATATAAAGTTGGAAAACCACATTTAATCCATCCTTCATAATTTGAACCTTTTGATATAAATTTTGATTTTGAAGTGATTTTAAATCCACATTTTTTTAATTCATTATCTATTTTACTTAATGAATTCAAAACAAAATATTTATGACCATGTAAATGAATAGGAAAATTAAAAATGAATTCACCACCAATCTTTAAAATCCTATTAACTTCAGTAAAAGCTTGATTGAAAGTTATATTATATTCATACCAATGTTCAATCGATTGGTTAGAAATAGCATAGTCAAATGTGCTATCATCAAAAGGAATATCATGAACACTTCCAAACTTAGTTGCAAGACTTGGTTTACCATGTCTATCCTTCGATACAACATCAATACCAAACCAATTATTTTTTAAATTACTTTCAATAACTGAATCGCTACCACATCCAATTTCTAAAATTTTTCCGCTGCTATATTTTTTTATAAAATCAAAATTAGCTTTATACACACTTAAAGCTAAAATTGAAAATTTTTCATATTCAATACCATTTTTTGTAAAATAAGACTTTTGAGGAATCGTAATATTGTTGTTCAAATAGCTCATTTCTTTTTAATTATTTTCAAAATTTCATTTATTCTTACAAAAAGATAATTTGGCTCTTTTATCAAAAAAGGGATTGATGTTTTAAAAGCCAAATAAATTCTTTTAATATTCCATTTTAAAACTTCTTGATTAGAAACTAAATTTATATTTATATTTTTTCTGAATAATGTTAAAATTAATTTATAAAAAAAATTATTATTAAAATTAATATTGATAAATAATATATTATGCTTAAAAATATTTATTGGATTTGATAACTTATCTATAGAGTCTACCTTTTTGACACAATTTTCTTTTAAATAAGAAAGCAGTTGTTCATCATAATCTCCATAATAAATTTCTTTATTTAACAGAGAATATTTTGAAAATTGTGAATCGTATTGAAAATCAAGAGCTTTTTTCTCCTTTTGATTATAAACCTCTATAAAAGATTTTTTCTCTCTACTTTTTGAATTTATAAGTTTTTCATAATTATAATCATCAGACAATTCAAAAAACTCAAATTCATTTAAATCGTGATTATACACTAACTTGTTAAAGCCTTTAATAATTGCAGTTTTTCTTTGATTTTGGCCTATAAATCTAGAATCAACTCTAATTGATCTATTTTTTAATTCTTTAGATCTTTTTTTATTGAAGGATGATAAACTTACAGCTGAACTATATGGGCTTTTAAAATCTATTCCTAAAATATTGAATATGGTTGGAAAAATATCCGTAGCAGCAACATTATGATTTATCGGATAATCATAATCATAAGGAGTTTTAAAGTAGAATGGTATTCTAATATTATCTTCGGTTAACCATAAATCATGAGTTTTATTATCTCTTTTTAAACCCTCAGGAGTTATTCCTTTATCTTTTGTTGGATAACCATGGTCACTAAGAAAAAAAATAATAGAATTATCCCACCTGTTATGTTCTTTTAGTATGGACCTTAATTCATCTAAATTTTTAGAGATATTATGGTCATGTCTAATATTATTCCAAATAATATTAAAAAGAGGTTTTTTATTATTTTCGTTTGATTTTAAATAACTATTATAATATCGATTTAAATCCTCATTTGACCACATTCTATTTGAAAACTTTAATTGACTTGGTAAATTTTCGTAATCAATTCCAACAAGTTTACCTATTTTTTCTCTTAACTCTCTAGCTACAAAAAACCCTTTACAATCATAGTTTATAGATTTTAAATTCTCAATATTATTTATTTTGAATGCATTATTAAATCTGAAATTATCATAATTTCTTGAAATCATGTAAGCATCTAAGCTTGAAATTATTGATCCTCCTGACATGACGGAACTTGGTGCTGAACAATATGCTCTTGGGCACTTTACAAAATCTTTTAAAGTACTATAGAAATCGGGCATTTCTCTATCATCGCCGCTGTTACTAAAAAAAGCTCTTGCAGAATCAGTTATAATTATGAAAATATCCGGTTTATTCATAGAGATTTGATAATAATTTAACAGTATTTTTTATATCGAATTTCTGACTTGCTATCTTTTTTGGGATCAATTTATTCTTTCTTTTAAAACTAATTTTTTGATTAGTACTCATTTTTATAAAATCAGTGAAAAAAATTGGAATTCCATATTGATTTTTTAAATCTTGATAAAAGTCTAATTTACTAACTACTGGTATAACATTATAACTTAAAGCTTCAAGAAATGAGTTACTTAAGCCTTCATTTATTGAATTTTGAATAAAATAATCCGATTCTTTCATTGCTTTTTCAATACCATTTTTATCTTGTTTGCCACGAAAATCAATTAGCTTTCCATATTCTTTTTTTAAATTCAATATTTTTTTTGATTCAGGACCTTCACCACAAACTATAATTTTTATATTTTCATAATTATGTTCAATTAATTCATTAATAGTTTTAAAAACCTGTTTTCTACTGATTAATCTTGAAACAAATAAGATTCTTATGTAGTTATCGTTGTGAATAATTTTTTTGTCATTATTTAGAGGAATACCATTTGGAATAATAATATTATATGCGTTTTTAAAATTTTTGTTTAAATATTTTTTAGATTCCTCAGTTAAACATATAAATTTTGGTGAACAAAGATGTATGAGTGTTCGAAAAATTGGAGCCTTAAGATTTGATTTTTTTATTAAATCTATTTGACTCCCATCTCCAACCCTAGTTAACTTTAACAAAACTTTTTTTTTAAAAAAAAAAGAAAAAATCATAGCAGTAAAAGCTACTGAAGTTAGGGTATGAACATGAATTACATTAAATAAAAACCTTTTTTTAATTAAATAAAAAAAGGTTTTAATATTATAAATAAACATGTTTCTACTATATCTAATGACAGTAATATTTTTGAATTTTTTTGAATCAACATTATTGTTTTTTTTAGACTTCCTAGTTATAATATTTACATTATAACCTGCTTTTCTCTGCTCTATTGAAAGTCTTTCTAATTGTTTTTCTGCACCACCAATATCAGGATAAAATGAAGGAATTAAATGAAAAATATTAGACTTTTTAAACATTTTTGAAAAACATTAAAACATTATTAATCATCCATATTTTTTGAGAGTTTGTTTTATCACTAAGAAATATTTTTAAAGATTCTTTATTGAATTTTAGTAAATCTTGTTGTTTATACATAGAATCAAATAAACTCACCATATCATTATGCCAAGAATTCAATTCTATTGGAAACCCCTCCTTCCTCCTATAAATAACTTCATTAGGTAAATAACGTTCAGATACTTTTTTAAGAATATATTTAGGGATATCATGAATTTCACTATAGTCCTCAGGCTTTAATTTATTTTTATTTATCATTTTCTTATTATCATCTATCCATTTTAACTTTAAATGTAAAGGGACCTTTGAGTAAACAAAGTTTATCAAGTCTATATCTAAAAAAGGTTCTCTAGCTTCAATACTCCATCTCATAGTAGATGTATCTAATCTTTGTAACAAACCTTCAATATGATATTTTTGAAAGTAATTAAATATAAATTCTTGATTATCTATTTTATTATTGATAATTCTATCATGTAAATCTTTATTAATAATACCAATTTTAGGTAATCCTAAATTTTGTTGATCTTGAAAATTTATATACTGGTATTTTTCAAAAAAAGCTTTATGAAAGTTTTTTCCATCTACATGCTCAGGAAGTCTGAATATTCTGCCATAACCGCCAAATAATTCATCAGCACCTTCGCCAGAAAGAACTACAGTAATATCTTTTGATAATGCCTTTGTCATCAGCGATAATGGCACCTCATTAGGAACACCTAATGGGCCACCTTTAGAATCAATTAAATTAGGCCATTCATCAAAATAGTCTTCTTTAGAATATAATATTTCATGATGATCAGTATCATACATTTTAGCTACTTTGCTAGCATAAATAAATTCGTTATTAGTTTTTGTACCCACTGTATATGTAGAAAGATTTTTTCCTTGAATTGTAGCTGCTATTGCTGCAACTAAACTTGAGTCAACACCACCACTTAAGTAGGAACCTACCTTGACATCAGCAACAAGTCTTCTCTTAACAGATGAAAAAAGCAAATCATGAACTTTGGATTCACATTCAAATTCAGAGAAATTATTATTTTCAATTTTATTACAAAATTTTGGTAGTTTGTAATAAGTTTTAACGGTCTTGTTTAATTTATTTTTAGAGTAATTAATTTTTATATATGTTCCAGCAACAACTTGATTAACATTTTTGAAAAAAGAATTAGGTGTTCTAACATATCTATATGAAAGGTATTCTGAAACTGCTGAAATATTAATCTTAATTCCTAATTTTTTTTGATTGTAAATAGTTTTAGGATTAGATGCAAAAAGTAATGTTAAATTGTCAAAATAAAAATATAGTGGCTTTACACCAAACCTATCTCTACATAGAATTACTGATTTATCGTAATTGTCATGTATTGCAATTGAAAACATTCCATTAGCCTTTTCTAAAAACCAATCAATTCCTTTTAATTCAATCGATCCTAAAATGACCTCTGTATCTGATTTAGTTTTAAAATTATAATTATTTAATTCTTTTTTTATTTCAAGAAAATTATAAATTTCACCATTAAAAACAATACTATATCTTTTGGAATTTGAAAAAAGAGGTTGATTTGCAGAGTCTCTTAAATCTATGATTTTTAATCTGTTATGACCAAAAAAAACGTTATCTGAAAGTTGTTCAATTTTTTTATTTTCAGGACCTCTAGAATGTTGAGTCAATAAAATATTATCTAAATTATCTTTATTCAACCTTCCACTGAAGTCAATAAATCCTGCTATTCCACACATTACTTATAGTATTTTAAGTACCATTCAATGAATTTTTTTACTCCAAACTTGATCGAAGTCCTGGGTTTAAAATTTATCAAATTTTGTAATTTATTAACATTAGCATAAGTTTCAATAACATCACCATCTTGAATTGGTAAAAGTTTTTTCATAGCTTTTTTATCAAGTTGTTTTTCAATTTCATTAATAAAGTCCATTAAGTTTACAGGATTATTATTACCAATATTAAAAACTGAAAATGGAGCAGAACTTTCTCCACTAATTGGATTTTTTAAATTAAATTTTGAATTTACTTTAGGTGCTTTATTTAAAAGTAATGAAATTGAAGCAGTTATATCATCAACATAAGTAAAATCTCTCTTCATATTTCCATATCCAAATACATTAATTGGTTTGTTATTTAGTATTGCTTTAACAAATAAAAATAAAGCCATGTCAGGTCTTCCCCATGGACCATATACTGTAAAAAACCTTAATCCAGTGGTGGGTATCTCAAATAAATGAGAATAGTTATGAGCCACTAACTCATTAAATTTTTTTGTAGCAGCATAAATTGTAAGACTATGATCAGTATTAGAAGTTTCTTCAAATGGATATTTTTGATTCAGCCCATAAACACTGCTTGTACTTGCAAAAAGTAAATGTTCGACTGGATATTTTCTACATGCTTCTAGCACACTAACAAACCCATTAACATTACTACTAGTGTATGCATAAGGATTCTCAAGGCTATATCTGACACCAGCTTGAGCTGCTAAATTAATTACATAATTAAATTTGAACTTTTTGAAAATTTTTAGAATATAATTTGAATCAACTAAATCACATTTTATAAATGTATAATTCTCAAATTTTTGACTTTTAATAATAGTCTTGTCTTCTAAATTCTTTTGAATTATGCCATGATTAGAAATTCTGTCAATTTTCAAAGAAATATCATAATAGTCATTAATATTATCTAAACCATATACATCAAACTTTTCTTTAATTAATTTATCAACTAAGTGATAACCAATGAATCCAGCTGCACCAGTAACTAAAATTTTTTTCATAACAGTTTATAGAGATAAAGAATTTTTGTTGTTAAGAGCAGATTTTAAATCAAATAAAATTGTTTTATCATTAGAAAATTTGATATCAATATTTAAAAAATCTTTGTGAGGGACAGCTAAAATAATTGCATTATAATTATCTAATTCATAAGATGAAATCATTTCAATATTATACTCTTGTTTAACCTCATTAGAATCAGCTAAAGGATCGTAAATATCAACATTAACTCCTAATTCTTTTAATTTTAAAAATAAATCTACCACTTTACTATTTCTTATGTCAGGACAATTCTCTTTGAAAGTAATACCTAAAATTAGAATTTTTGATTCTGAAATATTTATGCTTTTTTTAATAAACTCTCTCATCAACTTCATCGTTATAAACTCAGGCATAGAGTCATTTGTTCTTCTTCCACTTAATATAATTTCAGAGTGAAATCCTAATTCTTTGGCCTTAAATGCGAGATAATATGGATCTACTCCAATACAATGACCCCCAACCAAACCAGGTTTAAAATTTAAAAAATTCCATTTTGTTGATGCAGCCTTCAATACCTCAAAAGTATTTATTTCCAATCTATCAAATAATTTACTTAATTCATTTACAAAGGCGATATTAATATCCCTCTGTGTATTTTCTATAATTTTTGCTGCTTCAGCTACTTTAATTGATGGAGCAAGATAAGTTCCAGCAGTTATTATTGATTTATACAGATTATCAATTTCTTTAGCGGTATCTGGATTAGAACCAGATGTAACTTTGACTATTTTTTCTACTGTATGAATTTTATCTCCAGGGTTAATTCTTTCAGGTGAATATCCCGTAAAAAAACCAATATTATGTTTAAGTCTTGAGTTTTTTTCTAAAATAGGAACACATATCTCTTCTGTGCAACCAGGATATACTGTGCTCTCGTAAATTACTATGTCACCAACATTTAGTTGAGTCGATACAGATTTTGATGCATTTTTTAATGGTTCTAAATCTGGCGTATTGAACTTATCTACAGGTGTTGGAACTGTAATTATTTTAATCTTACAATTTTTAATTTTTTCAAGATTAGTGGAAATAATTAATTTTTTACTTTTCAATCTTTTCTTTAAAACTTCAGGAAGTATCTCATCAGTATCGTCAATAAAATTATTCAGATTAGTAACTCTTGCTTTATTTATATCAAAACCAATAACATCATATTTTTTAGAGAAAGCTACAGCTAAAGGTAAGCCAACATAACCAAGTCCAATAATCGCAATTTTTTTCATATTCTAATATCTATAGTACTCAGGTTTGAATGGGCCTTCAACTTTTACACCAATGTAATCAGCTTGATCGTCAGATAATTCTTCTAATTCAACACCTAATTTATCTAAATGTAGTTTAGCGACTTTTTCATCTAAATGCTTAGGAAGCATATATACTTTATTTTCATAAGATTTATAGTTATTCCAAAGCTCAATCTGAGCTAATGTTTGATTAGTAAAAGAGTTACTCATTACAAAACTAGGATGACCAGTTGCACAACCTAAATTAACTAACCTACCTTCAGCTAAAACTATAATTTCTTTTCCATTAAGATTATACAAATCGACTTGAGGTTTAATTTCAATTTTAGTGTGACCATAATTTTCATTTAACCACATCATGTCTATTTCATTATCAAAATGTCCTATATTACAAACAATAGTCTTATCCTTCATCAATTCAAAATGTTCTTTCTTTAGAATATCTTTGTTACCAGTTGCAGTAACAACAATATCTGCATTACTAATTACTGATTTCATTTTTTTAACCTCATATCCATCCATAGATGCTTGAAGAGCACATATTGGATCTATTTCAACAACAGTGACAATAGATCCAGCTCCTTTAAAAGATGCAACTGTTCCTTTTCCTACATCACCATATCCTGCAACAACAACTCTTTTACCAGCCATCATTATGTCAGTCGCTCTTCGAACAGCGTCAACTGCACTTTCTTGACATCCATATTTATTATCAAATTTGGATTTTGTAACTGAGTCGTTTACATTAATAGCAGGGAGAGGAAGTTTATCATTTTTCACTCGTTCATATAATCTATGAACTCCGGTTGTCGTTTCTTCGGATAATCCTTTAATATTTTCTACAAGATTAGGATAATCATCAAGAACCATATTTGTTAAATCACCTCCATCATCTAGAATCATATTTAATGGTTCCTTGTTCTTACCAAAAAATAATGTTTGCTCAATGCACCAATTAAATTCTTCTTCATTCATACCTTTCCATGCATAAACAGGAATTCCTGCTTTTGCAATTGCTGCAGCTGCATGATCCTGAGTTGAAAATATATTACACGAACTCCAAGTCACAGATGCTCCTAAATCGACTAACGTTTCAATTAGTACCGCTGTTTGAATGGTCATATGTAAACATCCTGCAATCCGGGCGCCCATCAAAGGTTTTTTATTTTTATATTCTTCTCTAAGAGACATGAGCCCTGGCATCTCAGCTTCGGCTAAATTTATTTCTTTTCTTCCCCATTCAGCTAAACTGATATCCTTAACTTTATATGGTATATATTTTTTATTCATACTATAAATTAAATTCTTTTTTTATCTTTTCGACATAATCCAACTTTTCCCAAGTAAAAAGTTCTACTTCTTTTTTAATATTTTCTCCATGTGAATTTGTAAAATTTTTAAATAGTTTTACAGGAGTTTTTCCCATGTGTCCATAAGATGCTGTTTCTTGATAAATAGGACTTCTTAAATGAAGTCTTTTTTCAATAAAATACGGCCTTAAATCAAAAATTTTTTCAACTTTTCTTGCAATTTTAGCATCTGATAACTCAACTTTTGATTTTCCATAAGTATTTATATAAATTCCCATAGGTTTTGAGACTCCAATTGCATAACCTACTTGAACTAAGCACTCATCTGAAATACCCGCAGCAACTAAATTTTTCGCAATATGTCTAGCCGCATATGCAGCACTTCTATCTACCTTACTTGGATCTTTACCTGAAAAGGCACCACCACCATGAGCTCCTTTACCTCCATAGGTGTCAATTATAATTTTTCTTCCCGTTAATCCTGTATCACCATGAGGTCCACCAATTACAAATTTTCCTGTTGGATTTATATGATACTCAATTTCATCACTAAATAAATGTGTGTATTCAGGATTATTTATTAGTAATCTAGGAATTAGGATATTTTGGATATCATATTTAATTTTTTTCAACATATTGTACTCTGTATCAAAATCATCATGTTGTGTTGAAACAACAATATTTGATATTTTCTCTGGTTTATCATTATCACTATATTTCAGAGTTACCTGAGCTTTTGAATCTGGTCTTAAATAAGTTATCTGATTATTTTCTCGTCTTAAAATTGATAACTCTTGAAGAATTTTATGTGACAAATCGAGAGGAATTGGTATATAATTCTTTGTTTCAGCTGTAGCATATCCAAACATTATCCCTTGATCGCCTGCTCCTTGTTCTTCTATATTTTCTCTATCAACGCCTTGATTAATATCAGGTGATTGTTCATGCAAAAAGGATTTAATTTCACAAGATTTATAGTCGAATAAGTACTCTTGTTTGTTGTAACCAACATTTTTAATCACTTCTCTAACTATACTAATTTCATCAACTTCAGAATTTGATTTAATTTCACCCGCTAAAACCACTAAATTTGTTGTAACTAAAGTTTCACATGCTACTTTAGAGTTTTTATCAAATGCTAAATAATTATCAACTATTGCATCACTTATTTGGTCTGCTAATTTATCAGGATGACCTTCACTTACTGACTCTGATGTAAAATAATAAGGCATAACTAAAATTTATTTTCCAATTTCGTATGTGTTAAAACCAATACTCTTAAGACTATCTTCATTTAAAATTTTTCTTCCATCAAAAATAAATGCTGGTTTTTCCATTTTATCAAAAACTTTTTTAAAGTTTATTTTTTTAAATATATCCCACTCGGTTATTATTGCAATAGCATGAGCTTGTTCAATTGTTTTAATTGGATCATCAAAACATTTTATTTGTTTTAATTTATTTTCAAATTTTACAATTCCCTTTTTTTCCCATAGCATTTTTAAATCTAAACAAATCCTTTCATAACTAACTTTTGGATCATAGATTGTCAAATTTGCTCCCTCATCAATAAGTTTATCAGCAATAGAAATTGCTGCAGACTCCCTGGAATCATTAGTGTCTTTTTTAAAAGCCCATCCCCATATGGCAATTTTCTTATCATTTAGAGTATTAAACAATGAGTTTTTGATCTTTGATGCAAATCTACTTTTTTGATAATCATTTATTTTAATTACATTTTCCCAATAATTAGCTACTTCATCAAGACCATAATTTTTAGATAAATAAACAAGATTCAATATGTCTTTTTGAAAACAACTTCCACCAAATCCAACAGATGCCTTCAGGAATTTTGATCCTATTCTAGAATCTTTACCTACTGCCTCAGCAATTTCATTTACGTCTGCTCCTGATTTTTCAGCAAGGGCAGAAATACTATTAATTGAACTAATTCTCTGAGCTAAAAATGCATTCGAAACAAGCTTAGATAACTCTGATGACCAAATATTTGATCTTACAATTTTATTTTCAGGAATCCATCTCGTATATATCGAAGCTAACGTCTCAATTGCTTCTTTTCCAGAGTTAGTAGGGTTTCCACCAATTAAAACTCTATCAGATTTAAATAAATCTTCAATTGCAGTTCCTTCGGCCAAAAATTCAGGATTAGAAAGGACCTCATGATTAATATTATTTCCCGATTGGGAAAAAATTTTTTGAATTGATTCTGCTGTTCTAACTGGCAGTGTACTTTTTTCAACTACAATTTTGGGGCTTGTAGCTACATTTGCTATTCTTCTTGCACTTTTTTCAACATAGGTTAAATCTGCAGCCATTCCTTTTCCTTCACCATATAATTTTGTTGGCGTATTGACTGCAATAAAAATCATTTCAGACTTTACAATTGCAGAATCAATCTCTGTAGAAAAAAATAAATTTCTATTTCTAGTGACCTTAATTATTTCACCTAAACCAGGCTCATAAACAGGAAGTTCGTTCAAATTTAAACTATTCCAAGCGTCAATTCTATCTTTACTTATATCTACAACATGTACATTAATTTCGGGGCACTTCAATGCTATAACAGACATTGTTGGGCCACCGACATATCCGGCTCCAATACAACAAATGTTTTTAACTTTCATTACTTATATAATTATAACATGTTATATTATGTGAATTATTTTCTACAGGCTTCGCAATGAGTGTCACAAATCTCATAGTTAGGGATATGCAAAAATATTAATTAATTATAGAAATCAATAATTTGTTTAATTAATATTTGGCTTAATTAATAATTAGCTGGACTATAAACTTTTATCGTAGTCTGTAATCGTCTTAAATACCTATTATTAGCTATATTTGCCAATAAAAAATTAATTTCTCTATTGTTTAAGATCATTATTGCGTACCAATCCTAAACATAAATAAAAGTACTAAAAAACATTGAAAACAGTATTAATAACAGGTTGTTGTGGATTTATTGGCTCACACTTAAGCGAATATTTCACAAACAAAGAATTTAATGTTATTGGTATTGATAACTTATTAACTGGAAACTTTGATAATATTAAACATCTCAATAAACTAAATAATTTTAAATTTTATGAGCATGATGTCTGCAAAGAAATTAATATTAAAACAAAAATTGATTATATACTTCACTTTGCTTCAACTGCAAGCCCCATTGATTATTTAAAATTTCCTATAAAAACACTACAAATCGGATCCATTGGAACTGAAAATATTTTAAAATTAGGTGTTAAAAATAATGCAACTGTATTAGTTGCTTCAACATCTGAAATTTATGGTGATCCGTTAGAACACCCGCAAAAAGAGACTTATTATGGAAACGTAAATCCAATTGGTCCTAGAGGAGTTTATGATGAAGCTAAAAGATACCTAGAGGCAATGACAATTGCTTATAAAAACAAAAAAAAATTAAATATCAGAATTGTAAGAATTTTTAATACATATGGGCCCAAAATGAGAATTAATGATGGACGAGCTATTCCAAATTTTATTAATCAGATTTTAAATAATAAAGATATTACTGTATATGGTGATGGTAATCAAACAAGATCGTTTTGCTATATCGATGATACTATAAGTGGTGTAATCAAATTACTTAAAACTGACTATCAATTACCTGTAAATATTGGTAACCCTAAGGAATATACTATTTTGCAACTAGTTGATAAGATAAAAGCTATTATACCCTCAAGTAGCAATATTGTATACAGAAATCTGCCAGAAAATGATCCAAAAATTAGAAGACCTGACATTCAACTTGCCAAAAAGTTATTAAATTGGGAACCAAAAACTAAATTAATTGATGGTCTAGAAAGAACCATAAAATATTATCAAATTTTGAAAAATGAATAAACACTTGTGTTTTTTGCTCTTTATAATCTATGTAAGTAATTCATGTTCTTATCCAGAAATGGTAAGAAATGAATTGGTATATGAAAACACCTTTGAAGAAAGGAATCTAGAAAAAATAGATGGTGGTGGTTTTTCTGAATTCAATGGATCAACAGTACTTGGAGATTTTAATAATGATGGATTTACTATTTTCTTAGATAATATTGGTGATCATGATTATGTATTTATTTCCTTTGATTTATATATCCACGGCTCTTGGGATGGTAATTTAAATGGGTTTCAAAACAATGATAGAGCAGATAAATGGATAATGGAGTTCAATCCAGAAATGGATTTATTCAAAGATGGTTCAGTTGACAAGTTTACCACAACTTTTTCAAATAGTCCATGCTGGCCAAATTATTGTCTAAGACAATCTTACCCTGAAAAATACCCTTTTGAAAATAATCCTAAAACTGGAGTGTTTATAGAAAATTTAGAAAAAAAATGTCCAAATAGTTTTTTTGGAGGTCCAAGCTCATTATACCAGATTGAAAAAGGTTTTAGAAGTTCTGGAAACAATATAGTTGTTAGATTTTATGATGAATTATATCAACCCAATGCTATTGATAAAGATGGCATAAATAGACAAAAATGTGATGAAAGTTGGTCTCTTGATAATTTAAAAATTAGAGTTATTAAGTATCAATGAGATTTCTTTATATTTTATTTTTTTTTTCATCTTTCATCTATTCACAAAATATAGATGTAAATAATGATTTTAATTATAGTTTATTGAGAAATGCTATTTTGAAAGGTGACATCTCAACTAATTATTCTTTAAATATAAAGCCTGTTGATCTTCAAAAATTTGAAAGTTTATTTAATAAACAATACAAGACTATTATTGAAAATTCAAGTAAGAGTATCCAGATTAAAACTTTAGGTATTGATTACTTTCTTGAATATAACTCCAAACATCCATATAACAGAAATAATGGTAGTATGATTCCAAATAGGGGTTATCAGCACATTTTTTCTCCAGGCTTATTTATAAAATTAGGACCTATTTCTCTGCAGTTAAAACCTGAACATCATTACAGTGAAAATAAAAAATTTGATGGATTTTGGGAAGGTCACTATGGTGAAGTATGGTTAACTAGATACAGGTTATGGAACCATATCGACATGCCTGAAAGATATGGTTCAATTAGACATAATCGATTTTTGATTGGTCAATCTAACTTTAAAATAAATTGGAAGAAAATATCTATTGGTATTTCAAATGAAAATATTTGGTGGGGGCCATCTATAAGAAATAGTATTATGATGAGTAATCATGCCCAGGGCTTTAATCATATTACATTTAATACTATTACTCCTATTAATACTTTTATAGGAGACTTTGAGTGGCAATTAATTTCAGGTAAATTAGTTCAATCAGGTTATTATCCACCTAGAAAGGATTATGTCTTTAATGGACAACGATTATGGAGAACGAAAACAAATCAGAATGCTAATGCATATGATTGGAGATATTTGCAGGGTTTAATAATTAATTTCTCTCCAAAATGGATTGATAATTTTCATATTGGTTTTATAAGATGGGCTCAAATGTATTCTGAGTTAGTAAAAGGTGAAATGTATTGGTTTGAAGGTAAACCAAGTTACTTTCCAGTATTTGGCAATTTATTTAGAAAGCGAGACAAATATGTTGATTATGAAAGTCAAATTAATCAAGCAGCAGGTTTATATTTTAAATGGATTTGGCAAGATTCCAAAGCAGAAATTTATGCAGAATTTCATTTAAATGACGCTAAACAAAATGTAAGAGATTTAATTCTTGATACAGATCACAGTCGAGCTACAACACTTGGTCTTCAAAAAATATTTAAAATAAATTCTAGTGATTTTTTATTTAATTGGGAATGGACTCAAATGGAACAAACTGCAAACCGCTTAGTTAGAAATAATGGAAGCTGGTATGAACATGGTTATGTGATGGATGGTTATACTAACAATGGAGAAATTTTAGGAAGTTCAATTGGTCCAGGTAGTAATTCACATTATTTGAGTATTAATAAAATTAAATCGGATGAAAAAATTGGATTAGCATTGGAAATAATTGATAATGATAATGATTTTTATCATGAAGCATTTTCTTCAGCCCAAGATTATAGAAGATACTGGAAGGACATAAATTTTCATTTAAATTATAATAAAAGCTTTAAAAACTTCAACCTATCAAGTAATCTTATATATATAAGAAGTTTAAATTACCAGTGGGAGCTTGACGATTTTGCTCAACCATACTATCACCCGGGAAGGGATGTTGACAACTTCCATTTAAATTTAAAGTTTACATACTTTGGGAACTGGTAAGCTCTTTAAAAACTCGCAAATATTGAATTACAATATAATCCCAAGAATATCTTTCTTCAATTTTATATTTTAAAATTACATTAGCAGATAAATTTTTTTTATTCTCAAAATATGAAAAGCCCTTAATTATTGATTTTGTGTTTTTATCAAAAAAGATGGCAGTTTTATTTGTTAGCATCTCTTTATTAAAAGTTGTATTTAATGCCAATATATTAACACAAGATTCTAATGCATTAATCATTGTTGGATTTGTGCCGCCAAATTCGTGTCCATGAACATAGCAAAAACAATTGTTATAAAGTTGAGACAATTTATCTTGTTTAGTAATATAGCCTGTTAATATTATTTTTTCAGAAGCCAAAATCTTTACTTTATTTGCATAACTATCATTATAAGGAACATCACCAACAATAACTAATTTTTTTTTGCTACTTGTTTTTAAAAAGCTCTTTGCAATGATCTTCGCATTATTGTCAGGAATTAGTCTACCTACTATTAAATAATATTGATTTTTATCTAAGTTTAGTTTTCTTAAATAATCGGTAGACTTAGTTTTTTTTACAGTTGAACCATAAGCAATAACATCTGAATTTTTTTTAAACCTTTCCTTATAAATTTTTCTCATTTCATAAGAATCAGTAATAACTTTATCAAAAAAAACAGTTGATAACTTAGACGATATTTTGAAATAGATTGATCCTAATCCTTTCCATTTTGGTCTTAACCACTCTAGGCCATCAACATTTATACATGTTTTTTTTCTAAATAATTTAGTTAAAATACCAAAAGGTCCATTTGCCGAATTAACTACAAAAACAACATCTATCTCTGAAAAACAAACATGTATGAATGAAAAAAATGAATTTATTATTTGAGAAAAAAATTTTGTTTCAAAAGATGGGGTATATACTAATTCAATTCCATTAACAAACCTTGGTTTTTTTTTAAATAATGGACTATGACAGTAAACTCTTACTTTATGTCCCTTTCTAACTAATCTTTCTGAAAGCTCTTTAACCAAAGTCTCATATCCGGAATATACATAAGGATATCCTCTTGAGCCAATTATTGCAATTTTTAAATTTTTATTCAATGGTATTCAATATTTTTCTAGCAAAGTTTTCAAAAAAAAAGTTTTTACAAACATAATCAAAAGCTTTTTCAACATTTTTACTCTGTTGTTTTTTATTCTCCATGTATGATAAAATCTTTGCAACGGACTGTTCAACCAAATCGTTTTTAATTATTAATCCGTTTTTACCTTCATCAAGAATTTCATATGCTCCACCTAGGTTGTTTGTAATTACCGGGATTTGACATTTTATTGCTTCAAAAATAACTGTAGGAAATGGATCTGGTGATAACGGTGTATGAATAAAGAAATTAGATTTGTCTAAAATTGA
>CEQX01009493.1_pt1 | contig 25724 bp, 33 predicted proteins | sample 356261 | NCBI WGS metagenome assembly CEQX01 (sample SAMEA2621076, study PRJEB7988) | marine metagenome | isolation source: saline water (ENVO:00002010), including | reverse complement strand
AGAGGAGAAGATGCTTTTACGGTTGCTTGTGCAGGTTTAAAAGGAACGATTACATCTAAACGAAGCTCATTAATCATCGTCGATGACGCAATTAAAAGTGCAGCAGCAATCGCTAATCCAGATATCAGGCGAGAGATGGAAACGAACTGGAATAACGTTATTGTCCCAACCATGTTCCAAGGTGCTAGAGCAATAGCACTAGGAACTCGATTCCATTTCGATGATTTATTTACAACTACATTTTGTGAGAAGAGAGGTTGGAAGGTTATAACTCAAGGAGCTTTGCATTACACAGATTCAGGCACACCTAAGTCTTACTGGCCTGAAATGTGGTCAGCCAAGTATTTATTGAAGTTGCAAGGGGAAGATCGGATAGCTTTTTCATACCAGTATCTAAATCAACCAGTCAAAACAACAGAACTGGGATTATCACCAGAGTTATTTGTAAGGGGTGAAGTTCCTGATGACTATGACGTAGTGGGTGTAGGAATTGACTTATCAGCAGGGATGAGTGAAAGAAATGATTGGACTGTATTTACCTTGGCAGGAAGAGTGGATGACAAGGTTTATATCATTGATTATCGAAGAATGAGGTCAATGGGGAATATCGAAAAGATAGAAGCGTTGTGTGAGCTATTAATGGAATGGAACTTATTAACGATGAATGATGATGGGCAATATTTTAGAACTGATTCACCAGTAGTTGTATGGCCTGAAGTTGTCGCATATCAGAAGAGTTTTGAGGGTGATTTAAAACGAATCTTATTTAATGAGTGGCAGCTCTATAATTTAAGTGTCAGTCCTGTAAAAGGTTTTAGGGGAGATAAGCTTGCTCGCCTTAGAGGGATTATCGGTCTTTTCCAAGGTAAGAAGATTATTTTCAATAAATATCGAGACTTTAGTTACATGATCGACGAAGTAATTAACTTCGGCCATGCTCCACATGATGACTGTGCTGATTCACTTAACATAGTTGTACAAGGACTAATGAAAAGAGGTGGAGCACAAATCGAATGGAGATAACCTAAACATATGAGCGCACCAACCTCAGAAAGATTTAAGCAGATATTAGAAGCTGCAAGGAAGCGTGAAGGTCTTAGTGGTACTGACACTATGATCGTCAATAGTCACTTGGCTCAGATGAAGCTATTTATGCTTCGCCAAGGACTTGAATTCTTTCCGACTCAAGACACTTTCGGTTTCAGAAAGATGTTCTTATCTCAGTTAGTAGAAGAGAATGAAATAGACACCCGACTAGAAGGAATCGTTGATGATTTTCTTATTGACGGTAAAGGGCTTTTTTACTTCAGACCTGTAGGCGATTCCTACAGAATCATGTGGTTTAGCAAAGATAACTATCGTGCTTATTACGATGCTTCATCTCAGCTAGAAGAAATCGAATTAATATATTCATTCTCAGTACGTTCTGGGCTAGGAGCATTAGCGACTCCAACTTCAAATAATGGAAGCGAGAGATGGGTCAAGTTGCAAGTTAGAAGAGACACGATTAAAGAATCCATTACAACTGAAAGGCCATCATTTGAACATGGTGTAGGCAATAGCTATTCATGGAATCCTAATCAAACAAGGACGTTAACGAATAGTCTTGGATTCATCCCAGCAGTGGAATCGTTTAATACGATGAAATCCACTGGTATGGATTCATCAGGTGATTTTGATTGGCTTGCAGAGCAAATTGTTTTACATGATGATCTTGTTAAAAATATTCGAACCAATATTCATTTCTTTGGAAACCCAACGCTAGTTTCAAGTCGTCCAAAGCATGACTTAGTTGAGTCTGGAGACGGTGATCAATTACGTCCAACGATTAGTTCTCAAGCTGGTTTCTATTCAGCGAACAGACCATCAACCAGATTAAGCGAACCTACTGGTAGTGGGACTTCTGGCATGAAAGTTCCAAGAGTAATTGCGAACGTTGAACCAACTGATAGAGCTGTTTACTTAACCCCAGACGCAGTTTCTGGTGATCAAAACCTTTATGCAAGACAGTACAGAGAAGAATTAAGAACAGCCTTGGGTGGCGTTGATGAATTAGGAATTAGTTCTGGTGCAACAGCTTATGAAATCAAGTCTCTATATGGACGTGCAGCTACAACAGCAACAAGAAGATGCAAAGGATTATTGACGTATGGTTTATGCAAGTTATTTGGATTAATCATCTATCACGAAGAAAAGATCTTCCGTGATTCATTTGCACAAGCAATAGGTCTAGAGAAACCTTTGATACCTATTGAAGAAGATTTAGAAGACAAAAATGAATACCCATTACTACTGGAAGCTTATAAGCAAGCCGAAATTGCATTCGACCGAGAATTAGACCTTAGAATCAGAGAAGCCGTACAGAATACCGAATTACCTCCCGGTGTTGTTGGTTTAATCCCCGACGGCGATAGAAAAGTAGAATGGAGGTGGAAGGGTCCAGTCTTTGAAGACGGAACCGAAGATATACTGAATTCAAGTATTGTTGTTCGCAACTTACAAGAACTCGGTGTAGACAGCATTGAAGCGTTGCGATATCTCTTCCCAGACAAAACGGATGAAGAACGCAGTGCAATGTTAAGTGGCTATCCGTTCAGGATGGCTCAAGCAACACAACAAAGTATTGGTCAGTTCTTGTCATTAATAAATGACATGAGAACGACCCCACATCCCCAACAACCCAATTTGCCCCTAATGGCAGATCCGAAGTTGGATTTAACGCCTTATGTATATCGGGCACTTGAATTTTTATCAAAAGAGCTAACTTATGCAGGACAATACAGCGACGACTCAGCAGGTAGTGAACCAAGCACCCTCGATTCCATCGAACGAGCACGTTCCGCCGCAGGCTTACCAACCAACACAGGTCCAGAGCGCCCAACCTTCGTACCAGACACCTTCGGCTCCACAGGTGGAGACACAACCACAGGTGGCGGCACCACAGGTTCAGGAGGCCAATCCATGGCAGGAGGCGTTCCACAGGCTCAGCGACTCACTGAACGTAACGCAGACCTCCCAACCGCAGGCAGCTTACTCAACTCCGACCCCACAACAGCCGGAGACAACCAGCTATCCTTCACAGACACAGAGTTACCAAACGGCTCCATCCGTTTCGGGGATGCAGACTTATCAGCCCCAAGCAACTCCGGCGTACTCACCGACCCCACAGGTACAGGCGCAGACCTCGAATCAGCAAGACAACGCACTCAGTCAAGACGGATATCTAGGAGCCGTAAGCGAGGAAAGTCTTGAAGTAATTCAGCACTTCGGAGCAGAAGCACCAGCATTACTTAATAGGTATGCATGTGTAGTTGAAGATGCATTAATAAGTCAGGCTCAGGAAACAGCTAAGTCATTACAGCAAGTCGAGACTCTTACTAAGTCAGTAGAAGGAGCGAAGAAAGTAGTAAAGGCAGCAGCAGAAGACAATGCGGCATACCATGTAATGCTGACAAACCCAGACATGTTATCTGAGTATGTCAATGACTTCTTTGGACCTAATGGACCACATCCAGTAGAGCTACCTCAAGATCGCCTAGCTGCTGAAGTTGCAGCAAATGAAGCTCGCACACAGCAAGCAACATTTACACCAACTCCACAGGCAGCTCCACAGGCAGCACAGCAAGCTCCAAGACAGGAAGCAGCAAAGCAACAAACTTTCCAGCGTCCTCAGATGGATATGCCAGCACCGGGAACACAAGCAACTAAGCAAGGTGATTTCTGGGCAGCATTCTCGAACTTGAGCGATAAGAACCCAGCAGCAGCGTGGCAAGTATTAAGTCAAGCTTCTCCTGAGCAGCTAAGAAGTAAAGTTCTAGTGTCCGAAGAGTAGACTGTCACAGGGTTTTCCCTACTAAGATAGTTGAATAAATATTTACGTTTAAACGAATTAAATGTTAAAAACAGCGACATTGACCGCAGCTCTCATGACTGCTGGCATGCCTGCTATGGCTGGATTCTACGGAAACACTGAGTTCAATAAAGCATACGTTGGTACAGATGCATATGGATCTTCTTTAGACCTCCATTTTGGATACGAAGGTAGTGCAACTGAAAAGTTAGACTATTACGTTCAAGGCGGTCCTACAGTTCTTTATCCACTTAATGGCGAAAGATCTACAGAGATCAGCGGCAAGGTTGGTGGCTCTTACGGATTAACAGAAAGACTTTCTGCTTATGGAGAGTTTGCTGGAATATCTAATGAAGATGCAGATAACATTTATGGTTTAAAAGTAGGCGGTAAGTTCAGCTTCTAAATCAAGAAATCAAACATAAGCCACTGCTTAATAGCGGTGGTTTTTTATTGCCTACAATTAGGGAATGAGTTATCTATCAAGAGAAAGAAGATATGCAGGAGATCGAAGGTCTTTCTTAGAGCCCTTTTATGAGACTCTCGGAAGTATTCCTTTCATCCCATATAACGAAGATAAAGGGGCTATAAGACCAATTCCAATACCAAGAAAAGGAAGAGCTGTTAATAGTTGGGTAGACGATAAATACAAAGAGTTAGAGCAATTTGAAGAATATAGTGATCCATGGAAAAAACCTGTTGAAGAGAAAAAACCTGATCCAGTAGAACCTGAACCTGATCCAGTTACTCCAGATCCAGAGCCTGAGATTGATCCTGCGAGAAAAGCAGCTCAGGATAAATACAGAAAAATCTTTGCAAATAGCATAGAAGAAGGAAAGAGCCAAGGTCGTTCAGAAATTGACAGCATGGATCAAGCTGTTAGGTATTCAAAAACAATGACACCAGAGGAGAATAGAGAATATAAATGGGCTTTCGAAGAGACTACTAATGCTCCTGACTGGAAAAAATGGGGAGGCGGCAACAAGATGGGATCAGGAGGAGCAAAAGTTAACGCTGATAGAAAAGCTGGAGAAAGAAGTGGCCCCGGATTAGGCTTCCATGTTGGTCAAGCTGTAAGGGGAATTAAAGCAAGATTTAGCGATACTCAAGGCAGCAATATGAAAAGTAATCCCTCTTATCGAGGACATATGTAGATGAGTAAGAAAAAGATTCGTTATGCAGGTGAAGTATTTGACGGATATAACAAACCTAAAAAGACTTCAGGAGGATCTAAGAAGTTTGCTGTACTTGTAAAGGATGGGGGAAAAGACAAAATAGTTAGATTTGGTGATCCCAAGATGCAGCATTTTAAAGAGGGATCAAAAGGTAAAGGTGGACATGGCGACAAAAAGCGACGAGAAAATTTCAAAAGTCGTCATAATTGCGATCAAAAGAAAGACAAAACAACACCCGGTTATTGGTCATGTCATTGGAGTTGGTAGATGAGTGAAGGAACAGCTAAAAAAAGAGATCCAAAGAAGTGGGCAGAGGCAAAAGCTCGTGCTCGCAAAAAGATGGGTGGTCATTCAGCTCGTGCAATGCAGCTTGCTGTGAAGTATTACAAGGATGCAGGTGGTACTTACGAAGGTAAGAAATCAAAGAAAAACAAATTATCTAAATGGAGTAAAGAAGATTGGCAGACTAAAGAAGAATACGAAAAGAAGGATAAGTAATGGCTGATCTAGCTAGAGAAAAAGGTAGAACAGAAAGATACCTACCTAAGAAAGCTTGGGCTTCTATGACGAAGGAGGAGAGAACGGCTACCGATGAGAAAAAGAAGAGGGAAACAAAAGGTAAGCCAGTGAATACACAAGTAGCTAATACTAAAAAAGCTAAAGAAGCACGTCGTAGGGCAACCGAATATAAGGCGAAAAAATAATTGGTAAAATAGGGTTTGCTGCCAGACGTGTCAGCATCCCCTAACCGAGACCATGGGGTTAAGTCTCTCATCATATCTAAATAAATAATGTACTTTTTACTCGATGACTACTTCATCACTGAGAAGCGGAAGCTTCTTACAAGGATGGGATGAGCTAACCGACTGGGTTACTTCTACCAATAACCGCATTTATGTCGGTTGGTTTGGTGTTCTCATGATCCCATGTCTCCTAGCAGCAGCAACTTGCTTTATCATTGCATTTATAGCTGCTCCACCAGTCGATATCGACGGTATCCGTGAGCCAGTAGCTGGTTCATTCTTATATGGCAACAACATTATTTCTGGTGCTGTTGTACCTTCTAGTAACGCTATCGGCTTACACTTCTACCCCATATGGGAAGCAGCGACGTTAGACGAATGGCTTTATAACGGTGGTCCATACCAATTAGTTGTTTTCCATTTTTTAATTGGAATTTCTGCATACATGGGAAGACAGTGGGAGCTGTCATACCGTTTAGGCATGCGTCCTTGGATCTGTGTTGCATACTCAGCTCCTGTATCAGCAGCTTTCGCAGTTTTTCTTGTATATCCATTTGGTCAAGGTTCATTCTCTGACGGAATGCCTTTAGGAATATCTGGAACATTTAACTTCATGTTCGTATTCCAAGCTGAACATAATATCTTGATGCACCCATTCCATATGGCTGGTGTAGCAGGAATGTTTGGTGGAGCATTGTTCTCTGCTATGCACGGTTCATTGGTGACTTCATCATTGATTCGTGAAACAACTGGATTGGATTCACAAAACTACGGTTATAAGTTTGGACAAGAAGAAGAGACATACAACATCGTTGCAGCACATGGCTACTTCGGTCGTTTGATCTTCCAATATGCTTCATTCAATAACTCAAGAAGCCTTCATTTCTTCTTAGCTAGTTGGCCTGTAATCTGCATTTGGTTGACATCTATGGGCATCTGTACCATGGCATTCAACTTAAATGGATTCAATTTCAATCAATCAGTAGTAGACTCAGGTGGTAAGGTTGTCCCAACTTGGGGTGACGTACTTAACAGAGCAAACCTCGGAATGGAAGTTATGCACGAGCGAAACGCTCATAATTTCCCATTAGATCTAGCATCAATAGAATCTCATGCGTTTGACGATATTGCTTTGACAGCACCTTCAGTCGGATAACCGAGAAGTTATCGCCCCCTTAATTGGGGGCTACACCACATGAATCTTCCACCATCAGAAAATATAAATTTAGATGCAGCTCGATTGAACGAGCAGGGACCGTCTAGCACACAACAAAATCAAGCCCTTCAACAAGCAGCACAAACAGAAGTAACAAGATCTGAAACAACAAATGCTGGCAACATTGCCAACATGCAAGAAATAGCGATGAGAGCAGCAGAGAGAGCACGTACAGAAGACCTCAAAGGTGCTCAGCTAATTGATTACTATACATCCACTCTTCAAGACGCAACGAATACTGGACAGCACAGAAGAGAACTAGCGGAATTCACTGCTCAGTATCCAGACGCTATTCGTAGACTTATTTCTTAGTTTTAGTAGTTAACATAATTAGACATCGACATTGACTAATGCGTCTTGCTGGCAATGGGTCAATTAATGATGCGAATGAATATGATTTAGACGAAGATGATAAAAGATTTGCGGGTGATGATCATTTCGATATATTTCTCGAAACTGTCGAAAATTTAAGATCCAAAGGATACAGTGAAGAAGGGGCTTTTAACGTGGCCGAAAGAATGACTCTCGGAAAAGAGCCAATGGCTAAGAAGTCCACACGTTTTGCGAAAATTTACGATGACTCATCCGTTGACGATTGAGAAAGCAGCAGCGTTAATCGAGAAGTTTGAAGGGGTAGAAGTTGAATCATATTTAGATCCACAAGGAGTTCCAACGATTTGCACTGGATTAACAAAATATTCGAATGGAGATCCTGTTCGAATGGGTGATGTATGTTTCGCAGCTATTTGTACTGAATACACCAAAGAACAAATAGAACGAGATGTATTGCCAGAGGTAAGTAAGATTCCGGGCTGGGATAATCTTGGTCCTAATCGCCAAGCAGTAATCATTAGCTTTGCTTGGAATATGTCTATAGATTTTTTTGAAAAGCCAGAATTTGAAAACTTAAGAGAAGTCCTAAAAGAAGGTGCAAAACATCCAGAAGCCTATGAGGATGTTCCTTTTATTCTTGGTTTATTTAATAAATCATACGGAGAGCAATTGCCGGGATTGATGTTTAGAAGAGAAATGGAATCAGACGAATGGAGAAAAGAATCAGTATTACCAATTCATTTAGAAGCTTCTGATGATACGTTTATAAAAAAGGCACCCATCAATCATTATCTTTTATCAGAAGAAGGTAAAAACTATATCGAGACTGATGAAGTATTACTTATCTCACGCTTAGAAGAAATACCAAGAGATAATCATGCGCTAGTCACGTTAATTGGTAGTGGAGAAAAATGGTTTATTGAACAAAGATACTGGAGAGAAAGAAATGCAACTAATTTCTCCATTAGAAAAAATGACACCGTCACTTGGAATGTTTTAGAAGATCGAGTAGGTAAATACATCACTGTTGGAGAGATGTTGCAATATGATCCTCGTCGTGCCCCTGTAGAGGGCAGTAAAGACATACTTAATCTGTTACAGCTTGCAGAACAGTTTGACAGTATTAGAGAAGCTTGGGGAGCTCCTATAGGAGTACTTGGTGGTTACAGACCCGAAGAGAAAATTAAAGACAACTATCACTCAAAAGGAATGGCTCTTGATATCTATCCAGTAGAAGATGACCTCGTGGAATTCAGTCGATGGTTATCAAGAAGATGGACAGGAGGATTCCTACCCAACAAAGAAAAAGGGTATGTGCATATAGATATCAGAAAGAATGGTGCGTTCTACACCAGACCTCAACAATCTTTGAAGTCCTTAGCTATCTGAGATCCAACTTTTGAGCCCTGATCCATTCCGAGCATGGTGGCAGCACCAGCAAGAAATGGTCCTAGTACTGGCACTCCGGCGAGTGTTGGCGCAGCAGCCGTTCCAACTGCGGAACCGACGAGTCGGCCCTGCATCTTGCCAGCAGCTCCTGCTTCAATGCACTCGGCTTGCTTTGCCGTGAGTTCGGGACTGCGAATTGATGATTGATTAAATTCATCTCCAACAGGCGATTGTTTGAGTATGTAAGTTTCAGATTTCCCTTTTCTAAATACGCCAGCAGGCTTTTCTATTGTTCTTAGCTCCTCTACTATTTTAGGATCATGCATTCGATGCTTGATGTTATAAGACTCGGTTTCCCCTGCCTTATAGACATCAATGCTGTACGAAGAATATTGGCTTACAGGTAAATTAAACTTCGGTAATCCGCTTTGACCACGCCCCAGCAGGGATATTGCTACTACATTTGAAGCTCCGAAAGCTATTCCAACTCCAAGTAGGAGCCATCTCTGCTGGGTCATAATTTAGATCACTTTAATTGCCATAGCTCCTTGGTTGAACTGAACAGTATCACCAAGCTGAACATCAACGGACGTTGTAAGCTCTCCAGATGCTAGGAAGTTACCTGCCGTAGCTGCGTCCCAAATGCCAAAATGCGTGACAGTTGTTGGTGAAGAATTTTGAGCACTTGTCGTGATCTGAGAGACAATTGCGTTTGTTATCTCATATCCACCGCCTGATGCAGAGCTAACAGTACTGAATGATGTGCTTGCGATTGATGTACGAGTACCAGAACCTTTTATCGAACTTGTCACATCGTTATTAGAACCAGCCACACCCGGATCGGCTGTATGCACTGAGACATATACATTTGTGAGTGCATTCGGGAATGAAGAATTCTTTATCCAACCAAGAATCTTATTTGCAAGATACGAGGAAAATGCCATGCGAACTTCTATTTACTAACTGGGTTTTTGTAGCTCTTGTCTGTGTTTTTGAGGGTTTATTTAATACCCACCACCATAAGGAGCTGTACTAGTAAGCGTAGCCACATTTGCACTTGAACCGCTGATGGTTCCACTTACTCTCCAATACATTTTAAGTCTTCCGTAAGGAACCATTCGTCCAACAATTGTTCCCTTCATTATTGTCAACGCACCAGTTGCTTCTGATTGACCTAAAGCTGTACCAGAAATTTCATCTAATTTATTTAATGGGGTAAAGGTGAGTGAGTTGTTATTAACTCCTGTAGCATCACCAAAGAGTTTTACTAGTCCTATTCGGCCTCTTAATTCATTCCTGCCAGTAGCCGTTCCATCTAGAAGTAAATAGCGAATAACTTGGAAGCTGACACTAAAAGGTAACTCCTGCCATTGTGAATTGCAGACACTGACGTAGTAAGTTCCTTTTGGTAGCTGTAAGTTGCTTTCTAATTCATCTGTGTTGTGTATGTCATTCTTGCAACCAAAACCATTTGGCTGAATTCTTATTTGATCAAGGTGCTCGTTGAGTAAACCGAAAGAGATATATTGATCCGTATATTTATTTAAAGCATTCTTCACAACTCTTAGGTCTGACTCGCCTGACGTTGTGACTTTGAAATATAGAGTATTTGTTCCAGCCTCAGATCCAATAGTTCCTGTAAGCGTTGTATTGAGATTGAAGACTATACCTAGGTTCTTAGCTTTAGCAGGAGTATTGTATTTAACATGCTCTGGCCTTAAAAATGATGGCGATGATTTATCACTGCCACCATAAGACTGTTTTATTTTGTTTATCGAGCCAGTTAATGAAGTCATAAGGATCAGCACTCATATAACCGACATTCCTCATCCGACGGATTTTCTTCGCAATACTCTAAGTATCGTCGTCGTTGTGGAGAGATGGTTGGTGAGTCTAGGTCTTCTTGTTCAAGAGAGTCACTCATTAAAGATGGGAACCCTTGTATGAACTCATTTTAGTTAATTCTTGTGAGTCAGGAGCCCTACACGTTGGGACACGCCTAGGGATCAGTTTAAAGTTCTAAGAAACTACAAAAATTAGAACTCCTAACCCATGCAACCCCTGCCGTAGTTCTTCTTCGGGGCTTACATAATCTATCTGAATTTAGACATCTCTTGCCTAAGTTTCTTCTTCATATTTATGTGAACGTAAGGTCTAATAAGATTAATTAATTCATTTAAGGAATCCTTCTTAAAGCTGAGCTGGACAATCGAAATATTATTGCGATGTATCTTGGCTGGGATACTGAGGTCGTTGAACCATGATTCCAAGGCTTCGTATTCCTTCTCAGAATATGAACCTCTGATTGATCCCCTTTTTCCTGTAATTCTTCCTTGATCAATCCATAACGCAGCAGCTCCTTTCAACCCTGCTGTATTTAGTACGTCTCTAGAGATCATTCGCTTATCTCTGGGGTATAGCAATTCATAAGCTCGCCAAAGCATATCTCCTTGGAATCTGAAGCGTTCCATGTCATAGAACCCATCTGTTGGCACACGATCCCAAACGTAATCAACAGCACCATCGTGATACTGACGTAATTTCCTGAGTTGATGATCTAGATAAGTTCGATCAATTTCTAATCGTTTAATTTCAAGCCATGGCCTTTTCTTTCTCCCCCTCAGACTGATCGATCCCTTCCCCAAGCTGTAACTCAGTGCGTGAGCTACGAATTGAACTGACATCCCATTTCTCCTTACTGAAAAGATGTATTCGACTTTTAGGTGCGTAGCTTGTTAAAACTTCTTTAATTTTTTGAGCTTGTTCTGGATCGAACAATATGCGTGGTCTTACATAATCTTCATCTATTGATCCCTCTGCTCCAGTCAACATTGATAACCAATTACCAATTAGCTGGGATTCTTCAAAGGTCTGACCAACCCTGCCCAACAAAACTGATCCATCTTTGTTCGGTCTGGCTCCTTCAGCCCATAGCCATGCAGCAGCTTGAGCACCTAGCAAATCAAGAGTGGTTCGTGTTAACTGCTTCTCTCCTATTGGGTAGAGAAGATTGTAGACAGGACGCAATTTATTAGTCGAGACCCTGAATCTCAGGATTTGGGTCGATTTACCACTATTTCGGGGCTTAGTTTTATAGGGAACAATTTTGGCCCTTGTGAAAATAAATTGCTTAAATTCTTCAACTTTTTCTTCAAGAAATGCAGACTCTGATGCACCAGCCGTGAGCGTTAATTGGATATAACCTCCGCTGGGAGTGCGATATGGAACAAGACTCCCATCTCCGACTAGTAATCCTAAGAGCCCCCTTACGTCAGCGGCATCCAAAAGTTTTACCCTATGAGATGTATTTATGATATAGGCAACACACTATAGGTGTGTGATTTTTGTTCCCTATATAGTTTCGGAGTTAGAGATCCCAGATGTGGATTGACAATGATTTCCCAAAACTTCTAGGGGCTGAGCTCTACCGCCCACATCCCGGTTATATCATCGAGATGGCTGTAGAGCCTGTGGTTGTTCACGACTTCGATGGAGTCCGTACAACGTAAGTTGTATGAAAAATTGGGTGAATTGCTGGAAGGCCGGATCTGAAAAGAAGGCTAATCAGCAGCCAAGCCAGAAGACAATCTGGAAGGTTCAGAGACTAGACGACCGGAGGAAACTCTATGATTCGTCCACGAGTGCCCAACCCCTAATACAGGGTGAAGATATAGTCCGATCACAAGAGTCCTTAATCTTGTGGATGTAGATAAAGAGCTACATCGTCAACTTTTGTTCGAAGCAACCCGGTCAAACGGTCCAGTTAGATAGGTACCGCTTTTGGGGAAATCCCGGTAATAAGGATTCCAGAGAGCGTACTGCTGATCAAACCCTTGGCACAGCTTCTAGTAGAAATATCGTTAAGGATAAGGTTCTTGTAAACCTTAAGGAGTACACAGGTCCAGCAGATCCAACAGATGCTACCTCTCCTTCAACATTCAAGGTTGCAAGAGAAACTCTCTTAACAGCACAACGTCTTTTATTAGACACAGGTAATCTCAACGTTTTTCATCAGTCAATAGGTTCATTAACCTTGCTTGATGACTACAGACGTTGGAGAGACAGAGTATTTGCAGACGAGCTATTTAAGGCAGAAGCAAACGGCAATTCTTCATCTAGTCAGGGTGGTTACTACTATCCCGGCGGTGACGCAAAAGCTGCTGCTGCTCCTTTCTTCACATACGGTGCAGGTGTCTCCGCTAAGTTCGACGTAAAGACTGACTTACTGCAAGTTGTAAAAGACATGCGTAAGCGTAACGTTCCAACTTTTAGCGATGGCTACTACAGATGCATAGCTGATCCAACAGCGATGATGCATCTTAGACAGAACGACGCATTTAGAGAGATTGCACGTTATGCAGGCAACGGCATGGTTAATCCTATGTCTCCTGAGCAAGCTCCTAACGCCAACTTCTTCCAAGGAATGGGACCAGCTTATGGTCAAGCTGGATTCGTTGCTGGACAGCCAGTCATGCCCAGCGGATTTTTGTTCGAGGGCGTAAGATGGTTTGAATCAACCAACCTTCCAGAGAAATCTATCAGTGCAAGCATCGCTGCTGCACCGGGTGGAGCTGGAGCTGCAACATACACAGCAGCACCAATGTTGTTCTTTGGACCACAGGCAGTTGGTGTTGGTATTGGTGGCAATAATGCCCAAATCTTATTAAACAATAATGATGACTTTTCACGCTTCATCATTATGATTTGGTCACTTTTTGCTGGTTTTGAAATCCTTAATAAGGACTTCATAACTGTTGCTTACTCATTCGTATATTGAGGAGGTAACTAATAACAATGGCAAAGAAAATTTTTCCGGGTAACTGGGTCACAACCCTTTCGAGTTACCAAGGCCAGCCAGTTGTGGCTGTTCCCGGTAGACAGTACTACCAAAAAATAGGTTATGCACTCGTTGACGGCACAGGCGGTACCGAGTTTGACGTAACTATCCCTAGTCCAGATATGCGTGGCGACGATAAAGTTCGTGCGAATATCACAGGCTTAACTGTTCCATCAGGTGCAAACGTATATCACGTTGGTGTCCGTGTTCCTGACCTTCGTAAGGACAAGGCAGTTGGATCAGCAGCTTCAGGGCTCGTAGGTACTAATGGCGATACAATCGCTGTTAAGGATGCAGCAGCTTCAGCCGCTGACACTATCTCAACTACTGTGGTTTCTACACCAACAGTTGCTGTAGCTGGTGGAACAATTGCTCCTACTTCTGCAAAGAAAGGAGTTGTTGAGGCTAAGACTCTTGCTGGAGCAGAGACTCTTAAGGTCTATGTAAGAAACGCAGCAGGAAACGGTGCTGGTACAGCTATCACTTCTACACAAGCAGGTGGTACGCCAATCATCGTTGAAGTAGCTTACTTCGTTGAAGATGATGTAGCAGGTTTAGATAACACCTACATTCCTTTCATCACTGAGACCTAAATCCACAGGTTTCTCACTACAATAAGAGCATCTCCTATGGGGTGCTCTTTTTTTATTTATGGCGTTATATCAAAATACAAAGAACGGTCAAGTTGTCGAGTTCATTGGACATCACGATAAGGACTGGGCAATGGTCAAGAATGCAACTGGTGTCGTAGCTTACGTTGCCTTAGATGATTTAGTTTCCTACGAGGTAGGTAAAGGTAAAACTAATCAGAAGATTGAACCACAATCGGCTGAGAAAGAAATTGATGAGGATAAAATTCCTGAGTCTGTAATACCTCTAGACACTCGATTGAACCTCAACGTAGCCACAGCAGAATCAATAGCTAAGCAAGTAAAAGGTATTGGATATGCGACTGCTAAGAAAATATTAGAGTTGAGACTTTCATTGCCCGGAGAAAGATTTAAGAATTTAGATCAACTCAGAAAGATTGGAAGAGTTGATTGGGATGAGGTCTTTAAAGAAGACTTAATATACATTAGTTAAAAAGCCTAGAATAAAGCGAAAGTCGCCTTTTATAAAGATTGGAGCTTAACGACTACGAAAAAAGCCGTACAAGGTTCCATCTCGGCTATAACACTGGAGCAAACTTACCTGCTGGTGACATTGCTCGGTTAGAGGAGGCAATGGCTCGTGTTCCTGATAGTTATTTCTATGACAGGATTATTGAGCATTTGAATCGTTGCGACAAGGCTTACAGATTATCTCAGGTATTTAAGTCTGAGACATCTCCGCAGCCCAATATGATTCAGAGCATATCAGGTGATACTACAAGGCAAATCTTGCAGTCTGATCCTATTAAGGCTGATAAAACATATCGAGAGGTTTATCTAAGAGAAGTTGATCGACTTGCTGAAACATTGTATGTCGCCAATTATCGAAGAGATGAAGTCAGGAGATATGCATTTGATCGAGCAGGTTCTGAATTCATCATGGCAATTAAAGGGCCAGCGGATACAGCCGTAGGAACGAGAATAACTCAAGCTGTCGGATCACAAAACTGGAGGTAGTAATTCCTGATGAACAAATTTAGCCCAAGAGATTGGTACCAAAAACGAGGGTCTGAAGAAATGGTTGAAGAAGAAGTTGCACAAGAGCCAGTAAACGAAGGAGCTCCAACCGTTAATCCGGGTGCTGATAGAGCAAGAAATCAGCAGTCAGACATGACAGCTTTGCTACAGCAATACGGTGGAAACGAAGGGAAAGCAACTCCTGATTTAGCTGATGATTTTTATAGAAGCCTTCAGGTAGGAAATGACTTTGGCATCCAAGCTAAAGATGCAGCAGAAGAACAAGCCGAAGTTTCTGGAATGTATCCGGGTGTTGAAGGTCTTGGAAAAGGTTCTGAAATAGAATTTGCAGCTTCAATAACAAATGCTGACAGTAATAGAAATACAGCTTTCACAGAGAATGCAATAGCTGCTTTAGCTCAGTCAGCAAAGACAGGTGCTGAAGTTTTTGATTCAGTCCAACCAAAGATAGGAACACCAACCCCCGGAGTTGAGATACCTCAAGTAGGAGGGCAGCCCGGCAATGTTGTTTCCGAGCCAGATGTTTTATTGCAGCAACATAAAGGAAGAGTCCCTAGCAAACTTGCACAACTTCTTGGGGGTACAGAAGCATGACTAAGAAAAAAGATCCAATGAAGTACAAGCAAGGTAATAAGAGAACCTTCAGACCAAACGAATGGTACGTTGATAAATTAAAAGAAAGAGAAGCAAATAACTTATTCGCTGGATCGAAAGGAGGGGTTCCCAATAACCCAGAGAATGCACAATCATTCATTCCAATCCCTGCACCAATAGACCCTGCTGGTTCCATGCAAGGAGATCAGGTTCTAAGGCGTAATCCATATGGTGATGGTGAGCAGATTGTAAATAACGAAACACCAGTATTTACAAGACCAAATCAACGTGGTGCATCCTTTGATCCACCACCAGTTCCAGTAGAGAAAGCAGGATCAGTTAAGAAAGATAAAACAAAGCCAAACAGGAAAGGTATGAGCACGAGTCTTGGATTAATGAATCAAGGTCCACAAAGAGATATCTCTCTTATGTAGCTATCTAATTTGAGTAAACTTTTAGAAGATAGGTAATTAAATGGCAACGAGTAGTTCAAACAAAATGCCGCTGTTGGTCGATAGACCATTACATTCGTTCGCAACACTTGGAGGAACGTCGGCATTAACAGATTCAACCAATCTGAATACACCATCGCCAGCAGGATGTGTATTGCTGGTTGATTGTTCAGCAAATGATGGGGCTGTTATTGATAGCTTGTCCATCATTGCACTGGAGGCGAGTCTGACAGCATCTAATGTTTTGATTTTCCTTAGTACTGCTACCACTGCTACATCAGTGACAACGGCTAATACTGCTTACGTCTGTGGAGCAGCAATATCAAGTACGTCTAAAGGAGAAAGAACAAATATCTCATTACCAGCTTTAAGTGTTCCTGTTCCTAACCTTGGTGGTGATGCATCGGTTACTGAATTAGATAAGAAGAATACAGGTCTATACGTCCCATCTGGAGCATTGATCTATTGCGGAGTTGATACTGTCCTCTCTGCACCTAGTGCAAACTCAAGAGTTCATTTATTTGCCCAAGGCGGCTTCTTCTAAACCATGCCTTCACTTGCTAGTACGTCAACATATTTAGATAATCTTTACCAAGAAAAATTTGGTAGAAAACCAGATGCAGCAGGTAAGGCATATTGGCAAGGTCAATTAGAGTCTGGAGCTGCCACAGCAGAAAGTGTCGCAGCAGCATTTGATGCCTCACAAGAAGCTAAGGATCGTGAAGATAAAGGGGTAGAAGTCGGGGTCGCTGATGAGCAATCATTTCAGGATGCATTAACAGCCGCTTCAGCACCAGCACCTTCTCCAGCTCCTGCTCCATACAATGCAGAAGAGGAATATAACAATACAGTTAATTCAACAGTTGCAGCCTTTAATGCGCCAGCACCTGCACCAAGTCCAGCTCCAGCTCCAGCACCTTCTCCAGCTCCAGCACCGGATGATGACGATGGTCCTATCTACACTCTCCCTTATATAGATCCAGAGAGTGAGCAAGGTAAAAGACTGGCTATCAATGATATCTATAGAGATGTCTTAGAACGAAATAGTGATGAAGGTGGAGAAGATTATTGGTATAAGCAACTCGAATCAGGGAATCAGACTCTTGCTGACATTAGATCAAACATAGAGGGATCTAAAGAGGCCGCAGATTTAGATAGCAACAAAGCATTCATCGAGTCGCAATACCAAGAGGGTTTAGACAGAGGGACACTAGATAATATTGATGACGCTGCTGATCCTTATGGCGGAGGAATTGGGTATTGGCTTAAAGACTTAGCTACTGGTCAATCTCGTGATGACGTTGCAGCAAATATTCGTAGATCCGAAGAGTTCTCTACACAAGCCAGCGATTACTTAGAAGGTCTGTACGAAAATATTCTTGACCGTGATCCTGATGCTGAAGGTATGGATTACTGGAAGAAGTCACTGATTGATGGAACCCAGACAAGAGACGATGTAAAAGACAATTTTAATATCAGTGATGAAAAATGGTTGGGTGATGTCTACAAGAGTGAATTAGGTAGGAACCTTGCGGATGAAGGTAGGAAATATTGGTTGAATGATATAAACAACAAGGGAGCATCTCGTGATGATGTTTTAGCCAATATCAGACGATCAGAGGAATACAAGTGTGCTCAAAGTGGTGGTAATTGGGATGGTTCAAAATGTAACCAAGTAGCACCTTGTCCTGAAGGTCAAATGAGACCACCCGGAGGTACTAGTTGTGCTCCTATTCCAAGCAACTGTCCTGAAGGTACAGCTTGGGATGGGACATCATGTAGGCCAACTGGATCCATAGATGAACATGTTTGTCCAGATGGTTCAATAGTTAGCGATGCTTCTCAGTGTCCTACGACTCCAACTCCAGAAGCTCCTTGCCCAGCAGGTATGTCAAGGGGTGACGATGGAAATTGTAAACCTGATGCGACCATACCGAATTATCACACATGCCCAGACGGATCTAAAGTTATAAACCCTGCGGACTGTGGTAGCGGAGGAGGAGAAGAGCCTCCAAGTACAGCACCATGTCCTAATGGTCAGACAAGAAATCCTGACGGTACATGTCCTACGTCTGGTACTTATATGGGACCAGATCCAAATGAAAAGCCTGAAGGCGACGGAAAACTTCCGGGCGAATGGATGGGTGATCAGAATTCAGATAATGAATATGAACGTTTATATAACGACAAAGCAAAAGAAATGGTCAGGTTATATGGAGGGGATGAAGGTGGTACAGCAGCTAGTGATCGAATCGATCAATTGCAGTCTGACTATGACGATGCAAGAAGAGAGGCTGACTCTTATATCAATGCCAATCGGGATGAAGAATTATCCAAATTAAGGAGAGGTATTACTGTTGGAGGATTCCCCGGAAGTAGACGTAACGATTTAAGGTCAGGCGGAACTGCATATAGTGATCGAAGCAGAAAACGCAGCCGGATAACTGCTGGTCCAAGGATTAAAGAAGATCGACCATATGCAGCTAGAGGAATTCGAGGCGGATATTCATCTGGTAGCACATATTTCGATAGCGGTAGCAGCTTCTAATAATGGGAAAAGGTCTAGGCACTTTAGGCCAGAAAGGATTTGATTTTAAACCTATGAATAAAGGTGTCGGATCCTCTAGATCAAAAGGTCTATATCCGACTAAGGCGACTGGAGCTGGGCAATATGGAACTGCATATTTTCGAACAGTACTGGAGAATTACAATCGTGTTAGTGATTACAAGCGTTGGCAATTAGGGCAGGCTTATTACTTTGGAACAGGTAGGACGTGGGATGATCTCGCTTATTACAGCAATAGTCGATTTATAACTGGAGCTGTTAGTGGAGTTTCTAAGGATATTGTCACGATGTTTCCCAGTGCAGATAGCCCTGAAGGAGCATGGTATGTAGGACAAAGAACACGAGGCAGCATTATTTTGCCTCAACCAATATCTGCTTCTGCAATCACAACAAATACATCAGATCCAGATCCTGCAAATCACACGTTAACTTATGACGTAACAGGAGTTTTAACCACTGCTCAACTTGGAATATTTAGTATTTTCATAGGCGAGCAATTTGAAGATACATGTAGCGGTCCAAACTATCCCGATGACATTATCGAGAAACCAGAAGGTAGCGTCGCTTTGACATTGCTGTCTGCAAATACAGGATCGATGACGTTGGTGTTCGATCTTTCAAAAGCATATGGAAGAGTTAAATACAACAACACAATTTATTGGAAGAAGCTGGATTACAGCCCATCAAGTCCAAACATATGGAATACAAGCGGTACAAGACATCTATGTTCTTCTACTAAAATGTTCTGTTGCTGCCCAGACCATTTAGGTGGAGCACTGGCTAACCTTGAGTTTCCAAAAGGTGAAGCCGATCAAGATAAGTTCCCTTTACCAAACGTTCAAAGAGATGTGAGATCTGCATGGGAAAGTCAGGGTGTTGGTTACTACAGGCAGTGGAGATCTCTTCCACGAAGGATTGACGAAAGACGAGAGTGTAAACACATGCATGCCATGAGATGGGAGTGTGGTATTCCGTGGTATGAACCCAGTGACGTGCCTACCCAATATTTCGACGATGAAACAAGAGGCTTGCTAACAGATTCAACCATAGAAAAACCATATGCAGACGACGTATATGATTCATATAACTCAAAGCATCGTATTAACTTTGACAGGTATGCTTTATCACTAGCAGAAGTTGTTGGACTTGAATTATTTCCACCATCAGATGTAAGAGATGGAATCAGATCAGATCAACGACCAATGTTATGGAACGATTCAGACGAGCCATTAGCGAGTTGGTGCAGACAGAACGATTGGTGGTGTAGACGAGGAACACAAGAAATTAAAATATTTAATAGTGCCAACCAGAAATTTGAATCCACAGTGAATATTGGAGGTGTCGATTATCCAATGATTGAAATAGTAAAAGCAGGTTCAATCGGTGCTCCAGTAATTGTTCCTTAGAACTTCTTAAAATAAAGAAATGACAGCATACCCAGAAAATACTGGTGGCATTATCGCTGCCATCAATGCATGCATTGTCGCTGCTGGAGGGCAGATGGGAACGTATAACAACAACACTGGAGGAATCATTCAAGCCTTGCTTGAATTGCAAACTGCAATCGGAGGAATGGGAGGAGGTTCAGCAGTTGAAATTGAATTAACTGCTGGTGAGGTTTTAAGTAAAGGTGAAGCCGTTTACATAGATAGCAATGGCAAGCTAATGAAAGCGATACAAGACAGTACACGAGATATTGCGACAGTTGCAGGTCTAATAAAAGAGAACGTTGCCGCTGAAAGTTTGGGCATATTGGTCTTCTCAGGAAAAATTGATATCACAGGTTCAGGATTGACTCTTTCACCCGGAGACCGATATTTCCTAAATGGTTCAGGTGGTTTAAATACGACACCAACATCAACTGCTGGTGAATATGTCGTATTGGTAGGAGAAGCATTGGATGCAAATACTCTCGCACTAAATATTGATACCCCTGTGTTATTGAGCTAATGACAATTCGAAATCCTATTGTCTACGTAAATGGCTATCCACAAGAGTTAGCCAGTTCTGACCGATTAAACGGTGTAGGGAAGAGTACAGTCTCAGCGACTGCTCCTTCTAATCCAGAAAGTGGCGACCTTTGGCTAGATACAAACGGAGATGTTTTAAAGATCTATAAAGGTGGAGCATGGACTGAACCATCAGAAGATCTATCTACAGCAGTCGTTTCAGGATCAGCACCGACTAGTCCTTCGAATGGATTACTCTGGTTTGACACGACTACAGATCAGTTAAAGGTATATGATGGATCTTCTAATAATTGGAAATTAGCAGAATCCCAAACATACATATCAGCCTCTGCTCCCAGTTCCCCTCTAGCAGGTGAGTTTTGGTGGGATACAACAGAGACAAGATTAAAAATATATACAGGAAGTGCATGGGAATACATAGGATCAAAAACATTCAATAGCACAACTGCTCCAACAGGTTCAAATTTGCAGCAGGGTGATTGGTGGTACGACTCAGTGAATGGAGGCTTTAGTATGTATATAGCTGGCTCAATTAACAATTGGGTTACCGTCGTTAGCGGTGGTGGCTCAGGAGGCGGTGGGTCTATCAACGATATCCTTGCTTACGGTTAATGGCAACATTCAAAAAAGCTACACTACCATTTGGTAATTCAGGTTATCCAAGTTCAGGTGCAGTAAACATTTACACCCAGCCATTAACTAAAAGCAGTGTGGTTGTCGGTTTATCTGTTTCCAACACAAGTAACTTTGATATACCTTGCGACGTATATCTAATTAAAGGGGGTAGTTCTGCTAAACACTATTTCGCAAGAGATAGACGTGTGAAAGCAGGGGAAACCATTCAATTAATTGATAGTGGACAAAAGGTTGTATTAGAGGCGGATGCAGCAAATTCAGATGCTGTCTGGGCTAATGGTTATACGCATTTAAGTGGAGCCAATCCACAAACGTTTAGTTGCTGGTTGTCTTATTACGAGGATGTTAACGCATGAGTCTTGATTCAATTCAACTACTTAAAGAAGTAGAAACTCCGGGTATTCAGGAATTTCCTGAGCCGTCTGGAAAAAATGCCTATGGATTTAAGTACAATCAGTCAACAGGGGCACTGGATTTAATACGTCTCAGTGATGGCGATTTTATTAAGCTTCCTGACGACAATATAATTAATGAAGAGGACTATACAGAAGTTGTGTGGTCAAATAAATTGCTCAATTTTAGTTGGGCTACATCACACCCCGGACATCTACAAGTTGAAATAGTATGAGCACCATTATTGATCTGGGTAAGTTACGCTTTCTCTGGAGAGGAGCATATTCTGCTGGTTCTAGTTATGAATTAAACGATGTTGTTGCCTACGGTGGTAACTCATACGTTTATATCAATACCCTTGCGTCATCAGGGAACCTTCCTGACAATACGACCTTTTGGTCGCAGATGTCTGATGGATTATCTCTAAAAGGAGACTGGGATGCTGGAACAACTTACACCATCGGTGACCTAGTTAACGTCAGTGGTATTGTTTATAAGAACAAGCAGACATCAACAAATAACGAACCTCCTAATGCAACATATTGGGATGTCTTTATAGAAGGATTCAAATACAAAGGTACGTGGAGTAGTGCTACTGCATACAAGGTTAATGATGTAGCGATACAAAATGGTGTTAACTATATTTGCATTCAAAACCATACGAACCAAGATCCTCCTTCTGGAGCTTATTGGAATGTATTTGCAGAAGGTTTTAACGATACTGGAAATTGGAGTTCAGCAACTGCATACCAAGTTAACGATTTAGCTAACTTGAATGGAATTATATACAAGGCAACTGCTGATAATACAAACCAAGAGCCGCCAAATGCGTCCTACTGGGTTCAGTTTGCTGCTGGTTTTAACTGGACTGGCGATTACAACGCAGCAACTGCTTACAAAATCAATGATATTACCAAAGTAAGTGGTATTCAGTATCGTTGTAAATTAGCGTCAACAGGTAACGAGCCTCCAAATAATACTTATTGGGAAGAGTATGTACAAGGCTACAACCAGACAGGTGCTTGGTCTAACGCAACAAGCTACAAGCTGAATGATATAGCGACATTAAACGGTATTCAATATCGTGCTAAGGCTGCCCATTCAAACGTTGAGCCACCAAACTCAACCAATTGGGAGATTTGGGTTGAAGGCTTGAAATGGACTGGAGATTACAATGGATCCACAGCCTATAAAATTAACGATTTAGCAAAGTTAAATGCAGATATTTACAGGTGCAAAGCTGCTGTAACAGGAACAGAACCACCAGATGCAACATATTGGGAGCTGTATTCACAAGCTTTATTCAATAAAGGAACTTGGACTGGATCAACAGCTTACAAAAAGAATGATGTTGTTCAGCATTTAGGACAGACATATCAAGCCTCAAGTAGTCATACCTCTACTTCTAGCTTCTTAACTGATTTCAATACCACAGGTCTTTGGTTGAGATTATCTAGTGGACAGTATTATCGTGGAGGATATTCAGATGCAACAGACTATTTCAAGAATGATTTGGTAACTACTGGATCAGCTCCAAACTTGAACTTATATATGAGCGTTTCGGATCATACTTCTAATGGTGCAAATATCACAGATGCGGCAGAGGTTGCACAATGGTACTTACTCATATCTGGTCAGTTCACAACTAGTTCAGACTTCTTAGCTAAAGCATTCTTCTACGGAACAATGGGCTAATGTTTAAGAGGCAAAAGGCACAAGTTGTAAAACAAGAGCTGGCTAATGCAATTGACGAAAAGAATAAAAAGACGACAAGAAAATTACTAAAAGGAAAAGCTAAAATAAGAGCAAGAATAGAACGACACGGTGACTTTGGTATTGGACCTTAGTACATCTAGAAGTTCTCTATACTTAATAAGACAGGGCATTATTTTTTGCTCGCTAAATTTATACAGTTGGCATGGCTTCAGGTATTAAAGGGCAATTAAAACCAGCCGCAGGATCACCCGACTATTCATCTACTCCTTTATTTACTGCATCTGCAACGACAACATTTATTGTCTCTGCTTGCAACCAAGCAAGTGCTGCCGATACAGTAAGAATAGCCGTAGTACCGGGTTCTGTAGGCAATACAACAGGAACAATCTCCGTAGATTACTTTCTTGAGTTCGACTATGCACTAGGCGGTAACTCTGCTATTGAAAGAACTGGAGTAACAGTAGAAGCTCAATCAAGAGTTTTTGTTGGTAGTGCTGGTGGAAACGTTTCGTTCAGTGCTTACGGCATTGAAAGCTAAATAAATACTGATACATCATGGGACGCAAACTTTCATTTGACGGTGTAGCAGGAAGCTCCAGAAAAGACTGGGTAGAGAAGACTGCAAACTACACCGCAAGCAGTGGAGACGCACTGCTACTTAACTCCTCTGGAGGAGCTTTCACTGTTACTCTGCCATCTAGTCCTAGTGAGGATGATTTTATAGATCTTGCAGATGCAACAGGTGATCTAGCGACAAATATGGTTACATTGGCTCGCAATGGAAGCAAGATATGCGGTGCTGAAGATGATTTAGATATAGATGTTAAAAACGTGGGATTCACTCTTGTTTATTCAGGTGCAACACAAGGCTGGAGGTTGTTCTAATGGCACAAAGCTTAAAGACCTTAATAGGTAAAGACACTGGTGGTGGTAGTGCCGCTCCAAGTAATCTAGAATTTCAGAATTTTCAGGATTTTTTCGGCTCATTAGAGTATGGGGATTCCAACTTACCTGACGACACAAGAGATGCTGGTAATACATCAGGAGGTACAGGTACAGGGGCACAATCAAGAAAAGTTGCCTACAACACTAAGATCGACTGGGTAGTACCAAACGGAGTTAGTAAAGTTCGTGTTACGACGGTAGGAGCTGGCGGTGGCGGTTGTACTAGAAATTCAGGTCATTACCAAGGCGGTGGCGGTGGTCAAGGAGGTGGCTTTTCTTCTGGAGAATATACTGTTACATCAGGACAAACCTTAGAGATTTACGTAGGTAGAGGTGGTAGAGGATATGGCAGTAATCAGGAAGGTGGAGCTGGTTCAGATAGCACTGTGCAGTTAAAGTCTTCGGACGGTGGTACGGCAGCAATGAACGTCTACGCATATGGTGGCTATGGAGGAAAACCAAGTGGAGGTTTGCCTCCTACACCAAGAGGTGGAACACTATCAGGTAGTGCATTAGCAGCAAATAATCAGTTGAATTATACAGGTGGGCAAAGCGGAAAAGGATCTAATCGATCATTCGGCTTTGGACCAGAAGGTTATGGTGGCGGTGGCGGTGGCTCCGCAGGAAGTTATAAGGGCAATGGGTACAGGGGTGGCAATGCGGAAAATACTGGAGGATACTCTTGGACTTCAGGTGGTGGCGGCGGAATAGGTGGACGAGGTGGAGATGCTTCTAGCGACAATAGTACAGGTCACGGTTGGTGGCAGTCAGGTGCTGGGGGTGGAACAAGAAGTGACGGAGGTGATGGATCACAAACATCTAACACTGGCAGTTGCAATGGAGGTCAAGGTTGGTTAGACGTTAAACTCGTTGACGGCTATGACACCGATGCAGAACAGCAAGAACCCGGAAGTGGTTCTAGGAATAATAATTATCATTATGGATTCCAAACTACTACAGCAGGAGACTGGTCCAGTCCTGACGGTAAATGGTTCTACGTCATGAAAGGTGTTCGTCATGGTGACGGTATTCATCCTGCTCCTGCTTTAGGTGGTGGTAGTGGTGGTGGTGGAAACGGACAAGCCACTCTTGAATCAGGGAGCGGATCATCAGGCGGATCTTCAGGTAGACCTATAGAAGGTCAGGCTAAAACATATAACGGAATACTGGGAAGATTAGTAGGCGGAGGAGGAGCAGCGGTAACTAGTGATAACGCCAACTTCGGTCACAATACTTATCCCGGTGGAGAAGGAGGGTCTGGCTCTGGCGGAGGAGGCGCTG
>CEQX01127749.1_pt1 | contig 25789 bp, 22 predicted proteins | sample 356261 | NCBI WGS metagenome assembly CEQX01 (sample SAMEA2621076, study PRJEB7988) | marine metagenome | isolation source: saline water (ENVO:00002010), including | reverse complement strand
ATATGAGAATGCGAAGGGCTTGCAGTGGGTCGCTGCTAACGCTACCCTCTGATTGTAATATCCAAATGAAACAGAATCAAGCGATACGCTCGACAGTTTCTGGAGTGATTCCTTCTTCAGGTGTAACTCTGTAAACCATAATTGACAGGTTTTCAGGTGCGTTTCTGAACTTGGAAACTATCATTGATGTTTCGAAATCTGAACCAATTGTTCTTACTTTGAAATCACAGACCATGTCGGCGATAGCCGCCATTTCTTGCTTAATTGCAGGAGTAATTGTATCGTTTGAAACTGTAACGAACAAGATTCCACGGTGGATTTGAGTGTGTGCTTGCATCATACGCAACATGGCGACAACTCTGCTTGGATCTTCTCTTTGCATGAAGAAATCTAGCGAATCTATTACTGCTCTAAAATAAGGACCCATAGCCATAATCTCGTTAGTCATCTCTGTCAGGAAATCTTGGGTGTCATCATCAACGAATCTAGTCTGGGCTAGGCGTTGAATATCGGGTAGTTTGAATCCTTCCAAACGATAACGGCTAGCTAACAATTCCTTCTCTAATACTCTGGCGTTGTATTCCTCACCGAGCGTTCTAACAGCGATATCTGTAGGCCACTTGTACTTGTTGAAAACCCTTGAAATCTCTAGTTGGCTTTCATTCGTAGAAATCAAGATTGTATTGTCAGGCTCTTCTGCAGGAGAAGTCAATTGCTTTGCAAATAATTCCGAACCTGAACCAGTTTCGGTGAAACCAACAACCAGGAATCCCCTGGGTACACCGCCATTCATCGCATTGTCGAACTTAGGAACGCCAAAACTTCCGACGCTACCAAAGAATTCTTCATCGTCAGGACTGAATTTGATTTGTTTACTCATCTAATCACACTCCTCAATGAATTACTACCTGTCCACGGTCGATAAGATCTGTACAATAAAGGTCTAGATTAGACAGAACCGTAGGTGGGACTTGGTCAGGAATGTTCAGTATTACAGACAGAACTTCTCTCTGTCTGAAAGTGTTGATGAATGTGTGCAGATATTCTGCTAACATTCTTTCTTCATTGTAAATCGCCAAAGCGTTAACTGAGTCTATTAGAACGAAATTTCTCTCATTATTTGAAATTCGTAAGATGTAAAGGGTGCGAAGTAAGACGCTCTCAAGCATGATTGGGCTATCGATGAATGTGATGTTGCTGTAAGGAACTTCAGTTCCTCCTAAAATTCCAGATGAGACTAAGTCTACGAATTGGATGTTGGAAACATCTACGCCAATTGCCTCAAATGCCTCAATAATTTCTACTGCGCCACGTGTGGCACAAATGTATACACCACCCATCTCGAACATTTGCATTAGCGGAATCATTGTGGAAGCAGTGACCATGAATGCATTCGAGTTACCACATCTAACTTGAATTGATGAATTGAGGCTGACCTCGGTTAATTGCTCTGCAATTCTTTGATCTAACTCATACATTTTCAAGCACCCCATCTGTTAGTTTTGTCACTAACTGCTCCCCATTTCAACATAGGAGTTAGCATTACACCAAGCGGTGTTAATTCTATGGCGTGTTTAGCACGACTGTGAGAGGTACCCCTCATCTTAACCACTTGTAGGAATCTAAGCAAGTGGCCCATTCTTTCTACGTCACCCATGACAATAATGCCATCAGCAATCGCTTCTTCTACACCGAAAGATGACCAGTGAGCATTTTCAGTTGCTGATGTTATTTCAGAAATCAAAATGGTTGTGCAACCCAGAGTTGCTAGCTTCTTTCCAAGAGTAAACAAGAAATCTCTAATCAATTGCTCACTCTTAATCTTGTAACAAAGTGTTGTAACAGAATCGATTACAAGTCTTGTAACACCTATTGTGTTAACTATGTCTACAATCGCCTTGATTAAAGCGTGAACGTCATCCAAATCGAATGATGCTTTGTCTAGACCAAGCCATGAATACAGTACATCCATGTCGAATACGTTAATCAGTCCACTATCGATCATGTTCATGTCGAAGAAAGCATACTGACGGATATTTTCTAGCAGCTTAACGCTAGGCTCTGTTGCTGTAAAGTGTGCGCATGCTTCGCCAGCCAGAGCTCCACGAACCAGAAACTCCATCCCCAAAGTTGTCTTTCCCGAACCACAAGTTCCAGCAGCCAAAACAGTTGAACCGTAAGGGATTCCACCACGCAAAATTTCATCCATTCCATGGATGCCCGTGATACAACGGTCTCGGGTGTAAACTGTTGCAGGTTGCATGGCTAACACATAGCCGAATCAATCGCACTAAATGAACGATACGCCAAAAACGCTCAGGCTTCGCCCGGAGTTGGAGAATCAGAAACATCCCATGAACCGGATTGTGAAGGAGGACCTCCATTCCAAACAATCGTGTTATCCAAGAGAATTCCTGAAGACGCAGTCCACTCTATTTTGCAAACTTGAGAGCCTTGACCTTCATCTTCTTGTGCAAATAACATCCTCAACCTACCAGTATTGTCATCTAGGCCACTAACAGAACCTACTCCGAGGAATCCGGTTGATCCTAAATCATACACTACACTTGCGTTGCCTATCTCTTGTGAATTGGGATCTCCACTGAACAGTGCGATCCCCCCTCCAGGAATTACGCCGTCTTTGTACAGATAATCGCTTGATCCTGCGGTTCCACTGCGCTCGAATGACCATCCTTTGAGCGACAGTGCGAAACCGTTGTAATTTTGCACTTCAATCCATTCTGGTGCTCCATTTGAAGGCCGAGGAGAAATTTCAGTAATTCTGAGAACCTTAGGTGCTTTACCTCCGTCATGGACTTCAAGGCTGACCGAGATTACATCATCTCCACTAATGAAAGTCCTACTGGCAACAGATGATGTGCTGGCTGTGGCCCTATCTGATCCTCCATCGAACAGGACTTGGCCAATTCTAGATGTATTTGAAGAGGATTCAACTTGAATCACCAATCTGACTTTTAAATCATCTGAAAGCCCTAGCCCCCCTGTCATCGCTTCAATACTCACATTTGAAAGAGCATCAATTCGTTCCAAATCAAGTAGACCATTGCTGATGATACCAGGTTGAAGAACACCCTCGTACAGTTTTGTAACTGGAACTAAATGCCACTCTTCTGTTGCATTTGCTTGGTCTCTTACTCCATCAACATATGGAACATACCACCCTTCACCGTTGGTCAACCTATCTAATCCATCTACTGCAGAGCGATCAATTAAATCTGAATAGGGGTCATTGCTGCCTAATTCTAATTGTGCCAAAGACATGAATGCTGTTAGAATCATCAAAAATAAAGTGAATGCAGAGAGGAATTCAACTACTGCTACAACCGCCTCTTCCCCTTGTTCAGGAGATTTACGCGGGTGTCGAATCCCCTGCATAATACAGTGGGGGTGCTCCAGAGTCAAGAGGATGTCGCCCCAACAGTTGTTAATCTCTTCAATTGAGGCCAAAAAGGCTCTAGTCACCGATTGATATTTGAGGGGCGGATGGCAGGACAACATGATGTCCAGCGCGCATGCTGTATCCAGACTGCACTCTTCAAAGAAGAGTATTGGCCTAGTTGCGCTGATGATTCTATCATCATTGGGCGGAATTTTGTTGGCACCTACTGCTACTGCATCTGTGAGTGGTGACTATGAAATTACAACCTCAATTTCGCCACAAGCCGGCATTTATTTGACTGCCTGGGACCCAGTATATATTGAAGTAGAGGTCACCAATACTGGTTTCTTTTACAATCCTGAAAGCCGTTCAATAGAATGGTTCGTGTGCGAAGGAAACCAAACTGAAACCGATTGCTATAACGACAGAGAAGATTACGGGATTGGTTCTATTGAATCACTTGCCATCGGAGCTTCAACCAATTACTCATTCACACAAACGTTCAATTCTTTTGGAGATGAAGGGCCCTATACTCTTGTTTATAGATTCATAGACTCCGACACTGTAACATCAAATGATGTTGCAATTATCAACTTCAACCTAGAGCGCAAATTAGTTGACGTAAGCATTGATGAACAAGACCCCATTTCTCAGTTAGATAATTTAGCAGAATACAATGGTAAATTTATCCTAAATACCGACACTGATTATCAAATGACAATGGACGGAATTGTAAGCTCTTGTGGCTCTTGTGGCCTTGAGGCAGACCTTGGCTGGAAACTATTCGACTCATTTGGAGTTGAGCGTGCAAACTCTTCCACCACATACACCAATTTACCAGATTGGGGCAAGGTTGCTTTCACTAGAGACTTACCTGCATTAAACTTCGATACAGAAGGAGTATACACAATGCAATTCGGAATTCTAGATTCCATTGGAACCCCTTCAGGAGATATGAACTCATTCAATGATTTCCAAAGTGTAGAGGTTGTTTTTGATGATACTGTTGACTTGCAAATCTCGTCCATGTTCCCTCTAAACGCCCCAACATCTGCTGATTACTTCTACGGAAATGATAGTGTAGCAGTCACAATTTCAAATCTAGGCAACCATACTGTTGTAGAGCCTTTAGTGAGATTCACAGTAATGGACTTAGATGACCAAATCGAATCTGAAGAGGATTGCCTTCCTTCTGAGATTCTTCCAGGAGAAGTAGAAACATGCATCTTCGACTTGAATGAAATGGGAGATAAAAAATTGAAAGTGTTCGTTAGCGAAGCACTCAATGAAGGTTTAGATGCTAAACCATCTGATAATATCCTAAACGTTCAGGCAGAAGTGCTAGTTGGTGACATTAATCCTATCATTGAACAAAGTAATTTCTACGGCACCTACAATACAGCAGATAACATCACTTTCAGTGCCAGAACTTCCTCAACTGCAGCCGAACCACTAACCTACAAATGGTATCGAGCAGGAATACAGTTGATTGCAGAAGGGCAAGAAGTTACCATTGCTGCAAGCGACCTGGGTCTTGGCGACCATTACATACAAATCAGGGCGTTCGATTCTTTGAACAACTTAGAATCTGCTACCACTTTGATCACTGTCTTCAACAGTACCGACATTAGCCAAGGCGATTGGATGACCGGTTCTGCAGTAACAAGAACTCATGCCAAAGGCGTAGTCGAATATGACTATCCTTTAGCTGGTGTGAATTACGGACCTGGTCAGGGATTGGAAGCCTTACTCAGGTTTTCAGTTGACGTAGTATCTACGACTGAAGAGCCGAGTGCAGGAATGGATTGGATGGAATTTGATATTAATTTGACCAAACTAATTCCTGATAATGTCCCTAGAGAAAGCATCGCTATACACCAATTACTCGGTTATGAACAGTTAGATTGGGACCCTCTAGATTCTGAAAATTACTACCAATTGATTGACAATGATACTCTGAGAGTACACATTAATCAAAACATGGATTTGCTCCTTGTAGGGGATTTACCAGCACCTGACATCAATCTCTCTTCCCCAGAACTTACCCTTCTACCAGATGGACAAATGAGGCTGGATTGGAATGCTTCAGGAGACATCGAGAATCCTTACTTTGGAGGATGGAACATTTACAGAGTAACCAGCCCAATAACGGCATCAACGTACTTCCCTGACCCCTCAACTACCAGTAGTGAATTCATTTGGAATGGTTTGATGCAGGGGGCACTATCTGCAAGTCTTGAAGGAACTGTTGATTCATGGACTGATGAAAGAGAGTTAGAAACTGGAATATGTTCCTCTTATGCCATCATTCCAACAGACAGAACCGGAGAACCGAATTTCTTGGAGGCAAAGGTTTCTCTTGCTAACGGCGCACCTGGATTAACTTGTGGCGATGCGATTGATCCTAACTCAGAGGTATCTGGATTGAGAGCAACTGTCAGCTACAACAACGACAGTTCTTGCTTTAATTTGTACAATGATTGGCATCGATGCTATGAAGTCACATTGGATTGGACGTGGCCGAATAATGAACCAGAAGGTGAAATTACCTGGAACATGTATAGAATTGAACAGAAGCCTAACGATGTAGATTTGAGATATATCCAACCGATTGCGACTGGACTAGTCAATATCCCGGGAGAAGAAGGTTCTTTCACCCAATATGGAACCGAATATGATGGTATAGCGCCATACCGCACTTACTACTACATTCTAACTCCATTAGATAGTGTTGGAAATGAGTTCACACTTGTAGACTATCCTTCCCAAAATGTGGAAAGAGTCTACATTGAAGACCAATATTGGCAATATAACGAATATAGAATTCCTGAACCTGAACCTGAACCTGAACCACCATACGGAGTCGAATGGCTAGGGGACCTTCAAGACTACATGGGCATAGAAAACTTCCAAATTGCTGGCATGGTAATGCTACTTACGGTCATGATCAATTTCGTTGGACTTCCATTGATATTGAAGAAGAGAAAGCGTATGAAGAGAGTTATGGCAAGGCGTGCTGCTAATGCCCCTTCAGATTTGGATGACGAATTCCAAGATTTCTTCAACTGAAAATTACAGACCGTCTGTTTTATCTCAAATAGCAAAGTGGGCCGAATGCCTGCGGCGATCGCATAGCCTGGCCATTGCGTCGGATTGCTAATCCGATGGGTCTTCCCACGGGGGTTCGAATCCCCCTCGCCGCGCCTTATACAATCATTCTGCGTTCAGTACTTTCCTCTGTGAATTGGAATTTTTCCAATTGATTACAAACATATTAGCAATAGGCACGGCTAATATGAAACCAATGGTATAGTACCAAATATGCTCACTTGGAACTGCTACGATGTAGACAAATGAAATGAACATCCATGCAAGGTATCCAAGAGAGCGCATAAATGAGGAAAAAGCGAGCGGCATTCTTCCATTTGAATCCAGTTCTTCATTAGGATCTATTTTCCAGACCGAGATTGAATACCACAAGGTAAGGTAACCAGAGATAAAAGCCCAAGCTAATGGCAAACCATATTCTGGCCAGAAACAAGGAACTGAGCCAATTAAGAATAGCAAAATGCAGTAGAATTTCGATTCCTTTAGTGTCCGTTCTGCTCCTTTTACATCAGGTAACATAGGTATTCCGACCTTACCATATTCACCGCTTCGATACAATGCTAAAGCCCAGAAATGGGGAGGAGTCCACGCGAAAATCAAAAAGAATAGCATCCACGGAATTGGCGATCCTAGGTCAAACGGATTCATGTTGTCAGGAATATTTGTTGAAGCAGCCACAATCCAGCCAATAACAGGTGGAGTCGAACCTGCAATGCCACCAATCACTATGTTCTGAGGAGTCCTTCTCTTCAGCCATATTGTGTATATGAATACATAGAATAGAACTGAAAACAATGACCAGAAGGCCGCTTTCCAATGAAATGGAATGAAAACTGCTGTTCCCAGCAGAGCCATACCAATTCCAAATATTAGTGAATGATTAGGAGAAATCCAACCATTTGGAATAGGCCTAGTTCTAGTTCTTGACATTCCTGGGTCTATATCCCTGTCATAAACCATATTGATTGCATTAGAACCGCCAGCGGCCAAGGTTCCTCCCAGTAATGTCACCAAACATGCTTGAAGCGTATCAAACCATGTCCTATCACCAGATATCGCATCGCTTCTAACCATCAAATCATGAGCTATAATTGCACATATTGCAGTTATCTGTAACAATACGACTACTCGTAATTTCATCAATTGCAAGTAGATTGTGAATAAACCGGGCTTATCATTCATCCTCGGCACCTTCTTCACTTAATCGCAACAACATCAAGCCGATGGATGCACTTAGGAAACTCGCAACTCCTAACACTAGATGCAGTAAAGACAGGCCTTCTGGGAAATCGCCCATCTTAGCATATACGATGTATAGCCCACCAACGAATACATTAGCTAACCAAAATGCTCCCGCTGTATCAAGGCACTTAGCATAAGCATTGTGAACCCCTTGCTCTCTAGCATTTTCTTTGAACTTCATTACACCGAAAATAAGCGCTATTCCTACCACACCAGCACCTATTCTGTGAACCATCTGAATCAGAATTCCACTGTTGTCCAAACTTGGAAGAACATCGCCTTGACACTTTGGCCATCCGTCGGGGAATCCGATTGAGCACCCCTGATTAGCATTAGGAGAAGATGACACCCAGGCTCCTAAAATAAGTAGTAAAAATATGGATGCAGTAAGTAGTGTATATCTCTTGAACTCACTCTGTTTGAATTTAGAAGGGACAGAGAAAACTTTCCATTTTGCACCTTCTATTTTCCTCATTGCAAAGAATTGCCAGAGTAGTATGAAAACGAAACAGCAAGCCAAACCTAAATGCAGGGCTACAGACCAGTCTGCATTGTCAAACCTGACTGTTACCGCACCTGCAATACCCTGTATTGTAAGCAAAATACCCGTAAAGAACGATATCTTGACTAAAGAAGACCCATACAATTCTTTACGTTTCAAAATGATTAGGAAGTTTGCTAAAACTGGTATTGCCATCAAACTTGCTAGTAAGCGATGAATCCATTCAATGAATATCTCAAATGTAGTATATCGGTGGTCAGGACCTCTACTATCGTATTCTTCGGTTTCGTCGTACCATATTCCTTGATCTTCCTGTGATACATCAAATCCCCATGTGCCAAAACACTGAGGCCAATCAGGACATGATTCACCTGCATCATAAATTCTAATCGTACCTCCTACCACTATGATCATCATCGCCATAATCGCAATCGCGAGAGGCAATGTGGAGGGTCGGCGGAACCATTTGGATTCCATTGATTTGGGGGGGCTAGAGGCTCCCTTTTAACAAACCGGACTTCGTGCGCCAAGATATGAGGGCAATCTTGGTCGCCTGCCTGTTTGCGACGATTGCATTTTTACCAGTTTCCACGCAAGCACACGGCATTCCAGGGGCGCATTCTGAAGGATACATTGCGGATGTTTTGGTAATCGACTTGAATTGCGAAGAAGAAAACCAAACATGTGTTTCACGCCCAAGCCACATAATCGAGTACTATGGTGCTGATTGGTGTGAAGAATGCCCTGCTGTCGAGGATCAATTGCGAAATGACACCGATAATTCCTCAATCATCATCAGCCACAGGCCATCGTCAAGCGATGACTTTTGGTTGCAAGCATCCAAAGACAGATTCCTCGATGTATACGGTTTGTGGGGTTATCCTACACTTGCAGTAGACGGGCACTACATATTTGCGGGACCAACTCAATCTAGAGAATTGAGCACACTGGTTTCTGAATATGATTCGAATTATTCCGGGATTTCAAATGTGACTCTAATAGACGGAAACATCTCACTGGAAGGTAATTTTACCAATATGTCAATCGATATTTGGACATTGCATGCAGATGAAAACCTAACCAATTTAGTCACCAATCACACGAATTACTCACAATCTAATTCAGTAGACACCAGTGGTGACAAACTAGTGATTGTACTTTCCAAACCCGGCTACATCGCCCTGATCACGGGTTCATCTTTGCCAGCAAATGATTACATTCCAGACGGAGGAATAGATTCGATTGGTACTGAAGATGAGTATGTAAGTGGTTCAACTGTAATAATCATCACTATACTGCTGCTGATGATATCACTTCCAGCAACATACCAATTATTCCAAGTGATGAGGACTCCACCGCCACATTTGGAAGAAGAATGAATCCTCATCTTGTTGCGCAGGGTTCAAGAACAGGACGATGGTCGCAAACTTCGCACGAACTGTGCATGAGGTGTCATTATGGTCAAGCCAAAGAATCCCCACACCCGCTTTGAACGCGCTAGAATTATCGGAGCACGTGCTCTTCAAATTGGAATGGGTGCGCCGCTTAACGCACCTGAAGATGTGCTACGTGAAGCGTTTAAGGAAGAATTAGTATCTCTATATGGAATGGAAGAAGCTTCCGTTAGATTCGTCCTAGACCCGCTAAAAATTGCGATGTACGAATACGATAACGAACTTATTCCAATCGACACTGACCCACACGATGAATGATTCAGTTTTCTGAAGCATATCCATAAAATTCAGGATTCTCTGGATTTGATAGGACTTCTCGCTTAACCAGCATTGTTCTAACTGCCCATAAGTCTGTGAATATTCTATATTTCAGTGTCATATCTAGGTAATCAACACCGCTAGATCCACCGGTACCCATTCTTCGCCCAATCATTCTCTCAACCATTCTGGCATGGTGAGAGCGGAATAGAAGCATAGATTCTTCCAAATCCACTATCGTATCTATTAGTCTCCTTGGCCAAGAAAGTAGAGGCAATTCACGGTAGGATTCAATGAATAGCAACCCAGCCCTAGCAGCTGATACTTCTCCATCTGGTAACAAGAAGTTTCTCGCCCCTTCTATTCCAGATTCGATTCTTGGACGAATAGTTTCTTCTGAACCATGCCCGATTTTAACCATGTGAGCAATTACTGACTCGCCGTGCTGCTCCATTGATTGAAGGTGGCCTTCTACGAAATCATGCAATACTTTCACATCACCAGAAACTCCATTGACAGGTGTTCTAGAAAGCCATCTTTGTAAGACTTCATTCAAAGAAGGAAGTTCGTCAATGCGATTCATTTCTTGCATTACAGAATCGCTTAATTTGCCTTCAGAGTGAAGCTTTCTATTGTGCACCATAGGATCCATTCCTCCAATTCTTTGCTCAGATTCAAGTCCAAGAAGCATTTCTAAAGTCCTCATTTGCCAACTCTCGAACCCAGACGATGTGCCAAGACGATCTCTGAATGCCAAGAAGTCTTGAGGAGCAAGTGTTTCCATAACCTTCCATTGTGAAGCCAGTAAGCGGAATATTTCCGAACAACGTTCTAGGTGGCTTACAATTACAGGTATCTGCTTCTCGTCGACCTCGGTAACATTCATCAGAACCAAGACATCTTCTAGTTCTCTATTTATTTGCTTGAACCATAATTCGAATGCTTGATGTGTCACAATGAAATGCATTTCATGATTAGAAGGCGTAGGGCTGTGGCCCTCTGGACCAGATTGCAATGACAATAATTCGTCTAATTGCAGATAGTTTCCATAGGTCATCCGACTACTGGGAGTCTTCCCGCTCATATTCAATGCAGAGAAGGCAGGGCTTGAAACCTTGACGGATGAAATTATTTCCTTCGCAGCCGATTTAAGATAGAAATTCTAAAGCAAAAAGTACTCTATTTGCGTAATGGATATTAGTAAGACACAGAAGCCGTCGACATGGGCGTAGACATAGGACAGTTGCGAAATTGGCTCGAATCCTATGACCCTGATAGCATCACTATCGGTGTTGTTGCATCTCATTCATCTCTACAAATCCTTCATGGAGCTCGACAAGAAGGTTTCAGAACCCTAGGAATTGCAGTCGGCGAAAATAGACGCAGATTCTATTCAGCATTCCCTGGAGCAGACCCTGATGAATGGTTAATGCTAGACAACTATCAAGAAATGCTGGGTCACGCAGAGTGGTTTAGAGAGAACAATGTGATCATTGTACCTCATGGTTCACTGGTTGAATACCTTGGTAGTGGGAATTTCAAAAATCTACAAGTTCCAACTTTTGGAAACCGTGGAATTCTACACTGGGAAAGTAGTAGAGAAAGGCAGAGACAATGGCTTGAGCAAGGAGGCTGTTCGATGCCTAAGGTCATAGATGACCCCCACGATATCAACGGACCTGTTATTGTCAAATACGCAGGTGCCAAGGGCGGTGAAGGATATTTCATTGCTAGAGATTATCGAGACTTCAGACGGAACGTAAAGTTGGAAGAAGAGTATACAATCCAAGAATATGTTCTAGGTTGCAGATATTATCTCCACTTCTTCTTTGACCCTACTGCTGATGATGGCTTCCAAGTCCAAGGTCGTGGCTCCAATGCAGGAAAGAATCTCGGAAGGTTAGAACTGATGAGTATGGACAGAAGAGACGAATCCAATGTAGACGAGTTCTACAAATTAGGAAGTTTAAGGGACCTACGTGAAATGAGTCTAGAACCTTCATTTGTTGTGACAGGAAACCAGCCAGTAGTTATTCGAGAGAGTTTGCTACCAAGAGCATTTGAGATGGCTGAAGGAACAGTTGCTGCTTCATTCGAATTGGAAGAAGGGTCTAGAGGAATGATTGGCTCATTCTGCTTAGAAACTATCGTCACAGACAAATTAGAATTCAGGGTATTCGAAATAAGTGCAAGGATTGTTGCTGGTTCAAATCCATTCGTGGGAGGTTCACCTTACAGTGACATCAACGAGCCTTTCATGTCTACAGGGCGTAGAATCGCTCGTTCAATCAAGAAGGCTATCGAAAACGACTGTCTAGAAATGATACTATCTTAATCAATCATCTAGAAGGTCTCCAAGTATATCTGGAGTTTCTACAACCGGTCCATCATTAGTTTCTGGCACTGGCTCTTCTACAGGGGTTTCATCTGATTCTTCCGAGCCATCCCATTCACCGCTGTCTAGTGCCGCTAGTCTTTCTTGAGCATTTGCTGCATTGGCAGCTCTTGTTTCAGGGTCATCGATTGTGAACTCACAAATCAACATGATAGGATCGCCGCTGGTAATTTCGCCTTCATATTCCAGAATCTCTCCGCCTGCATTACAAACCACCTTGAAGGCTGTTGGGTCTCTGGAGCGTCGCTTCTTGTGCTTCTTGTAATGGTGAACATATGCCTTGTAAGTGCCACCTGGAGCCTTTCCTTCCGGCCAAACTACATTCTCTACAGGCTTCTTGGTTTCAGGCCGAACATTAGCATCGACATCTAATTCTCCGCCACATGCTGATTCTCTGTTTCCACCGTGGATTCTTTCTCCGGACGGACATACTACGTGCAGATCTAAGTCATTGTAATTGTTCCACATTAGAGAGATTTGAACATCAGATGATTTCGCACCTTCTCTTTCCAACCTCGACCTGAGTTCTTTCATTGCTTCATCAGTAGCCTTGATTGATTCCAACTCAGCAGCTTCGTTTTCAACAATTTCTGCCAGACGCTGCTCTTCTGCTTCAGCAAGTTCGGCCTGCCTTTGCTCCTCAAGTTCCATGGCAATACGCTCTTCTTCTGCGATTCTTTCAGTTTCCTGAGCAATTAGCGCCACTTCAATCTCTTCATCTGTACCTCGCTCTTCAGGCGCTTCAAGATTGAATTCACTGACCAGCATAATCGGGTCTCCAGATGACAATTCGCCCTCATAGTGCTTAATTTCGCCACCTGAATTGACAACTACTCTGAATTTCGTTGGATCCTTGGAGCGTCGCTTCTTGTGCTTCTTGTAATGATGGACGTATACCTTGTATTCGCCAGGTGGCGCCTTGAAATCAGGCCAGACAATGTTCTCGACTGGTTTCTTGGTCTCAGGACGCACGTTGGCATCAACATCCAATTCACCGCCACATTCTGAGACTTTGTTACCGCCGTGGATTCTTTCGCCTGAAGGACACAATACATGTAGATCCAAATCATTGTAATTGTCCCACATTAGTGAAACTTGTACTTCAGATGTCTTTGCACCCTCTCTGTCTAGACGCTTTTCCAGTTCTCTCTCGGCCTGCTCTGAAGCCATTTGTTCTTCGAGAGCATCTGATTCTTCTTGAGCAGCAATTTCTGCTTGTCTTTCTTCTTCGGCTTCTTCCAAATCTTGCTGTCTTTCAGCTTCCCTCTCGGACGCAAGACGCTCTTCTTCTGCTATCCTCTCAGCTTCTCTCTCTGCAGCGAGTTTTCTTGCCTCTTCCAACTCTGCTTCTCGAGCAGCCTCGTACTCTGCCTTCTTGCGTTCTTCTTCAGCTTCAAGTTCAGCAAGTCTAGTCTTCTCTTCTTCCATCAATTTAGCAGCGGCTTCCTCGGCTAATTTCTTGCGAACTTCTTCTTCAGCAAGCATAATTGCTCGCTCATCTCTTTTCTTAGATGCAAGAAGACGCTCAACTTCTGACAATTTTCGGTCAAACTCGTTGTGTGCAGCAGAAAAATCAGGGGCGCCGCGACGTGTTAAATCTTGACGATGGATAGTCATAGTCCGTGAACTGCGGTCATCTTCTCTAACTAACATGAACCAAATTCCAAAGAGGAATGCTCCTCCGAGGAACCCTACCATTAGCCAAGAACCTAGGTCCATTAGAGGGTGCTAGAACAAACTGGGACTTATTTCCATCGCCTATAATTCCAATATGTTACTAGTCTATTGTGACAAATCTTTGACTTTGTCAACCAAATCCATTTTGCTTATTCTCCACATACCAATAGGCGTCAAAGCGATTGAAATTCCAACTATAATTCCAACAATTGTAAATGTAGCAGCAAATTGAGGCTCTATGGTAAAGTAAAATGCCCATTGTACCTGGGATTGTATCAATAATACTGTTCCAAAGAAGGCGAAGATTGCACCTAATATGCCACCAATTAGACCAATGCCAAGGTGCTCCCAGAACATCATTTTGCCAATCTTCTTCATCGGAGCGCCAAGTACTCGTAATGTGGCTAATTCTGTATCTCTTTCTGCCAGATTCATTAGCAAGGTATTGAATAAAACTGCGATAGCAATTATGATCCCTAAGAACTGTACTGAAGCAATAAACTGTTGCTGTTGTTCAAGTAAAGATTCGAATGTTTTGATTGAATCGCTCTTTAGACTATAACCCACCGTGATGTTTGACAAGCCATCCAAAGAAGAATCATCAGGTAATTGAATCAAAATAGATGTAGACTCAACTCCAGTCAAATCGGATAAATCCGCTCTGTGGAAATAAACGGTTCGAGAAACTTCACCTTTGGTTACACCAGTTATCTCAACATCATGCATAGTGTTTCCAACCATGATTGAAACTTCATCACCTGCCTCCCAACCCAAGAATTCAGATGTTCCTTGATCGATTAGAACCTGAGGAGGATTATTGTTAGAAGATGGTAATTTACCATCGAGTAATTCAACAGAAATCATTGATGATTTATCTTCTGAACTTGAAAATTGATCTAACCCATATGCTAACAATTCTCGATTATCATCAACCAATCCTATTGGGAAATTAATCAGTAACTCGTACTTTCCGTCATTGTCTTCCACCCAATCAATCACCGCATCTTCTCCACCGATAGGAGCAGATGCTTGAACATCCCATGACTGCTTATCTTTGATATTTCCAAGCAGACTGTCTTCCATTGAACTCATCATGAAAAGCATTGCACCGAATAGCAACATCGAAATCCCTACGGCAAAAAAGGTGAACCCGACTCTCATTGGTTTGCGCAAACTCGATCTAATCGAGAGCCCTACAGTTGCAGGAAACTTTGATGTCAATCTTTGTAGCTTACGAGATGATACTTTGACTTCATGTTGCCCTCTGAAAACCTTCAATGGTTGTAGACGAGATGCTTGCCAAGCTGGCCTTATTCCCGCTAACAAAACAATAATCATTGCAATAATTACTATTTGAGAAATCAGTGTGAAATCTGTCTCGTATTTTATTGGCAATCCAATAATATCTTCATAGAATGAAAGCATACCTGGTGCACCAACATAATTTCCTAAAAGAACGCCAATAATGGAGCCTAAAACTCCTATAAATAATGGAGCAATGATGTATCCAGGCATAATCGCCATCTTTGGAACCCCTAGAGTTCTAAGCACTGCAATTTCTTTGGCTTGCGATTGAATCAATCTTTGCAAACTGAGGAAGATTGTGATTCCTGCAATTGCTGCAATCATACCTGTGACGTAAGGATACATCTTTGATGCGCCTTCAGCATCGGCACGCAATACCTCAACAGAGAATACACCGGAGCGATCATAAACGCTAACTGGGGAATCATCCACTACGTACATCAATGCGGAAATATCGTTAACCAGCTTGGTAAGTTCAGGGTTTTCATTCACTTCAGTTGTTGATTGGAGGTCGTATATTGGAGATCCTTCAACATCGATTAGAATCATATTGGATGAACCCGCACTCAAATTTGCTAGTTGCTCTAAACCTTCATCTGTCATGTAACCGGTAGCAAATGTTCCAGCCTCTGCGGGTATGGAAGAACCCTCTGTTGAAAAATATAGATGCATAGATTGAAAGCCAATTCCAACAACTTTGTATGTTGATTTCCCATATCCTGAACTTATCTCAATCGTATCTTCAACTTCAACCTCTAGAGCTTTAGCGATGTGACTATCCAGCACTATTTCATCAGGATTTTCAGCGATTCTGCCTGAAGATAAATCGCTGTAAGTTGGCATCCAAACTTTGTCTACCAATCCCTCATCGATGCCGTGCCAGACAGCAGGTATGGCTTTTTCATTACCTCTCGAATCTAAAGTGAACATCATTCCGTTGAGAATCAATCGAGATTCACAAACCTCTAGTTTGTAATCTGAATCCGGCCAATCATTTTCTAAGCTTGAACAAATTTTCTCCGAAGTTGATTCATTCCAAATACCACTAGGGTTTTCAACCCACATATCTGGAAGATTTATTCCATCTTCACCATCATAAATCCCATCGTATAGCGAGGTTGCAGCATTCGCATAAGTTCCAAACGAGATGCCAGCAAATACTCCAACTGCCACCATGAAAACCACTGCTGATAAGCGAAGTTTAGTTCGCCACAGGCTCCTAGCCAGTCTCTTGGTTAACAACATCGACATTCGTAACCCTCACTAGTTGACTTTCTCATCTGAAACTATTTTTCCGCTATCTAATCTAATCACACGGGTCGCATATTGTGACAATTTTTCATCGTGTGTGACCATAATTGTAGTGATATCTTCTGCTTCGCAGGCTTTGACCAGCACTTCCATTACCATCTCTGAAGTTTTTGAGTCCAGATTACCTGTTAATTCGTCGCCAAGTAGTAATTTTGGGCTCTTTGCTAAACTTCTGGCTATTGCAACTCTTTGTTGCTGGCCACCACTGATCTCTGCTGGGAACCTATCCACTTCGCTCTCCAATCCTACTAATTTTAACAATTCAAGGGCTCTGTCTTTATCTCTACCGCCAGACAATTCTTGAATCAGTAGAATGTTTTCCAAGACAGTCAAATCCTGAAGTAGGTTGAAAAATTGGAACACATATCCTATGTTTTCTCTTCTGAAAGTAGTCATTTCTTCTGACTTATCCCTAGGGACATCATTTCCAGCAAACGAGTAAGTGCCCGAGGTTGGACTATCCAATGCGGCTACACAATTTAGTAGAGTTGTTTTTCCTGAACCAGATGGGCCCAGAAGGACGATTCTCTCTCCCTTTTCGATTTCTAGATCTATTCCATCAAGAGCCTTGACAACTCCAGAAGCCATATCATAGTGTCTTTCCAACCCGCTAATCTCCATCAGTGGCATATCTAACATGTACCGGTCTTAATTTCGGTTATTAGGCTCTTTCCATATAGGCCCACATTTGAAGTATAACGGACCCGAGGACATATTGTGCGAGAAGTCCAGTTGAAGTGGAATGCCGATTCCATAATTGCTTCTGATATGGGTTTAATCACTCAAGTGGCTTCTGTTTTCGAAGTTGTAGCTCATTTGGAAGTCACAAAGACCGGTGTGCGTCAACTTGTCAAAGTTAAATTCAAAGAAGAAATGGGTCCTGATGATTTGAATGGAATCTCTTACCTAGAGGTAGAGGGCCCTCTAAACCCTTATCCTCTTCCTGAAGTAGGAATGCAAGGATATGTTGTTGTTTGGAACAAACATCCACTCTCTGTAGCCGCTATCAATTTTGATAGCTTGCATGTAATTCCCCCATATGTAATCGGTGAAGATGGAGCACAAATCACAATTCGTGGCCTGCCTCAAGGAGTAAGTGGTTTCCTCAAAGCTGCAAGGGTAATGCTTCCACCAGATAATGTAAATGTGGTAGACGTAGCCGAAATTGAAGATAGTATCAAACAGATTTTGACACCTAAACAGTTGGAAGTTGCCATACTGGCGGTTCAATCAGGATATTACCAAAACCCTAGACAAATCAGTAAGAAAGAACTTTCCGAATTATCAGAAATACCACGCTCTACTTTGCAAGAACACCTTGCTAAAGCAGAAGCAGCACTGGTCGAATGGGCCGTTAAGACTCACCTTTCAAAATAGAAAGCAAAGCCTTGTAATAAACCACTCACTGGGTATATTCATGAGCAAGAACGAAACGCTTCTACCTGGGGGTAAAGGCGTTTGGATTCCAATCGATCATGGAGTTTCTGACTTCCCTGTTGAAGGCTTAGAAAACCTAGACGAATTGATTGAAGCAATATCACATGCTGATGCAATTGTTGCCCAAAAGGGAGTTGTTTCACATTATAATTCTAGCAATGCAAACTTTGTAGCTCATCTTTCTGTTTCAACAAGGCATGCAGGAGATAGAAGTAGCGACAAAATATTGGTTGGAGGAGTTGAAGAGGCTCTTTCCAGAGGCGCTAAGGGTGTTAGTGTCCAGGTGAATATGGGTAGTCCAGACGAACCAGAAATGATTGAAAGACTGGGAATTGTTACACAAGATTCGCATTACTTGGATTGCCCGGTTTTGGGAATGATTTACCCGCGAGGAGAGAATCTAGACATAATGGAAGGCGATGATACAATGGGGGCAGCTCATGCTGCAAGACTTGCATTTGAGTTAGGTTGCGATGTTGTCAAAACCAAATGGACTGGTTCAATTGAGTCTTTCCGTAAAGTAACTTCTTCCGTACCAATTCCGGTATTAATTGCAGGAGGGCCCGCCGGTTCTACTACTGAAGAAACGCTGACTACAGTTCACAAAGCAATGCAAGCTGGCGGAGGAGGAGTTTGTATGGGTAGGCAGGTATTCTCTCACCCTAACCCCAAAGCGATGGTGTCTGCACTGAAAGCAATCATCCATGACGGTTCTAGTGTTGAGAAAGCAATGCAAGATTCTGGATTGTGATATAATGCAAGTATGGCTTGAATCTGGCGACGCTACCGAAGGAGTCGACTTGGTTCTTGGAAATGACTTGCAAATCGATGGTGATGCATTGTACATACATGGTAAGCAAGTTGGCCGCAGAGTAGATGTCAGTAATTCAGAAGGCCAAGCGAAGGCACGTGCCATGGCAGGTAGTGTGGAATGGATTCTTCTAGACCTAGGAGAATGGAAGATGATTCCTATTGAGAATATTATTGCAGCATGCGACGGAGGCCCAACCAAAGTTGCTGCTAGAATTTCATCAGCTGAACAAGTCCTAGGTGCTGTATTCGCCTTACAAATCGGTGTTGATGCATTGCTAGTAGACGAAAAAACGCTCCAAACAGCATTGATTGCTAAATCCCAAAGAGGAGAACAATCAATCGAATCAATCGATGAAGCAAACACACAAGAAATGTCATTATCTAATCTAGAAGTTATTGAAGTTCGCGAAGGAGGAGTTGGAGACAGAGTTTGTGTTGACCTAACCTCAATGTTAGACCTTGGAGAAGGTATGATTGTAGGTTCAAGTTCAAAATCAATGATTTTAGTTCATGGTGAAACTGTCGAATCTGAATTTGTTCCGACTAGGCCTTTCAGAGTTAATGCTGGACCGCCTCATTCCTACGTTATGATGGCAGATGGAACAACATCCTACCTCAGTGAATTGAAGATGGGCGATGAAGTGATGGTCGTCAACAGTAACGGAAATTCGCGTAATTGTGTAGTTGGAAGAGTCAAAATTGAAAGGCGCCCGTTTATTTTATTCCGTTGGAAGAATGAAAACGATAATGAAGCAGGGGTTCTCTTGCAGCAAGCGGAGACCGTAAGGCTCATCTCTGAATCCCGAGAACTTGTATCAGTAACTGACCTTGTGCCTGGCATGACACTGCTGGGGTGGGATGGAGGAGTAGGGCGCCACATAGGGCAAACAATCAGCGCTGAAGTGGAAGAAAAATGAGGTGTAAAGATGGCAGTATTGGGTTCTGGTAACTCAAATGGGGGTTGTAGTCTTCTGCATGCTGCTGGAATCGGCTACGGCGCATCACTAGCATTAGATCTTCCAGTAAGAGTTAGACTACTCGATAAACAATCTAAGAGAACATTAGATGACCCTGATGGATTACTTGAACAAGTTTTGATCGCTTGGAAAAATGCTGGCCACCCTGTGCCAGAAGGCGAACTACACTGGTCTGTCAAATCGGAAATACCTCCAAGGCAGGGCCTGAAATCTAGCTCCGCAGTATCTGTTGCTGCAATAAAGGCGCTATGTGATGCCACCGGATTGGAGTTAGAAAATGCAGACATTATTGACATTGCTGCTGCTGCACAATTATCTGCAGGCGTGTCGATTACAGGAAGTTATGATGATTCATGGGCCGCTTTGGAAGGGGGATGGAAATTAGTCGATGCAAATGCTGAAGATGCTCGCTCGGGCTTATTGCTTGAATCTGAAGGCCCATCTTCTGAGGATTGGACTGTAATTTTGGTATGTAGAGGAGATCGAGAGAAAAGGCCAGAATTAGAAGATTTCACATCTCATCAACAAGCATTTGCTCAAGCACTCAATGCACTACAAGAAGGAAAAGAGCTAGTTGCGCTAACTTGGAATGGTCGCGGAGTAGTCGGTGCTTTGAATGACCCTATTGGAAGAAGATTGACCAATGATGCGTTCGTTAACGGAGGAAGAGCCGCTGGAATTTCTGGCTCTGGCCCCGCAATTGTCATTTTTGCTTCAGCTGTTAGCAGACCAACCATTGAAAGAATCAAAAAATGGTACAGCAAATATGACTCTATGGAAGTGATTGAAACTAAGGTCATCAATGCTGATTTCAGTTCTATGGACGAATAACCATATTCTTGAATGAAAGCCGGCTGAACCACCCTGAGACACATGCGCATGAGTCTAGGCGAAAACATGGTTGTAACCCTCTTCGGAGAGTCTCATGGCCCCGCAGTAGGCGCCCTTATAGAAGGAATGCCTCCAAATATTGAGTTTGATTCAGACCAACTTATTGCTGACATGATCGCAAGAAGGCCCGGTTCTGGCTTAGCCAGTAAAAGGAAAGAAACCGATGATGTGGAAATTCTGTCTGGCGTACATTCTGGTAAGACTACAGGAATGCCTATCCTCCTCCTAATAAAGAATCAAGATGTTCGTTCAAAGGATTATTCATTCCTACCATATCAACCACGCCCAGGACATGTTGATCACCCTATCAAGGTCAAAACTGAAGGCGCTGCAGACCTTAGAGGTGGAGGTTCATTCTCTGCTAGGCTGACCGCTGGTTTAGTAGCATCAGCATCACTATCTCGTAACTTGTTACCATCTGATTGGAAAATCGAAGCTAAGGTTGGAGCGCTAGGAGGACTTGAAGGAGATGCTGGAATAGAGTTGGCAGAACAAGCCCGTAAAGACGGTGATTCCTTGGGAAGCCGAGTAGACCTTGTCATCTCTGGGCTTCCTGTAGGATTTGGTGAACCTTGGTTTGAAGGAATAGAGCCTGCTCTTGCTAGGGCCCTTATGGCAATTCCAGCAGCTAGAGCGGTCGAATTTGGCCGAGGCGTAGGTGCAGGAGAGATGAGAGGTAGTCAGCATAATGACAAATGGGGCGAAGATATGTCTCTGTCCGAAGGTGCTGATGGAGCATTGGGAGGAATGGCTAGCGGCGCACCTATCCATGTCAGAATTACATTCAAACCGCCTAGTGGAATTTCTAAGCCTCAAGAGACATTCAACCAAGTCACAGGTATGATGGAGGAATTAGCAATCAAAGGAAGGCATGACCCCGTAATTGCGCCTCGAGCGCGTCCTGTTGTTGAAGCAGTAGCCAGATTGGTTATTGCAGACCTAGGCATTCAAGGAGGATATATCGATGGATGAAATCGTTGTCCACAAATTTGGAGGATCTTGCCTTCGAGATGGCAACGATATTGACCAGATTGCGGAAATTATCAGAAGCAGTGAAGGAAGGCCGATCATTGTCGTTTCCGCACTCTGGGGTATGACTGACAGATTGATACGCGCATCCAGGGAGCCTAGATATGCCAGTAGATTGGTGCAAGACTTGATCTCTCAGCATTTGCGATTTGCACCGGGCTTAGATACTGGCGAATTCGGAGAATTATTCAACAGAGTTATTTCTGGAATTGCTAAAGAATTGCTAAAATTTTCTAGTGGTGAAGAATCAATGCGTTCTGAAAACCTAATTTTAGCTGCGGGCGAGCGCCTCAGTGCTTTGGCAGTCGCCCATAGATTGCGTAAAAGCGGGATTGAAGATGCCCATCCAGTCGGTGCTGAAGACATCGGTTTGAAATTGAAAGGAATAGGTAGAGCAAAAGAAATCGACATCCAAGCATCCTCAGTTAATCTTGACCGACATGAACTCATTGGAGTTCCAATACTAACCGGTTGGTTTGGTGAAGGTGACGATGGCAATATTGCATTGTTAACCAGAGGAGGTTCCGACCATTCCGCTGCTGCATTCGCCAACTTGATGGACGCATCAAAGCTGATCCTGTGGAAAGATGTTGACGGAATCAAGCAACTTAATCCGCGATGGGGAATTGAGACTCCTTCAATTTCATACCTAGGTTACGGACAGGCCGCTGAACTTTCCATGCATGGAACTCCTGTAATCCATCCAGCCACCGTATATCCATTGATAGAGGAAGGAATACCTATTGAAATCAAGAATTTCCATAACCGTAATTCACCGGTATCAACAATTATTGGGCCTGATATTGAGACTGACGAAATTATCGCAATCGGTTGTCAGCCTGGAGTTGCAATTATCACAGATAATAAGCCCTTAAGCAGTGATTTACTGCTTGAAATAGAAAGATTGGGCATCATTCCTTGGCTAATGAAATCAACTCCAGATGGCTTCAAAATCATCTTGCCGAAACATGATTTACATCATTTGGAAAATATTATTCCCGGAAAAATTAAATTCAAAACCGCCATTATTTCTATCATTGGAAAACCAGATATTGGAATTGAGCATGAACTGATTTCCACTAATGAATATGGAACTAGAATCATTGTTGATACAGATCAACTGCACGATACAATAAGAGAATTGTATCAATCCTTATTCTCTCGCCAAGACTGCAAATGAGTTGGCAGGTCAAGAGCGAATAATGCTCCTACAACCAAGAATACGAATAGTGTACCTAGGGCAACTCCATAGACTGAAATCAATTCAACTGATTCTTCCATCCTTAGAGCGGTTTGCTCAGAGAACAAAGAGATGAATGCTGGTAAGATTGTATTGACTGAAAGAACTAGCATTGCTAGGCTTCCAGCAATTAATGGATTAATTACTAAGGATCGGTGATACTTACCGATAATTTTCTTCACGTTCATTACGTAAACTTCACGAGTTCTAATTGAAGTATCAAGCATACTGAATCTGATTACGCCATTGGACAATTCAAAGTACATGACCAAAAGAACTGCATAAACAACTACCAGAATAGTCAGTAGGAATTGGCTGTCTCCAAATCCAAACAAGTCCTGTGAAAGAGAAACCTTGGAAGATGCGAAACGCATCACTGAAAGAATGAATAAGACGTAAGATGCAAGCATGAATCTAGCATCTCTAGTCATAGTACCCCAGAATCCTGTACCTATTGCACCTGCAACTACCATCAATTGTAGAATGTTTGCAACGGCCATAGAACCGGTAATTGCAAACCAAATTGTTCCTACTGCAGGAGTAACAATGTATGTCAGAATGCCAAGAGCAATCAGTACACCATAGCAACCTAACTGCAAATTTTGAACCATCTTATCAGCAGGTAGGAACTTCATCTTAGGGACCAGTGGGCCTCCAAGTAGACTTTCAACGAAGGAAGGAATTTCAACAGTTGGAATTGCATCCTTAGGAATATCTCCAGATGCATTACCTTTGGCTGCTAGCTTTTTCCTAGAAGGAGCGGAAGAGCGTACGGTCTTACCGTCGTATAGGTGCGCAGTATCTCCTGATTTTGCTGCCATTCATTTCCCTCCTTAGAATCCTCTTGCACCTGCAAGTGCGGTTGATAGTAGCATATCAGGCTCCCAATCCATGATGTTAACTCCAAGTCCTCTTAATTCGCTGATTAAGACATCTCTCTCAGTCTTCAGAACTTCGTAACCAGTACGGTCTAATCTCTTGGCATCAAACTCGAATTCAAGGCTCGATGGTGAAAGAACTGTAACATCAAAATTGCGTGCTCTAAAGTCTCTCAATGCGCTAACTACGGTAGGGTCGTCTTCGAGGTTCGATAGAACGATGATTGGGCTACCCTTGTTTATGTGCGGAAGAATCCTGTTCACAACTACTTGCAAAGGAATGTTTCCTCTAGCCATAGCACCAGCAAGTTTAGTCAAGATAACATAGAGTTGCTTCTTACCAGTATCACGGTCAACGCTGACTACTTCATCGCCGTAGGTGATTAGGCCAACAGAGTCACGTCGGCCAAGGAAATACTGAGCAAGGCTTGCAGCAGCTCTGGTTGAGTAAACCAGAGCATTTCTTGAAACAGGGCCTGTTTCGGAAACAGCACGTGAATCAACAATCAGAATAATATCACTGACTGCGTCTCTTTCACGCTCATTTACCATCAGCTTTCCACTTCTTGCATAAGCGGACCAATTGATTGCACGGAATGAGTCGCCTTCGAAATACTCACGCAGTGAGTAGAACTCAGAACCAGGTCCTGGTTGACGAATATTTACTGCTCCAGTGAAAATCTTTGGCACTTTAGACTTGACGAATGTATCTTTCAAATCTTCCATCTTAGGGAACACAAGGAAATCATTGTAGACATGCAGTTCCTTTTCCTTGTGGAACAGTCCGAATGGATCTTGGACACGAACAGCAACCGGTCCAAGACTGTAAAATCCTCTAAGTGGACATTCAACAGTGTATTCGATGAAGGTTTCACGACGTGGACCAAGTTCCATCAAAATGTAATTTGCACCATCTTTGATACGCATTACTTCAGGAACTCGATCTTTCACTTCCAAAATCTTACCCAATGCTGAGTGATTTTGCATACGTAGTGTAACACCAACTTCTCCGTCTTCGAAGATTCTAGCACTGGAGAGCTTGCGCATGGCAGATACATTGGACAGAGAGACTCCTTCCTCTCCAGTCCATTCTTCTGCACGGCGTCCGCTAGCAGCAACATCAGCGTGACCGCCGAATAGTGCTGCCCAAGTTAGGAACACGAAGATTACCACAGCAATGGTAACCAATTGTGAATTCCTCAATGTTAGACCTAGCAGGTACATTGCTACCGCTAAGGAACCTAACATTGCACTCTTACGACTCCACATGCTACTCGCCTCTCTATTTCAGTTCAGGAAATATCAGACAGTTGGCACTGGAACTTCTCGCAAAATGGTTTGAATTACTTCGCCTGCTTCCAATCCTTTGATTTGGTGCTCTGGCTTCAGGATAATTCTGTGTGCGATTGCAAGTTCCGAAACGGTCTTAATGTCATCTGGTGTTACGAAATCACGGCCACGTAGAGCTGCTGCTGCACGTGAGGTCTTCAGTAGAGCCTGAGAACCACGAGGCGATGAACCTACGAGAACACGAGGGTCCTCACGAGTTCTGCTTACGATTTCAACCATGTACATACGAAGAGCAGGGTCTACGTATACATCTTCACATGCTTGCTGCATAGCAATAACACGCTGAGGGTCAGTGATGACGTCGACATCGACAGCATCCTTACCACGGTTAATACGGCGGGCTAGAATCTCATCTTCGTCCGCACGATCTGGATAACCAACGCTCATCTTGAACATGAAACGGTCCAACTGCGCTTCAGGAAGCGGGTAGGTACCTTCTTGCTCAACAGGGTTCTGTGTTGCCATAACAATGAACGGTGCTGGTAGTTTGTGAGTGACTGTTCCGATAGTCACCTGCTTCTC
>CEQX01040179.1_pt1 | contig 26085 bp, 29 predicted proteins | sample 356261 | NCBI WGS metagenome assembly CEQX01 (sample SAMEA2621076, study PRJEB7988) | marine metagenome | isolation source: saline water (ENVO:00002010), including | reverse complement strand
AAATTGGCACTTTTTAAAGTGTCCAAATTATAGGGTACAGATCACTAAAGCAGCTTTTTTTATCTCTTCTTTTTGATCGTCTGTCGGCCGGTGTGATTTTTCCAGTTATAATCTGGATTTTGCTCAAAACGATCCTTCCATTTTTTCCACTTTTCCTCAGGCAAATCGTGACGAACACTTCCCTGCTTCGTAAAATGAATTAAAGGTTTTTTACCAAATAAAAAGCTAATAATGCCCATAGATTACCTCGTGTACCCCTTTAAACTATCGAAAACACTTAAGTGATGCAAGAAAATCCAGGCATTGAGTCTTGCGCCAAGACCCAATTCCCCTCATTTTTGCCACTTTTTTGGAAGTCTTTTTGTAGATTTGTGCTCCCCAAAAAAGTTTTAGAGAGAAAGGCAAAGCCTTCAAAGTTTATTTTAAGCAGGTTTCTTTATGCTAGGTTCTAAGCCGGTAGCTCTGCCAAGAGAAGACAAAATATAAACGCAATCCAAGCTAACAAAATAAGTTCGCTTTTTTTGAATTTGTTTAAATTCTCAAGCACTGCAGAATTTTTAACCTGTGGGCCAATTTTCGTTACTAATTGTAGGTAGGTCGCTTTTAAATAACTCATTAATTTGTCCTCATGAAAGCTGGGTCTTTCATCGGTTTACTATAAGCAAAACATAAGCCAAAAATAGGATCATCGTGTACAAAAAAATTCATTTCCTTGCAAATGAAAACAAGATTCTAATAAAGACCACATAAAGAATACAGCGCAGATTTACTTTTTAGACTTTGGGAGGTGGAGATTAAAAAGGAGAAAACTCAATTTCATTCAACAGCTTATGTTCAACTCGAAAGCCACGTTCAAGCAACATTCCTTCTTGGCTTGGTAGGTGCTTTTGTCCAACGAAATAAATGAGATATTTGGATTCCATTTCTTCTAAACTGGAATCCAAACCTTTTACCATGGTAGTATCGCGATTTTCTGACAGGGCAAATGCCTTAAAAAATTTATCCACACTTAGGACAGCAACTGGAATAATCATTAAGCTCAAAACCTCATGAGAATGGACCCCAGGATACAATACCGGAGAATCCAGAAAAAGGCGGAGCAAGAGGTTGCCTGCGAAAATCGTTTTCAAGCCTCTATAATTTGCCAAATGAGCTGCAAGTAGAAACCCCGCGAAAGATAGCTTCTCTCTAAAATTTGGCTGATGATTATCCTCAACATAATAAACCTGTGACTGCAAGACTTCTGAGTTTTTGGCTTTGAATTGATTGATTACACCAAAATACACCTCAGCAACCATATCTTCAGGTTGAGAATAGTGCTTAGCTAGCTTTTTAATATTTTCTTCTGCTCTGTCTTGAAGCTCTTCCAAGCCAATAAGGCCTTCATTGATGGACTCTATCATCTCATCTTTCATACTCTGAAAATCTATACTGGAATTATAGTTTTCACCTTTTTTTCTAACGTAAAACTTATCAAAGCCGATCTTCTTAAAAAAAGGAAAATACTTTTTAGGATCAGAGGATTCTACAGCAAAGGAATCAAACTCTCGATTGACCGCAGAGCTGGCCAGAGCAGAGCGTTTGTCCTTTACATGCTTTTCACCTATGGCCATTAAATATCGCCTCTGCCCTTTTACTTCCTTTGAGTAGATACGAAGCTCATAGTCTCCTGAAAATAAATCCACTAGAGCATCCACTTGTTTTTTTGAAAGTCCGGCTTGCTCTATGGCTGAGGTCTTGCAATTTGCAAAGCAAGTCACTCCCCAAAGGAAAGCAATCATTAACAAAAGAAGCTTCTTAGATAAATTTATCATGAGACACTTTCGTGCCATCAATCTCTAAAAAATTCAAATTTTGCGGCTAAGTTCTTTGAAATAGTAAGAAAAATGAAAATTACATAAATAGATGTGAATATAGTTCCCATTTTTCAAGTTTCCTAATCAGAGCTATCAAACACAGAGAAAGTTCCAAAACTATCGATCTAGCCAATTTGACATTCAGAGAACACGCCCAAACGAAAAAAAGCAGCCTGTAAGAGCTGCTTTTTTTATTCAGTACAAAAAAGACTTAGCATTCAGTGTAGTTAGGTCCACCGCCTCCCTCAGGAACGGTCCACGTGATATTGTCAAAAGGACATTTGATATCGCAGGTTTTACAGTGAATGCAGTTTGTATAGTTGACCACCAAGTCTTTTGAACCAGCCTCAGCATCTGTCATCTCATACACATTTGCTGGACAAAAATGATTACAAGGCGATTTATATTTAGGCTCACAAGCCGTGCGACAGATGTCGGTATCAGCAACCAAAAGATGGCTAGGAGCATCTTCTTCATGATAGGTTCCCGTCATATAAACCGAACTTAGTTTATCAAAAAACAACTCATTGTCTGGCTTTGGAATTTGGTTTTCTTCCTTGTTTAATGCATCCGGTCCCCAAACTTCAACAGCCGGCTCAGTGGTTTTTAAATCTTCATGCATAGGCATTGGGTCTTTCAACCCTCTTCCACCGGTCATCTCTTGAATGGCAATAAGAGGCATTGAGCTAAACATACCTTTTGATAAGGTTTGGTGAAAATTTCGAACTCTGTATAGGTCTTTTTTTACATAAGACGCATGAACCTTTTCTTCGTAGAGTGACAAAGTCTTTTCCGTGAAGTTTTGTTGCGCGATCGCTTCAAAGGCTGTTTCACCGGCAAGCATTCCTGACTTCATGGCCAAGTGTATGCCCTTTAATTTTTGCACATCCACCATTGAGGCCGTATCCCCCACAACCATCATTCCATCATGATAAAGTTTTGGCATAGAGTACCACCCACCGGCTGGAATGGTTTTTCCACCGTAAGCAATCACTTTTCCACCTTTGGTCATTTCAGCGATCCAAGGGTGCTGCTTCAATCTCTGTAATTCTCTATGTGGATCAAACAAAGGGTCATTTGTATCTAGGTAACCAACCAAACCTAATAAAATTTTATCGCCTGGAATGGTATAAATAAAAGTACCACCAATTGTTTCATTTAGAGGATATCCTAAAGTATGAAATACCTGACCTGGCTTTACTGTGCCCTCAGGCATTTGAATGATTTCTTTTACACCCTCTTCAAAAACTTCCGCATTTTTACCTTCGCGTAAGTTTAACTTTTTAGCTACCTGTTTAAAAAGAGAGCCGCGGGTACCTTCGGCAAAAATAGTTAGCTTAGATTTTAAGATCATTCCTGGTTCAAAGTTGTCTTTCGGTTGGCCGTCTTTACCAATACCGCGATCTCCTGTGCGAACACCGATAACCTTGTTGTTTTCGTCATATAAACATTCTACAGCGGCAAATCCTGGGAAAATATTAATCCCCATTTCTTCCGCCTGCTCACCAAGCCAACGGTTCACTTTAGAAATACTAACAATCAGATTACCATGGTTTTGAAAAGGTGGTGGCGTGATTGGAGCTTTAATCTTATATGTCTTTCCTAAATAGTAAACGGCATCTTCTTTCACATCAGAATCGATGGGACAGCCTTTCTCACGATAATCAGGAATCAATTCACTCAATGCTGTAGGATTCATAACTGCACCACTAAATGAGTGCGCGCCAACCTCTGCCCCTTTTTCTAAAACAACGATCATCTGCTCGGGAATTTCTTCACCCTGAATTTTTCCTGAACTAATTGCTTCATTGTAATCATTAATTTTTTTCTGAAGTTGAATGGCGCAAGAAAGTCCAGCGGAACCAGCACCAACGATAACAACATCGCATTCCATTTCTTCACGTTCAATATGTTCACTCATAAAATCCCCTAAATAAAACCAGCCAGAAAAAGCGCTCGGCTGCAGTTTGCCCATGCCTATTCCATTTTTTAGAAATGGCATAAATCTCAACAAACAAAAGTCTATAACGACTTCATTATCAAGTCACTTTCATCTTCTACTAGGGAATTCTTTTGGTTTCAAATAATCTCGCCAACTTAAAGCATTTACTGCTGAAAGTCTATGCACTCATCCTCTGGATCTGTGATCGAAGCCACATTTCTTGCGAGACAGCGTTTTTCAAGAGCAATGCTTTTAAATACTTGTCGATGTAATTCGGCCGTGCCCATGCGCTTGTAGGCTGGAAGACTGGCTTGTACTTCCAGTACACCCTCATCCTCCCAACCGGGATAACTCATAGATTTCTTCTTCAAAAACTCTTGATGCTCCCCTGCAGAGAGGCTTAATCCAAGTAGTAAAAACAGCGATAGCCAAAGCTTCATTTTTAACTTCCTTCGAATAAAGTTTCGAATTCCATCGACATTTTTTACATTTAAATTGAGAGCTAATTTATAAGTGTTTGAAATCAGGTTTTGGATATTTTTGGATAGACTCAATTGAAGACACTTTTTCAAAAAAAATATTTTTTTCTTGCAGATTCTGTTGGTCAAGCCGGTAAGAAAGCTAAGTCTTTTAAAAAAGAGATTCTAGATATTGCTTTTCAGCTTCTACTAAATCACTCGGTTTAAGAAGAGGGTTCTTTTGTTTTTCAAACTCATACTTGTTCCACGCTAAGATGTACTTGCCAAAGTTTTCAAAAAAGTTTTGTGACAAACCCTTCTTAGCAATGCCAATGGATTTTTTTTCCAGGCGGAAAAAATGCTTATTCAAAGCATTCTGTAGCATCTCTGCAACTTGCTCTGAATTTAAAAAGTGACTCTCATAGACTTCTCTTGCTTCATGAAGTGCTTGAAGTAGGAACTTCTTTTTGTCGCCTTCTACATACAAAAGTGAATCGAGTGAAGTTTGAAGCCTTTGATAATAGGCAAAACAAGCATCGCTTAAAAACAAATCAAGATTGGAATCACATTGAGGGCCGTTTTGTAAAAAATCCTCCTTAGCCATAATTTCATCGATTTGCTCAGCAAGATCTAAAATGTATTCCGCGCTTCCTCCAAAAAAAACTTCTTTCGCTCCGCGAATCACATCACTAAACTCAAAAGCTTCGGGCCTTTGGGTATTAGACAATGGCATATAAGACTCAATTCCTTGAATAAGCTCTTGTAAGTTCGGCACTCGATTTCTGATTCCATGAAACAGTAAAGAAAAAGCGATGCTCTCTGTATCTGTACCAAAATCTCTGGCACAAAGTTCATTGGCTAAAATGTGGGGATCTGAAAAACGATAAAAACTTTCTTCTAAAAAAGTGCTTTCTCTATTGGCCTTTTCAAGCTCCAAACAATCAGATGGCAGCATAGCATTAGCCTTCATGCTTAGATTAAAAAACAGAAATAAGAAACCTAGAAAAAAAGTTTTCATTGGGTGGATTTTACAATATTTCAGTGGCTCTTCATAGCCTAAGAGCTTTCGCTGCAATATTCACACTTCTTGTTAACAAGCTTTACAAAAATGCCATTACCAGTCACCTAACTCCATTAAAATGCCTCTGTACAGCTATAGCAAAGCGATACTAAACAAAGTTTATCCCCTTTTCAAATGGACATTTAATTGAAGTATTTAGAGTCTTACTAGGAAACTAGGCTCAATAGATATAGTTTTTTCCAATTCCCGCCTCTAAGCCTATCCAATTTACCGGGTCTATTTTAAAGCTCCTAAAAGCCTGCTACAAGCTAGGGAAACAGATCTTTGGGAGAATTTTATGAAGATACCTAAGTTTTTTTTAATTGCTCTATTGGCTGGTTTAAACTTTGCCTGTAGTTCCAAAATGTCTTTAGATAACGGAAACCACACATCTAGTTCAACTCCAGGCGATAAGTTTCAAGCCCAAAAAGCTCCGGAATCAGAGCAGCCTCAAATGGAAAAAGCTTTTAAAAATGTATTAGCAGAGCTCCAAGATGACTCCATTTTTAATGAAGAAACATGCGCTAGCTATTTAAAAGGAGAACTTGCAAGATTAGAGCAAGACGCCTACGGAAAATTCATTGAAGTTTCAGAATTGAGTTATTCAAGGTTTGAAAAACCCGCCCCGAGAATCATTGATGCTTTATTTAAAATTCGATTAGCTGCAAAGCAAGAATTAGACAACTTAGAAAATCCTAGTAAAGAATGCGTTTCACAAATTCGTCGTTTAGTGCGTTCGGCTCGTTATGCTGAGGAAACTCTTTCAGAGTGGTTAGTCACTAGAGTGCCTCAATTAGATTTAGATCCACAAGACTTTAAATCTAATAATTCTCTTCAGAAACTAGTAAACCCTAACTACTATGCCGCGCCAGAAGACTTTCGTTTTAAATCTGGAGATATTTTACTTGTACGTGGAGAAACTTTTGTTAGTGCAACCATCGCTCGAATCGGTGACGATGATGGGCAGTTTTCTCATATGGCTTTGGTTTATAAGCCTGAGCCGGGAACTCCTTTCTACGGACGAACTTACGTTATTGAAGCATTGATTGAAACCGGTGTAATTGTTAAGCCTCTACAAATGTTTTTGGAGCACAATCACACTCGCCATGTAGTTTATAGACCAAAAGGAAAAGCCGCTAAATACGCTCACAATGCGGGTAAACAAATGTTAAATCGTTTGACCCATCAATTGGACGAATGGGGAAATCCATTAATCTCTCATGATTGGTGGGATAACTTAGATTTTCTAGACACCTTGGTTGATAAAAAGGCCATCCCCTACAACTTTGCCATGGATTTAAGTGTTGAAGACAAAATGTTTTGTTCGCAATTGGTTGCCATTGCCTACAGAGATACTTCTAACGGAGAAATTCAGATTCCTCGTTTCAAAACGACATTTAATGAGCTATATGGTTTTCCACTATTAACTTCTTTAACAGTTTCAACCAAAGAAACCTTCGCTCCTTCTGACATAGAGTTTGATGATAATGTTGAGTTGGTGGCTGAATTTAGAAACCTAACTAAATCGGATAACGGAATCTACAAAACGCAAAAAGTAAAAACCCAGGACGCTTTCTTTACGATTTTCTTAGAGAAAATGCACACTCACAATTACGTGGTGAACCCATTGTTTATGAACTTTGACAACTTAGTCACCTTCATTGGGATCGGATGGGGAAAATTCCAAAGCTTTTTTGGTTATGGCAGTGAAGTCGTTCCGAGTACTGCTCCAGCTAGCTTTATGAGAAAAGCCGTTGCCATGGAGTTCATGCAAAAAGAAATGATGAAAGATCTCTTCACCTATGAAATGAATCATTTTAACAGAAATGGTTATTCCATTCCCTATGGAGAATTGATGGAGCAAATTGATCAGGCAAGAATCATTGACTGTATTGATTATATGGCAGAAGAAAACGGCTACAGAAAATCTCAACTAGAAGTTGGCTATGAAGCCAAAGAAAAAATGTTCGCAAGCTATTACGCTCCTGTAAAAAAGATTTTTGCAGATTCAAAATATCACGGCATTTTTAGACCAGCAGATGATATGTCTTGCTTGGATCCTAGTAGAAAAATCAAAAGCTACTCCAGAGATGAGTTAGTTGAACTTCGATTAAGTCTAACTTTATAGTCTTAAATCTAAATTTAAATGATAGGCTAAGTGGCGACACTTAGCCTTTTTTTGTGAACTCATCTACACATTGGCTACAACAAAGCAGCAGTATTTTTCTTTGGTTTTTGAGTAAGCTTATGAAATGACTGATATTAAAACCAAAAGTATATTATGGTTCATTGCTATCCTATGTATTGCTAGAATTCTTCTACCCAAAGCAATGCTCTACGGAATAAACCAAATCCTCGATACCCAACTCGAACACTATGAAGGAAATCTACAAGATCTCCGTTTGTCCATTCTCCGAGGAGAATATGAGCTTCGAGATCTAAAGATTTATAAAAAACAAAACCCAGATTTGGCTTTTGTTAAAATCCACCGAATTAATGTCCAAATTGAATGGAAAGAGGTTTTAAACTCCAAAGTTGTCGCTCAGGTTAGCTTTAAAAATTTACACGTAAACTTGTTGGACTCTAAAAACAAAGACAAACAACAGTTTGCCACTGAGGAAAAAACAGAAAATTGGGAAGCAGTCGTTTTAAGTATCATCCCCTTACAACTTAATCGTTTAACAATTATCGACTCTAGTTTAAATTTCAGAAATCTAGATTTTCCCAACGCAGAGGCTGTTCAAATCCATCATATAAATGCTGAAATTAAAAATTTACTCAGCGTCGAGTATGACGAAAACCTTCTTAGTCCAATTCAACTGAGCGCTAAGCTTGGAAAATCCGGTACATTGAAGTTAAATGGCGGTGCCGATCTCACCCGTGACCCACAAGTATTTGATCTAGATTTCGAAATTCGTAATTTAAAGATCCCAGACTTCAACGACACTTTAATGCTTTATGTCCCTATAAACTTCAAAACGGGAGAGTTTAATTTTCTAGGCGAACTTGTGGGGAACTCAAAAAACACTCATGGCTATATGAAGCTTTTTTTAGATGATTTAGACATCTTTCAAATCGATCAAACCTACGTTTCGGGAAAACACTTTGTCATCGAAGTATTGGGAGGCTTTTCGGCATGGATTTTAGAGGTACTTTCTGGCGATAAAATAGCTACAGAGTTTAGTTTCCAAAAAGAACGAGGAAACCTTAGCTTTGACAATTCGGAAGCCTTTTGGAAGCTCCTTGAAAATTTAGAAGATGAAATTAAGCCTGAATACAAAAACATTCAGCTAGACCCCAAGATGTTAAACTAAACAGTATTCTATCGATCTTTGAATTCTTTTAGTTTTCTACACATCTTTTTAAAAGGACCGAAAAGATTTATTTTCTCGAAAAGTTAGAATGTTTAAAAAGGAGAGAGATTATGCAAACTATATTTCAAGTATTACATAGAGACCACGATGTTCAGAGAGAACTTCTAAAAAACCTATCAAACACTCATGGTGATTCCGAGACGCGTAGAAGTCTATGGGAAATTTTAAAGCAAGAACTAAGATCCCACGATAAATTTGAAGAAAGATATTTTTACTCGGCCCTACTTTTTGATGATGAAGTACAAAAGCTATCTAGACATAGTATTTCTGAACATAAAAAAATTGAAGACCATATCAAGAAAATCGAAGAAACCGAGTTTTCATCTCCAGGATGGCTGGTGCATTTGAAAAACTTAAAGTCATTGGTAGAACATCACCTTGACGAAGAAGAAAACGAAATTTTTCCTGTGGCGGGACAAGTTCTAGAGAGAGCTGAAAAAAATATGCTTGCTAGAAAGTACAAATTTGAAATGGAAGATTCCTTTGCCGAACAGGTAAGACATTAGGAGAAACTATGACAACTCGACAAAAGATTGCGACGGTCATTTTAATATGTTTTGGATTAACGATAATTGCCTACCCATTTTTATTTTCTCCTAAAGAGAATTTAAATGAGATTGGCGGCAGCATTGAAGCGAACCGATAATATTAATATTTAGCTCAGTAAGAACATTCGTAAATGAGATTTCACAAAGATAAACTTCATAAAATCTCCATACTTCTTTGTTGAAACTATTTGTTTATTGATCACTCATTGCAAGTTCTTATTGAGCTATTTCTAGTTTTAAGAATCAAAAAAACTCGATACTTCAAATGAGCTAAGAGGAATAAAAATTAACGATGCATTGGCATTTGCTGCCGTACAGATAAAACCTTAGCCTTATCAATTTCGAAAGCCTCACAAGTATTTTTCTTATTTTCCAAATCCACCAAGACTTCCCCCCAAGGATCAACCACGAGAGAATGTCCAAAGCTTTGGTGCTTTCCTTTGTGCTCACCGGTTTGAGCTGCCGATATTACATAAGATTGCGTTTCAATGGCACGAGCTCGATTTAAAACATGCCAATGTGCTTTTCCTGTTGGTACTAAAAAACTAGAGGGAATCAAAATCGCATCTACCTGTTGCTTGGCGTAGTTCTCATAAATACTTGAAAAACGTAGATCAAAGCAAATGCTTTGTCCAAAGCTAAAGCCTAGATACTCAAGAACGGAGTTCTTGCTACCATGATCATAAGCATCGGACTCTCTGTAAGAATGTTTGCCCTCTAGTTCTATGTCAAAAAGCTTTTGCTTATCATAGGTATGAGAAAGCTCCCCTTTTGGGCTTACAAAAATGGAGGCATTGTATTTTCCAGCATCCGTTTTTAAACCAACACCACCTAAATGTACCGCCAGATCTAGTTTCATAGATAGAGCCTTAATCTGTTCGAACTCCTCAGAACTAGTGCTTAGATATGGAGGTAACTGCTTTTTATCTAATCGCATATACAAGCAGTTTTCAGGTAAAAAGAGAGCTTTAGCATCAAGCTTCGAGGCTTGGTGCATTAAATCTAGAAGGATTTCTAAGTTATCAGCAAAGGAGTCGATACACTCCATTTGCCCGATAGCTAATTTCAGCTTATCCATTGCTTGATGAAACTTCTGATGCCGCCGCCCCATCTTCACTGATGGATGCGTGGGAGATGTCTTTACAACTCCAACCGGCTTTTTCTAAATTAGCTTGTACGTTTGATAAAAAGTTAAGACATGAGTCAAAAAACTTTCCGTTGCCGATGATTCGGTCTTTTCCAGCTTTTGTATAAGTCGTGCTACAACTAGCCTCTTTTTGGTCCCATTCCACACGAATCGTGCGAACGATTTTTTTGCTTCTGCACATCACATATTTGAACTTGCCATCTTGAGCCCAAGTAAGACTAGGAGTAAAGCCGAGGAAAGCGAAAATTAAAAATACTTTCATCATGTTGTTTTCTCCTGGTGGTATTTATAGAGGTAACATACTAAATAGCCAACGTATAGCTTAATTATCCCTACCAATAGTGGTCGACGAAAATAGCTAGGCAAAAGCCTCCATTCCTACCACCAAAGTCTAATGCTCATTCCCCTTGCAAAAACTCGTACTTTAAACGTTCATTTAATCAATTAATGATCACTTCAAACTAAACAAGGCTCAAAATATAGTGGTTTTAATCTTCAATTCTTGTCTGAAACTACTACTGGTGCTAGCATCGCCAAGATTATCTAAAGGGAAAAAATGGAAATTCTTGGAGTAATTTTATCTTTAGCCGGTCTCATGTATTTTGCTTACAGAGGCGTAAACGTTTTAATACTAGCACCGATCATGGCCAGCTTCGCTGCCCTATTCCAAGACCAAGCTCCACTCATGGCAACCTATACGCAAATATTTATGCCTGCACTCGGAAGCTACCTTCTAAAGTATTTTCCCATCTTTTTGCTAGGAGCTATTTTTGGAAAATTAATGAGCGTAAGTGGCGCAGCAAAGTCAGTCGGCCAAATGGTTGCTGGCTTAATCGGTAAAGAACGAGCCATACTTGCAGTTGTACTGGCTTGTGCAATTTTAACCTATGGTGGAGTATCATTATTTGTAGTGGCCTTTTGTATTTATCCAATTGCAAGAGATCTATTTTCGGAAGCTAAAATTCAGAAAAGACTTATCCCTGGGGCCATTGCCTTAGGATCATTTACCTTTACAATGACTGCCCTGCCAGGAACTCCTGCTATTCAAAATGCCATTCCAATGCCCTATTTTAACACCAATGCCTTTGCCGCACCGGTTTTAGGTAGCCTAGGTGCAATTATAATGTTCGCTGCTGGAATGTGGTGGTTAAACCGCAGAAATAAAATCCTAGGACCTGACACAGAAAAAATGGAGTTAGAAGATAATCATCAAGAAAACCTACCACACTTTATGGTTGGCTTAGCGCCTTTAATTTTAGTTGTGTTGTTAAACTATATCTTATCAAGTTGGGTGTTTCCTTCCTTTAGTTTTGATTATTTAAACCTACCAAAATTTGGTGAAACTGAACCAGGTAAAGTCATTGGTTTATGGTCCTTAATCAGTGCTATGTGTATCTCTATTTTATTTCTCATTGCCCTTGCATGGAAACACTTAAAAACTCCGATCCAAGATATCAACAAGGGTACAATGGATAGCTTACTGCCAATTTTTAACACAGCCTCTGAAGTGGGATACGGTGCCTGCATTGCCTCTTTCGCATCCTTTGCTGTAATTAAAAATGCCGTTCTAGGAATTGCCCCTGGAACTCCATTAATTTCCGAAGCAATTGCAATTAACACTCTTGCGGGTATTACTGGATCAGCCTCTGGAGGATTAAGTATTGCTCTAGAAGCTTTGGGAAAGAACTATATGGAAATGGCAGCGCAAACAGGTTTAAACCCTGAGCTTCTTCACAGAGTAGCGAGTATGGCATGTGGTGGCTTTGATACTCTCCCCCACAATGGTGCTGTTATCACTTTGCTTGCCATTTGCTCTATGGATCACAAACGTTCTTATGCCGAGATCTTTATGGTTGCCGTTTTGTTTCCGTTCTTAGCTACAGCAGCTGTGGTTCTACTAGGTACTGCGATGGGCTCTTTTTAAAAAAATCTTTTTTGAGCTACTAGAACAAATAAAAGCATCAATAAAAACATTGATGCATAAAGCGAGCCTTTTTATCGGTGAAGGAACTAAGTTAAAGCCTTTAGTTTTTTTATAGCTATGGAACTTATCCGTAAACCAATAGAGCAGTTCATGATTGAGTTCGAACGAAGCAATTTAAATTAGCTAAGTCGTTGTTTAAACCTAAGCTTTTATACAGAGGCAGTCCTTCCGGTGAAGAATTGCAACCAATCTGTTTTACATTTTGTTTTTTAGCCTCAGAAAACAAATGGCTTGTAATATCAAAGCCATAATTATTTCGCCTCTCCTCTTTTAAAACGCAAACATTGTAAAAACCGGCAAAATCATCATGAATCTGTAAACTAGCGGTAGCCACTGCTTTGGCGTTGGAATCGAAGCCAATGTAATTTTTTAAGCCTTGCTCTCCAAAACCGTATTCTAAATAGGCCTCATAAACTGAGCCTTTGTGTTTTTCAAGGCTCTGCATTTCAAAGCCAGCAAAAAACACGTCCATAAAAATTTTCAATTCTTCGGGACTAGAGACCTCTTTTACATGTAAATTGGATTTAAATTCGGTTTGTAAGTTTAAAATTTCATTGGCATAAAAAGGATGCCCAACTTCTTCCAAACCGTAAGATTTCAAATCGCTCACTGTTTTACTCGGCAATTTAGGATTTAAGAAAATAAGATAGTCATTTCCCAGTTCCTTAAAAAACTGATTCTTACTTTCAAAAAAATCAGCATTAAAAGAATCCATTTCATCAATAAGCATTGCATTCATAAAAGCAATTGGTGAACTAGAAGCCGCTAGTACAAATCCATCTTCCTGCAAAAATTTTCCCGATCTAATTTTTGCAAAACCGGTATAGATCGATCTAAGATTTTCGTACATCGGATGAGTCATAACTTTTCCCCGGCAAGAGTTTAAACTAGAATTAGTACAACAAAAAAATCAGGCATATTCAACGCCTGGTTTTTCAATAGAAGCCAAGTTGAAATTAAAGAAAAAGCTTAGAGCCCCATTCCCCATCCACCAGAAATATTAAATGCTTCACCAGTAATGGTCTGTGCATCATCTGAGATAAGGTATTTCAGCATTGATGCCACTTGATTGGTACTCGTTAACTTTTTAACGTTTTGAGCTTTCAGAAAAATTTGTGATAAAACCTCTTCCTCTGACAAATTATTAAGTTCCATTTGGCTAGCAACCTGTTTGCGCATTAAAGGAGTGTCTACAAAGCCTGGGCAAATGGTATTCACAGTGATGCCGTGCTCAGCACCTTCAACGGCGATTACTTTTGCTAATCCAAGTACACCATGTTTCGCTGCAACGTATGCGGCCTTAAATGGGCTAGCTAATTTTCCATGTACAGAACTAATATTAATAATTCGCCCATAGCCATTTTCTTTCATGACTTTGTAAGCTTCACGAGAACATAAAAAGGTTCCCGTCAGCAAAACATTAATTAACAGATCCCATTTTTCCTTTGGAAACTCATCAATGGGCGCCATAAACTGCAAACCGCAATTATTCACCAATACATCCACTCGACCGGTCTTTTCTTTCACTGTATTTACTGCCTTAGAAACCTGATCTTCCTCACATACATTACATTCTACAAAATGAATCTGTGATGATTCCTCTGGTGGTCTTAAATCAAAATTAAACACTTCGCAAGATTGTTCTAAAAGAGATTCCGCAATGGCTTTTCCGATTCCGCTACTTGCACCTGTTACAATTGCTGTTTTTGACATAAGTCCTCCTTGGAAAGGATTTTTTGAGTCGTTGACTCTTGTTCGATGAACAGTGATATCTCCAAATACTTTATTTGCCAAGTATTAGAGAGAAATAAGAAGAATATAGATTTCTATGTTTTCCAATTTGCTCTCAAGCGAAAAAATAGAAAGAGTTTAAACGCCTGTAAATGCTTTCAACAGCAAATACTTCCTAAATACTTTGTATTGCAAATGAATCGGCACAAGCTTTGCTGTTTAATAGGCTATGAAGCAATTAGCATTGAAATTTTCATGTCTTATTATGATACAAAGCCTGCTTGCATGCTCTGGCCAGGAGCGTGTGGATAGTTTAAGTGCAAGTTCAGCTTTGGTAGAAGGTAAAAGTCTTTGTGGTAAAATTGGTTGGGGCACTGGCAACCGACAGTTTTCCGTGGTGAAAGATTCTCGAATTCACATTTTAAGTGGCTCTAATGAGCTGTTAAATGCTTTTGTTAGTATCGTAAATAATAGTGAAAATGATGAAGCTTGCTTTTCGAGTAATAGTATTGAAGATCCAATGGCAGCCGACTGGACTGGTATTAATTCTTTTGCGGTAATGGATGAACGTTTTCCTATTGAGTCAGGAGCTAATTTGTCAGCTCAATACCCATTTCTCTATTGTGGTTCTGTTCATGGATCACGAGGTGATTGTAAAGTAAGCTTAAATACTGGCTCAGAATTCTATTGTCTTGAATCAGAAGACGAAAGGATTTCCGGTTTATTAGAGCTTTTTGATAGTTTAGATCAATTCGGAGCTTGTATAATCAGCGATGCCGAAGCACAAGAAGGAAATAGTTTAAAAACCATTAACGTTATGGGGATGAGTTTTGCTAATTAAGTTTTTATTTAAATTTTTGTTCGCCAATAAAAGTTTTGAGAACCCTTTTCTACAAAGAAAAGCTCTCAAATCATCAATTTCCTTTAAAGAAGCTAGTGGAAACAGAGATAATTGGTTTCTTAGAATCTAAAATAAAAACTCATTGGGTGAATTTAAGGATAATTTGGGCAAAAAAAAATCAGCCTCTTTGAGGCTGACTCTTTTACTGAGCGGGACCTTAAAAATTAGGCCTTTTTAGTTGCAGCTTTTTTCTTCTTCTTAGTTGCTTTTTTCTTAGCAACAGGAGCAGAAGATAGTTTTACGTTTGAATAATCAATAAAACCCTCTTTACGAACAAGACCTTCTTGCTTGTCATAATGAGTCTGCATATTAACACCCTGAACTTTTACTTTTAACTTTTTATCATCAAGCAAAAGAACAGCGCCTTTTTTACCTTTATCAGCACCAGAGATTACTTCTACTGTTGCACCTTGATTTACTTTTAATTTCTTAGCTTTAGTCTTAAGCATTTTCACAACAGACTCCTAATTAGTTTGCTTTTGGTTTACCAGCAAGTTTGCGGCGGATTTTGTTTCTAACTTTTAACGCGCGCTTAGAAAGCTTAAGGTCATCTTGTTTTAAGATGAAGCTGTCAAAACCAGCTTTATTTTCCATCGTGCGAATTGTGCTAGCAGCCATTTGAAATGTGAAATACTCATTTAGCGCTTGGCTATGTACTTTTTTTGTTTGAATATTCGCATTCGCAGTCGACTTAGTTTTAATGTTCGAGTGTGAAACCAAATTTTTAACTACAGGGCCTTTACCCGTAAGCTCACAACGAGCCATGACTACCTCCAAAAATGTTTTTCCGTGTCAGCAAAGTGAATCTTATAGTGGATGAATAGGCCTTAGGCAAGTGCTTTTCGATTTTTGCTTCCTAGTTTTTTATTTTTTTCTAGCACGTAATGCATTAATTGAATAAAAACAATAACTTAGTACAAAAAGCTAATCCAATTAGCACTAAAAAAGCCCTGTAAATATATAAAAGCTTCAAAAAAATCCCAATTTACTAAAAAAACACTACTCTTCCCCCCCACTTCTCTGCTATTACAAGTCTTTCGAAAGAAAAGTAGATCGAATCCGTAAGAAATTGGATAAGGACGTAGGAATGAAAAAGAATAACGTAAGATTAAAATACCGTACTGAATTAAAAGCTGATCACCAGTTTGATTTTAAAGATGCTGCTACTCTATACCGTTATATCGGTGAAGCTGGAAAAATCGTTCCATCTCGCATCAGCAAACTTAGCATGAGACACCAAAGAAATCTTACTCGTGCGATCAAGAAAGCTCGTAACCTAGCTTTACTCCCTGTTGGAGCTCAAGCTTATGACGATTACTATCGTCCACAAATTCTTTCTCCAAAGCCTTTCGAGTTAGATTAAGCTCTAATCGCTTCATTGAAAGTTTGAAATTAGCCATCAGAAATGATGGCTTTTTTTGTGCTGGCATTCAGCTATCTACAAATTGCTAGTTCATTTTATAAACCGAGCTAGCTGCATATCACAACACATTGCTTACAAAGTAAAACCCAGCCTCTTTGGTATTACTTCTAAAAAATATCGATTTTATCTTTTGTCTTAATCAAGTATAAACTGACCCACTTAATTGCGGATAGAAACATACAATACAGAGAAATTATTAGTTTATTGAAATTTGTCCGGATTAGCTTCCAACTTGCAAGGAATACAAATAAAGATTTTGCGAACTTGGCTTAGACTCATCCGCAATTAAGTGAGCCAGTTTAAAGTTTTTAGCTAAGATCGGCTAAACTCTAGCCAGCCTTCACCAAAAAGTTCACATATAATATCTATAGTATTAAGCAGATTTATAAAAATGCATGAAAATCTTGTGGTAGAAGCATCTAATTACATTGAATACCCATAATTTAAAGTTAACAAAGCTTATCCCCCCCAAGGAGCTAAAATGAAAACAATGAATTTTAAATTACTTCTAATTTGCCTTCTATTCGCTCATGCAAATATTGCCAAGGCCGAAGGCGCTAATTTATCAAACTCTGAAAAGCCTGAGAAGTCTGTTAAATTCACGCCACCTGAAATATTTTATCCAACAAAAACTTTTGCTGGAGATTATAATGGAGCCCCAAGCTATTTGAATACCTTGAATTCTAATTCAAGCTATGGCTTTGACAAAGTCCTGCTGATTCAAGGTGACCAGCCTATGTCGAAAGACAGCTTAGTTTCGAAAAGCTCTAGCTACTATGTATTAGCCTTAAAAGGACAAGATCTTTATTACTACCCAAATGGCAAACTTATGCTCAAACAAAGAATTAACGACAGTGGTGAAATTGCTGAAATGGTCAGTAATTACCATCAAGAGGACTTTGATAAAACTTGGGACCAAAGAGCAATTTTTATTCCTTCCGCTCTATTTCTACCATTGATGGGGCTAGCTGACTTTGTAGCCAATCTTTTTTTTCCACGTGGTGATATGACCTACCTCGGTGCTGTAGCAGGAACGATTGCCCTGACTTGGTATGCTATCTATAAGACGGTGAAACATTCAAAAGCCTCAAATGAAAAGATTTTTAACATCCGACAAAACGTTCGAATTGAAGCGATTGAAAAGCATTTTGGAGAAAAGACCAATTCCAAAGCTTTTTACGTGAAAAGGTCTGAAGTTTTTGAATACAAGTTTCAGCCTAAAGAAAATGTTTCTTACACCTCTTGTAAATCATCAGGTAAAACAATTTAAAATTTTAGTTTCAATAAAAAGCTGCCAATTAATCCTGGCAGCTTTTTTTATAATTTTTTTAAGCGAAGTTTATTGCAAGCCTAGCCTTTGCGTTTTCATAACAAGTCTAGTTAAGTGCGAATAGAAACACACAGCACCTAAAAATTATTTAATTATTAGATTATTGGATTATTGGATTATTGGATTATTGAGATTTTTCCGAATCAAGTTTCTATACACAAGAAACACAAATAGAGGTTTTGCGAACTTAGTTTAAGTCCATCCGCAATTGAGTGGGCCAGTTATTAGATTCTTCAGTATTAGCACTCTAAAATTCAGGAAAATATTTAAATTAAAACCTGTCTTAAGAGATCATATTCCAAGAGCCACACTAAATTATGTTATACAGCCTTTAAAGCCTATCTATATACATTTACAACTGTCAAAAGTCTCGACACTCAACTCAAAGCTACTAGGCTCTCAAAAAAACCTTAAGAAAGTAATCCGATCCAACTAAAGCATCTTTTTGGAATTCCCGATCAATAAATGACTTATTGGGAGGTTATTTTTGAAACGATTGATTTTACTGATTCCATTGGCCCTAACAATTATTATGTACCAAAACTGTTCCAGTGGGCTTGATCTAAATAGTAATAACTCTAGTTCAAATTCTTTGTCTGACACCTTAGCCAATGAAGACTCAGGAGACTCTAGCGATGGAAGCTCTTTAAATAAAACGGTCTACGAAATATCTTACCAAGAAGGAAAAGTGCCTGATGTAAATGGAACTTATTCTTTTGGTAATAGCGATGAGTTTGTTGTTACTAAAATAAAAAATGCCACTAAAGACACTATAGTTTGTCTCGAGAGGGTTTTAATTGGTGAAGAAGATAATAACGATAAATGTTCTAAAATTGAAAACTACACAACTCGTCTTGGTGATTTAGATGATTGGTTAAGCCTGAATGGCGCCATGCTACAAACCAAAAGTATCTCTGAAACAGGTCTTGCTCAAGGTGGAATTGTCAGAAGGTATTTTCTGTCACCTGACAATGATGGTAAATTGGTTTTAGGAGAAAATGTCTTTGTTAGTGAAATTTTTGTTTTCCCTAGGGATTGAGTATAGAGTCTAATTCTCATAGTTTATAAGAAAAAATAGCAACGCATTCTAGCTAGACTTATGTAGCAAGAATGCGTTTTTTTATTACTAACTGGCTCATCAAATAGCGGTTAAGCCGTCTAAAATATAGAGACAAAAAATAGACAAAGCTATAGCCATTTAAACTCCATTAAAGTATATTCCTGTAAAACCTTTTAGGAGATCGCGGATGAGAAAAGTTATTCATTTTTGGCCTGTACTTGTTTTAATTCTTCAAGTTCCTATCGTAATCATGAGTTTCAAACTACTTCCCAGCAAGCAAATCGCTGGTCTTGTAGGTTCGGTCTTATTTTTTTCATTGGGTGTGTTTTTAGCCAATCATTTCTTTAAAAAATTATACACAAAAAGTTTTGCGATATACACACTAGTTGGACATATATTCATTTTTGTTATCCCAATTTTTTGTCTCCGAATGGCTAATTGGAGTACTCCTTTTGAAGAAATTCAAGTAATGGGCTTATATGCTTCTAGCCTGCACTCGCTATCTGAAAAATACTATGTTTTGGTTTTATGGGCTGCCATTTATGATTGTATGAAAATTGCTCGTCTTGGTGGATCAAACTATTTTGATCGCGTTAAAGAAATGCCTGAGTCTTCTGAACAAAAATAATTTGATATAGTCCGCTCCGCTAAGACATCATGTACTTAAATTACAAATGATCATAAGTTAAAAGGCTGAAGTTTTTTTTACTTTAGAGTAAGTGAAATACATAGAAGTATTTTAAAACTGGCTCTTTTAACTGTGCAGTAAGGAAGATCAAAGCTCGGGAAACTTCCCTAGAACAAACATTTTCCAGTAGCTATTAAAGCCTTTTCGCAATTAAAGGGGCCGTTTATAATACTCTAGTAATCCAGTAATCTAGTAATCTAGTAATCTAGTAATCTAGTAATCTAGTAATCTAGTAATCTAGCTTATGTTTATCTGCAATTTTGGCCAGAAGTTTTTTTATTTCTTTCTTCTAAGAACGAAAATATTCAGAGGAAAAAGGGTGATTTTTCTGCAAAAAGTCTGAAAACCTATGTCTAAGAATTTTACAGTCATGAACTAGTTTCATTAAAAATTGCCGCGACAAGAAATGCCGCATTTTGAGGACAATTAGCTCTGAGTAAAGCCTTTTTACTTGTATAACTAAGGCATGGAAACAAACACAAAAACACGCAATCAATTTATCGAGCACCTTCGTACAGAGTACTTGGAACGTTTGAAAAAGAATCCTCAGTATTCGATGAGAGCTTTCGCACAAAGCCTTGGCGTGAATGATTCAACCTTGGCAAAAATCATTCGTGGTGCAAGGAAACCTAGCGAAAAATATATGGCTAACTTGGGAATTCGACTAGGGCTAGAGTCTGAAAAACTCGATAGCATGATTAACAACCGTAATACTACTTTTGAAAAAGTTGATCGCTCTGAGATCTCTTTTCACTCGGATTGGATTTTTGACGCAATCTTAGAACTCACCTACCTTCATAAATTTGAACCGAGTGTTAAGTTTGTCGCAGATACTTTTGGATTAAGCACCTTAGAAGCAGAAGACAAATTAGAAAAACTTTTTAAAACTGGAAAGCTAGAAAAACAAAACAATGGTAATTGGGTGAATAAAACAGGTTTTACCAGTACCTACCTCTCCCCAAACTTTGAAGCAGAGTCCTTAAAAAACTACCAGCTTCTTTTAGGAAGAAAATCTTCCCAATCCATTATGAATGAACCAATAGAAAACAAGGATCATGCCTCATACATTAGCGCGATGGATACAGACTTGATCCCTGAAATAAAGGAAATATTAAAACGAACTCGTAGAGAAATCGCGGAGCTCATCGAAACCAAATCTAAAAAAAGAGATATGGTCTACGGGATCACAACTAACTTATTTCCACTAAACCAAAAGATAGATAATTAAGGAGATATTAAAATGAAACTACCAATGAAGAACTTGAAAAAAATTGTATCATTAAGTTTAGGCCTGAGCCTGTTGGCTTTGCCAAATTTAAATGCTGGACAAAACAATCAAACAGCAACTTGGAAGCAACAGCAAACGACAAGCTTTAAAGGAGCCGAAGGCGGTAACTCTAGAGAGTACAATGGCATGCCGACATCCTTACAAGGGCCTTATTGTACAAGAAGGATTTCAGCTATAGAGTTTAGAGAAAAGCTTCCTTCAGCAACTAGAGCTCTAGAAAATTTAAAAACAATCAACATCGTCGCTTACAATCAAATTCGTTACACAGAAAAGAACAGCAGTGTTTGCATTACGCCATATATTAAAATGTCTGCCAGTGCTAATTCATTAAATGATCAACCAGGTACTTTTACATTTATCGACCCCATCCAAAGTGAAAAATTAAATGCTTTATTTCAAATCGATTTAAACGAACAAATGATTTACGCAAGCCAATTTGGTAACAAAATCCCTGGAAAAGAAGCTTACTCGGAAAAAGCGATTTCTGCGGTTTATGTTTCTGAACTTTTTCATCCTGAGTTTGGTGAAAATCCTATGCCGAATAAAAACCAGCTCATTAATGATATTGTGTACTCTTTGTTTTCTTTTGATGCCAGCCAGGCTTCAATGCAATTTGCTAAGAGAAGCTTGCATATGGCCAATTTAGATTTCAACACTGACTATTACTTTGATAAAGCCTGTGTCGGCGAAAAGGCTGATTCTGAAACCTGTACACTCGCTGTTGCTAACTTAAGCCTAGAAAACTTTAAAGACTTTTTTCACAAAGAAAGAGGAGCTCATATTAGCATTCTTAGTCCTAAAACACCTGTTGACTATTTGAATCTTCATCAAGCAAGTAGCAAACGATTTATCGATGAAGGCTTAAGCATTGAAGATCTTCTTTTTTCCAGAGAAACTCTGTTGGACCTGATTTTCATATCACCTCATCGAGCTATTGAAGAGATTCCAGGCTTAACAACTATAATTAAAGCGGCAAGTATTTTACCAAAGCAAGCTCAAAAATATCAATTGGATCGCGAAGAAGATTATTTTAAGTTTGTTGAAATCTTTTATGTTCTTTCAAACTCTGGAATGAAAAAGCAGGAAAGATATGATTTAGAAAAAGCATTAATTGAAATGACTAATTTCAATGCTAATCAATTTGCTCAAGTAGCTTATAAGCATATTAAAAAAGGAAACTTTAATAAAGTTTATTTGAGCGGATTGAAAGCAAGAATTCTCAATGAGCACATATTTATCGAAGAGATTGAAGAAAAAGATAAATTGTTAGGAATATTACCATTGGAAGAAAGAGTTGATTATTCAGAATGGAACTCTCAAATTTAAATCAGCTTTTTAGTAAAAATATATTATCAATAAACATTTACTAGAATAAGACCCAAAAAAGAGAGCTTGGAAGCTCTCTTTTTTTCTTTTTAAACAGGCCTTATCAATATATCTACACACATACCTAGAGGCACCTTAAAGTTTAAGGCATAAAAAAGCCACAAGGATAAGCTATAATTAAACTCCTTAGAAGGCATTAAAAGATAGTAAGAGAATTCTTTCTCCTTTGGTTGAGTCGATTCTCTCCTAAACAAGTTCACACAAATAAATACTAGCTTGATCAAAGTTTGTTCTCGAAAAGAATTCCTAGCTCTACTTAAAATAGAACTAACATTCTCAACAAGTTTTCTTAGAAAATCTCATGGATTAGAAAAAAATAAGCTAGCTCTACAAGCTACTGCAACTTGTACTCAAGATACTTCGAGACCATACCTCTTTACGACTAAGTTCACTTGCCCCAGGGAGTTCGTCCATTAAGGACTCTCTCAAATCAATCCAAGCCTCTTTGCCTTTGGCACTAGAGTACCAATCTCGTAAATTACAAAAACTTCTAAGATGAAAATTTTGAAACCAAGAGTTTTTATCATAAGCACTCTCAGGAGCTTTCGGCCCCCAAGCAAGGCGCACCATTATTTGTAGTGACTCGGTCAATATTTTAGAGATCTCACTGATCGCTAGAATGTCTGCTGTACAAGTAGATGGTGAGCTTAACAACTCACTGTCTAACCTTTTGAGTGACTCAAACCACTGGAGGCAGGAACCCTGACTAGCCCCTTTCATACAGCGTTCTTTGTACTTACTGTAAAGACTTGCTGGAATAATATCTGGGCGTTTCGGATCAGCCTTGGTAAAAAAAGCGGGATTCAGCTTTTCTTTCAACAAATTGATTTGTGAATCACAAGCCGTGTGAAATGGATTCATTTGTAAAAGGAGTAAAATAAAAATGACTACGGCTCCCGTAGCTACTAAACCATTTGGTAGGCTTTGCAGAAAGCGATCCATTTACCGATACGCCCTTTGGCCACAAGCACCGTGTTTTTGTGGGTGGATGGGATTTTTTGCTTTCCATCCCTCTTGAATCCACTCGCTGTTATCGTCTTTACAGTAAAATACACGATATTTTTTATCCACCTGATACATGCGAATTAACTGTACCATTTGGCTAAAAGCTTTTTTTAAATTGGTTTTTCGAGATTCTTCTCCAGAGATATTTTGATAGGTTTCTAAATAGTTTTTGGTACTTTTTAAAATCCTTTTTAAATGCATCGCCTGATTCTGCACCTGAAAATCACCCATATTTTTTAATAGGCTATCAATATTTAGGTTCATTTCTACAATTTCTTTTTTGATCTGATCTTGCTTTTGTGAGTACAAAGCTTGATGAAAATCAGTGGTTTTATCCAATAACTGATTTACGCTACTAAGCATTTTATCATCGAGTTTGATTTTATAAGACCTTGCCCACAAATTAGAGGACGAAATACTAAGAACAAGAACTAAAAACATGTATTTTTGAGCAAAACTAGCCATACAAACATTATCGCAGGGCTAGCTATGCTCTGTCAAAAACTAAGACCTAGGCTTACCTCCAGCCATTAATTTCATAACCCTTAGAAGCCAAACAGGCGGCAATATCAGACTTTATATTTTTATCTTGGTATAAATGACTTCTAGTTTGTTCATCATAAGTAGCAGCTCCAGCACCAATGGCAGCACCGCCAGCCGTGGTCTTTACAAACTCATCCCCTCCACCTGTGGCCAAACCCACAATTGCACCAAAGCCAGCACCTTTAATTCCACCACGTACGGCAGCTTTTTTAGTGCGATCTGCTTTATAGTTATCATAGTGAGCATCAACCTTTGAAATACAGACATCTACATCTAACTCACTTTCTTCAAAGCCCACTTCTTGGAATTTTTCATTATTTGCTAAAATTGGTTTGTAGCGAGTAAGACTACTACTAGCACAAGCAGATAAAAACACGGACGACAGTAACATTAAAAGGCTTAATTTCATAAGCACCTCCCTTTTACAGAGTAGGATGCAAACTAGGTTTCCTGCCAAAACACAAAATAGACCACAAGAAATCCATATATCGGAACCATAGTTGGAGCCAGACAAATTTCGGACAATCAAGTAATCAAAATTAGATTACAACATTCAAAAAAACCGAATTTTGAACAAAAAAAACGCCACCCAATGGGCAGCGTCTTTTGAAAATTAATTTTAATTTCAATTAGAAATCAAAACCAGTTTCAACCATTAGTCTTTGAACAGACTCATCGTTAGTACCGAAAGCATCACCAGGGCTGAACATAGTCAACTCAGCAGTAAGGTATAAACCGCTTGTGAAGTTTTGAGTGTACCAAAGGTCAATTTCAGAACCAAGATCGTCTTCAGAAGAAGTAGTGATCGTAGTTCCACCTTGAGTAGTTACGTTTTGGTCTTTAGAAGAAGCTTTGAACATGTGGTAAGAAACACCAGCAACACTGTCAGCCATAGGCTTTAAAGTGTAACCAAGAGCGATTTCATTTAAGTTACCCCATTGAAGAACATCTGAACGACCAGAGTATTTGTGTTTAGAATAGTATAATGGATCGTAAGCAGAATCCTCAGTAGCACCATCATCATGGTAAACTAAGTAAGCACGAGAATCCATAGCAGAGAAACGAAGACCTAATTCTAAGTGCATCATCATTGCTTTCATGTCAGCGCCAGCTTGAGTTTTACCAGTGAAGTTTTCAACGTCTAAAACGTAGTCAAACATTCCAGCTTCACCACCAGCGTTTAAACCAACCCATACTCTCTCAGTACCAGTAGTAGCTGCAAGAGCACTATCAGCATTGTTAGCAACATAATGCAACTCTAAGTTAGAGATAGCAGAAGGCATGTTTTTGAAAGTGTAAGATAAAGCACGGAACTTAGAAGTAGCAGAACCAGTGTCACCAGCTACAGAATAAGCGAAACCTAAACGACCCCAATCAGCATCGTGAACGTAGCGCATACCATCGAAAGCTACTTGAGTATCTTGGAACGGCTGTTTTGAAACTAGCTCACCATTGTTAAGCTCAAGGCTAGAACGACCGAAAGTGAAAGCTCCGTTCTCACCAACTTTAACAGTAGCGTTAGCTTCTTGTACGTACATTAGATCGTTTTCTTGTGGGTTAGCCGCACCATCAACAGCAGAAGGTTGAACGTTAAGGCTAGAACCGAAAGCATCTACGTGTCTAAGTTGTAGGTGGTAACCAAGGTTCTCACCTTTGTTTCCGTCAACCATAAGGTTGTTCCACATTTTGAATCCTTCAGAGTTAGAATCTTTAACTCCATCAGCATTCGAAATGTTTGTGTAACGAAGCATAGTGTCTCCGCTAAATTTCACATCTGCATTCGCAGTTGCGCCAATAGATAGGGCTGCGATTCCTACTAGTAGCTTTTTCATAAAATCTCCTTGTTGTTTTCTAGTTGTATAACTTTTTCATCAAATGCTTAACATGATGAAGAAGCTTCTAGTTTCTACAAGGCTGAACTGTCCCCACCAGGAAAATCCCAGAGGTTTAAGTTGGACACAATTTCAGCCTTACCCCCTAATTAAATCTAGACATTTTTAGCGCGGCAACACTTTTCGGCCACTTAACGCCAGGCGCAAGGACCAATGGTCTAAAAAATTAACTTTTTCTCAATATCTTTTTGACTTTTAGGCCAGAGATCATTAAGTTGCCATTTCTCAAGTGAAACTAAGGTTTTACAAAGAAATTCAGGCTTAAAAATTAGTCTTTTTTTCAACTCCGTCGGGGAGTAGCGCAGTTTGGTAGCGCATCTGGTTTGGGACCAGAGGGTCGCAGGTTCGAATCCTGTCTCCCCGACCATTAAAAACCACTCATCTGAGTGGTTTTTTATTTTCCAGCAAATTTTGGCTCTACGGGCTCTACGGCTCTACTCGATTCGAGGGGTAGTGCGCCTAAAAACCT
>CEQX01013491.1_pt1 | contig 26396 bp, 23 predicted proteins | sample 356261 | NCBI WGS metagenome assembly CEQX01 (sample SAMEA2621076, study PRJEB7988) | marine metagenome | isolation source: saline water (ENVO:00002010), including | reverse complement strand
GATGAGGTTGTTGTCTACCGCAAGACGGAACAGGCCAAACTAGGAATCGAGATTTTCCGGCCGACGGGGTGGAAAGCGGGAGATACCCGCTCCGCAGTGGTCTTCTTTTTCGGGGGAGGCTGGGTTGGGGGCTCTACCACGCAGTTTCATCCACAGGCTACGAGGCTGGCATCCCTTGGGGTAGTGGCCTACTGCGCGGATTACCGGGTCCAGAGTCGGCACAAGACGTCTCCCTTTGAGGCCGTAGCTGATGCCAAGGCCGCTATTCGCTGGATCTGGCGCAATGCGAAGAGCCAAGGTGTGAATCGGGATCGAATTGTTGCAGCTGGAGGGTCGGCAGGGGGACACCTTGCTGCCTGCTGCGGCTTGATTGCTGACCTCGATGATGTCCGGGAGGGAGAGCCCGTCTTTATTCCGGCGGCAATGGCCCTTTTTAACCCCGTCATTGACACCTCGCGGAAAGGATACGGATACGCAAAGTTGAAACAGCGATACCGCGAACTCTCTCCGGTGGAGCACGTGCACGCCTTGGCTGCTCCCACGCTTGTGCAGGTGGGATCCGCAGATACCACAACGCCCCCCGCCGGGCATAAGCTTTTCAAAGCCCGGATGGATAAGAAAGGACGTTCCTGTCACCTGTTTGTCTCAGAGGGCCAGAAACACGGCTTCTTCAACCCACGGGGAGACAACAGCCAATACTGGACGACGATGGGAAGAATGGAGGAATTCCTGCACAAGGAGGGACTGTTGACTGCTACTGGAAATTAGCAGCTGGGCTGTCTGGAGCAGTGCAGTTAACGCCGTTTTGCTTCTGGGTAGCGGGCGAGTATTCCTTTCATCTTGGCAAGAATTCCCGGCCTTTCCTTTGCAAGGTTTAGCTGCTCCACGGAGCTTTCTCCATAATCGTAGAGTTCGAATTGGGCGGTCTTGGCTGGAGCCCCGGGCTTTTTCCATTCGACCATTCGATATCGTTCCGTCCTGATGGCCCTGCCGATGACTCCCCCCCTTCGTGGGTAGCAGTGGAAGGCATGGTCCCGGACTCGTAATTCGGGGTCCTTGAGAACCGGGAGGAGGCTTTTGCCGCTTATCGGCTGGGGGACTTCTGGCTGGGGCAGGCCACTGAGTTCAGCAAGGGTCGGAAACAGGTCTACGCTTTCCGCCAATTGTCTGGTGGAGCCGCCTTTCGCCGTCACACCCGGTGCAACAATAACGAGGGGGATCCGGTTAGCTTGCTCGTAGTTCGTGTGCTTGGTCCAGATGCCAAGATCTCCAAGGTGGAAGCCATGGTCTCCCCAGAGCACGACGATGGTGTTGCTGTCGAGGCGGAGGCGGTCGAGCTCCGTCATCACTTTTCCGATTTGTGCGTCCATATAGCTGACACTCGCGTAATAACCGTGAACGAGCTGGCGCTTCAGTTTTTCGGTGTAGTCCTCATTTTTTGGAGGAACTGGAGAATACATGGCAATTTCTCCAGCGCGTTTATGAGCGATTCCCGGGGAGCCCTTGGGATGGTCCGGAAAGGGAGAGAGGGGGAACTTGGAAGGATCGTGAAGGTCCCAGTATCTCTGTGGAGCGCTGAAGGGGAGGTGGGGGCGGACAAAACCGACGGCCATGAAAAATGGGCCCTTACGAGTCTTGGCAGCCCGAAGCCGCTTGATGGCTTCTGCCGCAACTCTTCCATCGGCATAGTCCTCATCACGGGAATTGGTAGCTTCAAAAGCGGCACCTCGCGGGAGAGAGCGAATCTGGTCGAGCTTCTGATTGGTGAAGTAGGCTTCTTCCCGGGTGAGCTTTCCCCCTTCCGTACTGGCGGGGTCGAGATACTCGATCACCTTGTCGTGGAAATGCGGGACACTGAAGGATTCCGGGTCTCCTTCATTCCCGTGGCCGATATGAAAAATTTTACCCATCGATTCAGTGTGATAGCCATGTTGGGCAAAAAACTGGGGCATTGTAACGGCCTCTGGCATGGAACGTCGCAGCTTATGGCCGAGTCCGTAGAGTCCAGTTGCGGTGGAATGGGCTCCCAGCATCAGGGTAAATCGTGATGGAGCGCAAACCGCCTGATTGCAGTAGGCGAGGTCGAATCTCAGGCCTCGAGCAGCCAGTTGATCTAGATGGGGGGTCTTGGCGTACGGGTCGCCGTAGCAGCCCAAGGCAGGCTTCAAATCATCAACGAGAAGAAGGAGGATATTGGGATGGCCTGTGGGGGGGTCGTCCGCCCGGGCATTTACCGGGTCCAGCATCAGCAGTGCAAGGCCGAGAGCAATTGAAATTAGGAAACGAGGTAGCATGGATTAAATTTAGCGGGGGTTACAAGGCTCCCACCAGCAAAAGTCACGTCAGCCGCTACGGCGGATCTGCGGTGGTCTTGCGGGGGGCTTTCCGTGAGAGAGACGAAGGCGTCAGGCCTCCCGGATGGCACGGATCGCGTTGCCGATATCAGGAGCCTTGAATGTCGAGGAGCCTGCTACCAGGACGTTTGCTCCCGCGGCGGTAGCCGCAGGGGCGGTCTGTGGATCGATCCCGCCATCGACCTCAATATGAAAAGAGAGGGAATGCCTGTCCCTGATCTGGACCGCCTTTTCCACCTTGGGCAGGACTTCTGGCATGAATGCCTGTCCACCGAACCCGGGGACTACAGTCATGACAAGAAGTAAGTCGACCTGATCAAGATAAGGTTCTACTGCTTCCAGAGGAGTGGCCGGGTTCAGAGCGATACCGGTCTTGCTCCCCCCATCGCGGATTATCTCCAAGGTGCGAGCGACCTCGTGGCAAGCCTCCGGCTCGGCGTGAACGGAGATAAGGTCCGCCCCCGCTTCGAGAAACCTTGGGACGTAAAGGTCAGGCTTCTCGATCATCAGATGGACATCGAGGAAAATGTCATTGGTTGCGTGAATCGCTTCCACCATTGCAGGTCCGAAGGAGATGTTCTCAACGAAATGCCCGTCCATGACGTCGAGGTGCAGCCAGTCTGCCCCAGCAGTGATCGCCCTCGAACATTCTTCCGCAATACGAGAAAAGTCTGCAGCCAAGACGGAGGGCGCGACGATCCGGTCTGCGTTGCTCCAGTTCTTCACGTCTTTTTTCTAACCGGCCAGCGCTACTTTTCAAGACTTCCCAGTCTTTCACAGATGGTGGGTCTTAAGATTTGTGGAGTAGACGATTTCGTGGTTTGGCTACTCCCGTCATTGTGCTTGCTTCTTGTGAGTGAGTGAAGACCTGATTATCGACCTCGCCAGCGATGCCTATTTCATGGGGCAGGCCTTGCGAGAGGCCCGCAAGGCCTATGCGGCCGAAGAAGTGCCTATTGGGGCCGTGGTGGTGCGAGAGGGAGAGATAATCGCTCGGGGATGGAATCAGGTTGAGACCCTTCGTGACGCCACAGCGCACGCGGAAATGTTGGCGCTAACGGCAGCTCAGAACAGATTGGAAGACTGGCGCTTGGAGAAGTGTATTCTCTACGTGACCAAGGAGCCGTGTCCGATGTGTGCGGGAGCCATTGTGCACTGTCGCCCGGAGCGGGTGGTGTTCGGGTGCCCCGACCTGAAGGCGGGAGCTGCAGGGGGCTGGATCAACCTTCTGGAGTCGAACCCTCCTCTGAATCACCGCTGTGAAGCGACCGGAGGGGTGCTCGAAGATGAATGTGTAGAGCTCCTTCAGCGCTTCTTCCAGGAGGCCAGAGCTAAAACAGCTGCGAGGAGACACCGAGAGTCGGGGCCTGATGCCCCTCTGTCGGAATAACCGTCAACTTGTCGATCAGGGCTTCCTCCGGAGGAAACACAAAAGACCGAGACCAATGGCTCCAAGCAGAGTTGAGGTCGGCTCCGGGATCTGAAAGGTTCCAGCAGGAAACGGTGGCGTAGCGGTGAGGTTGGTCCCGTTATCACTCCCCCCGTCAAAATTGTCATCGCCATCCCAAGCGTTGGGACCAGAGAATGTCCAATTGCTGGAATCAAACGTCCCGCCATTGGCTAGAACTCCATCATTCCTGTAAGACCATCCGTCTACAGTGTCCCAAGCCGTGCCAGTTCCGTCGATGTTGACGTCGCCGAAGATATCTATGACGGTCTCATCCCCTGCGAACGATCCCGTCGCGTCGAAGAAGAGCTCGATCGCGTCGTCACCATTATGGTTGATCCCACTTCCTCCAACATGACCTGGCGCAATGCCAAACCATGAAGCGAAATCCGTATCCTCAGTCGCTACGAAGAAAAAACTTCCGGCGGAGAGGGCTTGGCTTGGAAGAATGGTCTCAACGCCATCGGTTCCACCACCATTGTTCGCAACACCGAGGGCGAAGTTTGAGAGGTCAGTTACGTCCGAGGTGGCAAACAGCTCGACTCCTTTGGGATCTCCACCCGGTAGCGGCCCATCGAACACACCTGTGATAATTAACGTGCCCTGAGAGGGAATGGTAAGCGTGACGCAGAGAGTAAGCAGGGAAAGTAACTTCATGGGTCGGGAGAGAAGCGTAGCCCAAAACGGCCGGGTAGTGAAACACAATGTGAGCAGATATTGTTCCAACTGGTGCGCATTCAGGCCTTGTTAAGTGTCGTGCCTACCCACGCATGCTCTCGTGTGGGCTTGCTGGGCTGCTACCGGCCATTCTAGCATATAGACATGTCAGGACCGGTTCATGCTGTCATTGGTACCGATGAAGGCCGGGTGTCGGAGGAGGCGCTTGCGCTTTTCAATGAGCTTAAGCCCGTTGGAGAGGCAGAGGAGTTCACGAACGATGTGATCGAGGGGACCGCAGCGAATGCGGAGGAAGCCTACCGTGCCTGCGCGAGGACGATTGAGGCATTGCAAACCGTCGGGTTCTTTGGAGCCGATAAGATCGTATGGCTCAAGGGTGCAAATTTTCTGGCTGATGACCGAACCGGTGGGTCGGAAAGGGCCAAGGAGGGAGTGGAAGACCTGCTTGAGGTATTGAAGGCGGGCATTGGGAACGAGGTAACGTTTCTTATCAGTGCAGTGGCGATCGATAAGCGCCGCGGGTTTTACAAATGGCTGCAGAAAAATGGAGAGGTTGCGACTTTCGATAAAATCGATGTCTCTAAGGACGGCTGGGAGGATGAGGTAGCGTTGCTGGTGACCACCCGAGCGAAGGAGCTGGAACTCGCATTCGAGCATGAGGCATTGGACCTGTTCGTCCAGATGGCTGGTGAAGAGACCCGTCAGATTGGTAATGAATTGGAGAAACTTAGTCTTTATCTTGGGGACAGGAGGCTTATCGAATTGGAGGATGTTCGTCTGATTGTCCCCCTCAGCCGTAAAGGAGTGGTCTGGGAAATCGGAAGGGCCCTTGAGAGCCGGGATACGGCGCGGGCAATTTCTTTGGTTGATGCCCAGTTGGAGAAAGGCGAAAGCGCCATTGGGCTGATGCGTGCGGCGATCATCCCCACCATCCGGAATCTGTTTATGGCGCGGGTCCTCCTCGATTCTCATCCTAGGCTGCCAACCCATAACGGGCGCTCCTTTACCTCGGCCCTGAATCAGCTACCGGAGGGCGATATCGCCTGGCTACCCCGGACAAAGAGCGGAAGCGTCAATGCGTGGGGACTGTTCTTCGCGGCCCGAAAAGCCGGACAAGTGACTATCAGCGAGATGAGCCAAGCATTGGAATCAGCCCTCAATGCGGATAAGTCTCTTGTCACAACCCAGCTGGATCCTCGAATGGTTCTTCATCGGTTAGTTGCTGAGCTTACCATGGGGATTGGGAAGAGCCGCTCAAGGAAGAGCGCGTGATGAAGGGGCGACTCTTGAAAACGCGTTCTTGATAAACGTTCCAGTCGTGATGCCCTGAGAGGGTGAAAATCGTCATAACAGGTCTTATCGTAGGATTGGCCGCAGGATTGGCTGGAGCTCTTTGCGGAGTAGGCGGAGGAATTCTCATGGTTCCCGCTTTTGTCCTGGCTCTCGGGATGGGCCAGAAGCACGCAGTTGCAACATCGCTGGCAGTCGTGGTGGTGACCGCGCTGGCTGGGACAGCAAATCACGTCCTCAGGAAAAGTGACCTGATTGACTGGAGGCTCGTTGCCTTTACGGCCGTGGGTGCGGCAGTAGCGGCGTGGTATGGAACGGAGCTTATGAGAAATATGAGCAATCAGCAGCTCACCCGGATCTTCGGGATCCTCCTAATTCTCGTAGGAGCGCGAATGCTGATGCTTAAGACGGCCTAGCGCTCGGAGATTGGGGGGACCGGGAAAAGCTCCTGAGGCCCGACATACTCGGTAAGAGGACGGTAAAGACGATTGTCCTCCAGCTGCTCCATGACTTGAGCGGTCCATCCGCTGGTTCGAGCAATGGCGAAGATGGGGGTAAAAAGATCCGTAGGAAGCCCCAGCGAATAGTAGACGGTAGCGGAGTAGAAATCGACATTGGCATTCAATCCCTTCCGCTCCTCCATGAGTTGGGCGATACGTTCTGACATTTGAACCCATTTTGGTTCTCCCAGCTCCTCGGTCAACTTGCGGGCCATACGCTTCAAATGAGGAGCGCGCGGATCGAGAACTTTGTAGATCCTGTGCCCGATACCCATGATCTTGCGTTTGTTTGCAAGGGCATCCTCAATGTAGGCGTCTACCTTGTCCACGGACCCAATTTCCTCGAGCATTTTAATGACGCCCTCATTAGCACCTCCATGGAGAGGGCCCTTCAAAGTGCCAATCGCGGATGTGATAGCAGAATAAAAGTCCGAAAGGGTCGCAACAGTGACGCGAGCCGAGAAGGTAGAAGCGTTCATCCCGTGATCAGCATGTAGTATATATGCAACGTCGAGGGTTTTGGTGGCCTGCTCTCCGGGCTCTTCTCCTGTGTAGAGGTAGATGAAATGGCCTGCTTCCGAAAGGTCTTCGCGAATAGGTGGGAGCTCAAGCCCCTGCCTTGCGCGGTGGAAATAGGCTACGATGGTTCCTACCTGAGCGCACAAGGACATCGCGACCTCCCGGTTTGCCGCATGGTCGGGCTCGCCGATATTTGCCCGATCGTCGTAAAGCCCAAGCATTGAGACCGCGGTTCGCAAAACGTCCATGGGTCCGGCGCCTTTTGGAGCGGCCCTCAGGTAGTCAATGACTCCCTGAGGAATCGCCCGCCTGCTGGCCAGATCCTTCTTGAATGCCTCCAGTTCAGAGAGCGTTGGTAGTTTCCGATGGTAAAGAAGGTAGACCACCTCCTCGTAGCAGCAATGCTCTACGAGATCATCGATGTGATAGCCGAGGTAGGAGAGCCGACCCTCAAGGCCTTCGACGTTTGAGAGAACAGATTCGTTGGCGGTAACTCCTTCGAGGCCTTTGGCGTAATCGGACACAGATCAAATTGGGGATAGAAAATGTATGGCAGCCTCCCGGAACGGGACGATGCGCTCCGAGAAAAAAGCGGTCCAGACCGTAACGCGCAAGATGTAATGGATGAAGATTTCAAATCGTTTCTTGATTGGAGACTTTCCGGTGAAGTCTACCATCAGGGCGTGGGAGCGGTTTACATGATTGCGATAGAGACAAGTAGTAGCCGGGGATCGGTGGCTCTTGCCCGGGGGCGCGAGGTCATCCGTTCCTTGGAATTTGAGGCCTCGAGACGGCCCTCAGAGCTTCTAATGGAGCCCCTTGGGGAGATTTTGGGTCTCGTGGGGGAGGGGAGGGTCGGGCTGGTTGTCGTTGGTACCGGGCCAGGCAGTTACAATGGCGCAAGGGTGGGAATTGCAGCAGGACAGGGTATAGGGATTGTCCATCGGTGCCCAACGGTTGGAATTTGCTCTCTGGAGAGCCTGCCGACGGTCCGAACCGGAGGGAGGTGTGTTGCCCTGGGCGATGCTAGAAGGGGCACATTTTGCACCATCGATCTCAATAGGGGGAGGCTCTCTGCTGCTCCGGTCCTTTCTGAACACCTCCAGTTCGAGGAGAGGGCCCGGGTGGCTGTGGAGCACGGGGAGATCTTGGTGACATTGGATGAGGTGAGCCGCCTCGGGCTAAGCAAATACCAGATTCGTCCGGAGCTCCCCTCAGCGGCGTTCCTTCTTGAGTCATGGCTGGGCCGGACGGATGAAGAGCAGGAGGAACTGGCTAGGATCCCCCCCCAGCCCTTTTACCTGCGGCCCCCCCATATTACGAAACCGACGGAAAACTTGGGGGGAGAATAAGGAATCTTGCCGGGGCAATTCGGGCGGCTCGTATTTCGGAGTAGGCCAACCTGTTGCTAAGCGCTTGAGCCAGAGCTCAGGACCAGAGTTTGATGGCCTTTATGAGATTGGACTCTTGCTCCCTGCAGGGAGCACCGTTCCCATAGGTGATAGAATAATGATATTGGAGGAGCTCCTTTGCGAAGGTGGGCTCCTGGTCGCGTTGTGCAAGGGAGTGCAACTGCTGCCGCAGAGTGCGGCTGGGAGGCATGGGGTAACCTTGCTCCCGGCAGGCTTGTCGGAACCTGGTGAGATAACCCGGTGCGTTCGGAAGGAGGCCCTCGGACACTATTTGCACCCCTTTTGGAGATCTTCGCCGAAGGCGGAGCAGGACGAGGCACACAGGAAGGAGGCCAAGCCCCGCACTGAGGGCGAGATAGGTCCAGAGGCTTCTGGCGCGTTCTTGGGCGGCGGCGGAAGAATCCAAATCGAGGAGGTCGTTTTCCATCAGCGGCAAAGGATCGTTGGCGTCGGCAAGATCAAGTGGGGTTCTTGCTCCGGGAGGCGTGGTGTCGAAGACAACCCAGCCTACGCCCTCGAGATAAATCTCGGTCCAAGCGTGGGCCTCACTGGCGCGGAACATCAGGTATCCAGGCCCCTCATACCACTTGCCCCCGCTCCAACCATAGGCAATACGAGAAGGGATATTCAGGGCTCTGCAGAGGAGAGCCCCAGCGGTGGCAAAGAACTCGCAATGGCCTCGTTTCTCGTCCCTTAAGAAATTCAGAACGGGATCGATTCCCTTGGGGTTTTCGATCTCGAGGGAATACTGGAAATTCTGCCAGAGAAGGTTCCGCAGGCCGACCAGCCGCGAAGCGGCATCGCCGAGCGTCTTACTGGAAAGATTGATGATTTCATCGCGGAGCTCTTCGCTGGATGGAAGTTGTAAGCGTGGAGAGTCCTCAGGGAGATCAGGAAACCTGAGGTTTGGGAGCTCGCCGGATTCTAGAAGACCGGTCAGGGTAACGGTTTTTGCCGCTACCTCGTAAGTGTATCCCTTCTCGGGATCCTTCGCAGGGTTGAGGCGAAAAATGCCCGGGTCCACGTGCCGGAGCTGCGGCACCCAGCCTTGGGTCGCTCCCTGTGGGGCGGTGAAGAGGTCTTCTCCACGGGGGTGGGAGGCTTGGATAATTTCTCCCCTGAGCAGGGGGCCGGGACGAGTTTCCGGTTGGCTCAGATTGACCCTGCCGCCCTCGTCAGGGGTGAGCAAAGCGGGAGGCATTCCAACGGGCGTCCATGTCGCGGCATCAAACCGCTCCAGTGCGAAGGCTCGAAGGTATGCCCTGCTCCGGAGAAGGAATCCGGTTGTTGAAGGGTCCCGCGGGCGGAAAAAAATCTCGGGTTTGTTTGAGGGGCGGGCGTTGCTGGTGAGGGGAAGGGGACGCCGCCCTTTCGTATCCCAGAGCCAGTTTCCGGAAATACTGCTCCCGTGTGAGGAAAGGTCCTCGTCGGATCTACTTTGAGTGGCCTCGCGCCCTTGAACGGAGAGCGACTCTGAAATACGCAGCGAGAGGGATTCGGCGTGGGATGGGATCACAGTAAGGAAGCACAAGAAGAGGCACTCAATGCTCAAGACGCCAAGGCCGACAGCGAGATAATCGGACCACGAAGGTCGCCGGAGAGATCGAGCAACACTGCCTGCCGGTTGTGCCCGACGTTGCCAAAGGCCAATTCCGAGGACGAGGACAAGGACGGCCAGGCAGTTGCGGAGGACAGGATGCAGTTCTTCTGGCAAGCCGCGAAGCAGGGCGTAGGCGGCGAGGACTGTGAGAGCGAGGAAGATGCTGCGCATTCGAGTGTTCCCGGTCAGCCGGGCAGGACAAAGGGTTTGCTCATGGTGCGGGGCTACGAACCTTAAGAGTTCTTGCCCCATAGTTATGCTGGCGAATGTCCACGCTGATGGCGGGCCTCCTTGGGAGAGTATCGGCCCAGGATTCCGTAGGCATATCGGAGATGATAATGAGGGAGTCATCATCCGCGATCCGCTCCATGATTGAAATTAGGTCATGAGCTTCGGTGTCATGTCGGCGTTGTGCCCGAGTCAGCGAGACAAGGAGGTTGCCGAAACTGCTCCTCGAGCTCACGGGAAGAGGATCCCATTGATTAAAATCAGCGAGAAAGGTTGTCGGGATGCCATGTTGACGAAGGTGACGTAGTGTCCCGCACGCGAGCGAGAGGGCCCATTCGAAGCGGTCTGCCCGGATCAATTGACCCGACATTCCAAAGGAGTGAAAAAGCACGACGCAATGTCTGGGGTAGAAGCCCGGGGGGTCATTCTCGCGAACCCGCAGGCCCCTGCACCGGGTGAATGAGCGTGCGGAGGCAGGCCAGTGAATGTGTTTGGCTGGGTCTCCCGCCTGCCAAGGTCGGATTCCTCGCGGCTCCCCGGGGGCTTGGCCAGAGGTGATGCCAGGTAGCAGGGAGGCATCATGGAGGGATCCCTGAGTTGAAAGCTCCCGCGGAGTAAGCGGCCGGGGAAAAACAAGAATCTCGTGAGAGATCACCCCGGAGGCTGTCAGGGAAAAGAGGCCAAGGGGCATGGTCGTTTTCAGAGAATACTCGTGTTCAGAAAGGGCACTGCGCCCGGGAATCGTTCCCCGTAGATGGACCTCTGAGGCGGAACCCGCTGCAGTCCAGGGGGCAAAGCTCCGGATTTCGACCTGCCCAGCAAGCCTGAGAGCGATCCTGATCTGGAAAGCGTCCAGAACACTACGCTCGTTATGGAGGAGAACCCTCAGATCAAAAGGGTGATCAGCATAGACTCTTGTCGGCGCCCGGAGACTGAGCGAAAGGGAGGCAAGGTTTTTCCGAACGAGGAACCAGGCTCCTGCGAGCAGGAGGCCTCCACTCAATCCGAGGGTGATGAGAATGCCATCGGATCGAACCCCCCCAAGGGTTATCAGAGCGAGGGAAGCCCCGAGGAGGATGGCACCGCGGCGGGTCAGCATGGGTAGTAAGCTCGGGAGAGGGTTCGAGGATGTTTTAGATCTCTGTGCGGTGAAGCGGGGTGTTGCTTACCGAGGATCAGACGGGCTCTTCAGGGGACAGGGGTCTGATCCAGAGCAGCGTCGAGAAGGGGGTCTGGGTCCAGAGTGTCATCGGTCAAAAGTCGATGACGGAGAACGTGGGGATAGACCGCCTGCACGTGATCGGGGTGAACGGCGTTCTGGCCCTCAAGAAGTGCAAACGCGCGAGCGGCAGACTGAAGCGCCAGAGTGCCACGGACAGAGATTGCATGGTCTTGACCGGTAAGAGACCTCGCTGTCTGGCAGAGGGCGAGAAGGTAGCGCTGAAGGTTGTCTGAGATCGGAACTTCCGTGACCTCTTCCTGAAGGATGGTGAGATCTTCAATGGAGAGCACGGGGTGGGGGGCCTGTCCTGAGGGGGAGGGAGGCCCACTTCCATGAAGTTTCAGAATGGCGAGCTGGCACTCCTCGGAAGGCAGAGCCATTGGAATCGAAAGAAGGAATCTGTCCAGCTGTGGCTCCGGAAGAGGGAATGTCCCGGTGGAGGAGGTGTCATTTTGGGTTGCCACCACGAGGAAGGGATCGGGAAGTTTTTTAGTTTCTCCGTCCACGGACACTTGCCGCTCGTTCATGGATTCAAGGAGAGCCGACTGCGTCCGGGGTGAAGCCCGATTGATTTCGTCGGCGAGAAGAAGGTTGGAGAACACGGGCCCCGGGATAAAATCAAAGTCGCCACTTTGCTGACGGTAAAGATTGTAGCCAATGATATCCGAAGGAAGCAGGTCCGGCGTAAATTGAAGCCGCTTGAACATTCCGCCGAGAGACATCGCAAGGGTTGAGGCAAGGGATGTTTTTCCAATCCCCGGGGGACCTGTCACAAGCGCATGGCCTCGCGCGAGAAGGGCGGTGAGGAGCAGGTCCGCTGCCCGCTCTGAGCCTAGAATTGTCTCATTGAGCGTTGCCCGGAGAGTCTGTAGAGAAGCTTGGAGCACATTGATGAGTTACCTCGTAACAGCCCGGGGGAAAATCGGAAACTTACGGGATAGACACTGCCTCACAGAGGGTGGCCGGTAACTAAGCGGCTTTAAATCACTGTTTTTTGGGGACGATCGTTCCCAGGGCCCTATTCCCATTCAATTTCTACGGCAACCTTGGCAATGGCGGCCGGGTAAATCTTGTGTTCCTCGCCCTGAATCCTGGCGTGGAGAGAGCCTGGGGTGTCATCGGGATGAACAGGGACTCTGGCTTGGGCGATAATGGGGCCGGTGTCCATTCCTGTATCGACATAATGGACGGTGCACCCGCTCTCACGAGCTCCTGCCTCTACAGCCTGGGTCCATGCGTCGAGGCCGGGAAAATCGGGAAGAAGAGAAGGGTGAATATTGATGATTCGCCCGGGAAAGGCATCGAGAAGAGGAGGCCGGAGGAGTCGCATGAACCCCGCGAGGCAAATCAATTCTACCCCAGCCTGTTTGAGAATGTCCGCGGTTTCTCTCTGCGCGTCCTCCGGAAACTTGGAGTGGAGGCCCCTGCAGTCGATCAGCCCCGTGGGTAATCCTGCCTGTGCCGCTCTCTTGAGAATATAGGCATCCGGAATATCGCTGAGGACCATGACGATTTCAGCTTCCAACTTACCATCTTGGATAGCATCGAGGATGGCCTGCATATTGGAGCCAGAGCCGGAGCCCAGAATACCGAGACGAATCACCCTGGAAGGCTAGGAGCGGATGCTCCGTGAGACAAGCGCAGTGAGTCAATCCAGTGTTAGGGGCCCATTTTATCAGGCTTGAGGGTTGGGCGGCGCTCTCCTTTCACTTGCTCAGATTAAAGAAGGGCGGCATAGTGCGGCGACGTTGACTATGGCAAAATCCAAGATCATGAACCTCGGCGGCTTGTTGTCGCCATGCTTCATGGAGACGGCCCCCGACTTAGTGGGATTTTCCAGCACCTTCAGGGTTATGTCGCCCGAAGAGACCTTGAGCAACAGGTGCTGACTTTGTTGGCGCTAAAATGATAATTCCCCCAAGCTCCCGGAAGCATGCACGACCCCCGTATTGATCAGCTCGCAGGACAACTAGTTCGCCACTCCACTAACCTCAAGAGGGGCGAAAAAGTTCTCATTGACCTTTATGATGTCCCGGAAGAAGTGGGGATTGCCTTAGTCCGCGAGGCGCGCCGGCGTGGCGCAGTTCCGTTCGTGACGATGAATTCTATGCGGGTTGCACGGGAACTCTTGGTGGGCGCCACGGATGAACAGTATCGGCTGACGGCCAAGCACCGGATGGCCGAAATGCGGGATATGAATGCTTATATTGCTGTGCGAGGGAGCCACAATATCGCGGAATTGAGTGACGTGCCTCCAGGGCGAATGGATCTGGCTCAGGGGCATACTCGCAGGGTCCTGCGTCACCGGGTGGAAAAAACAAAGTGGTGCGTATTGCGCTGGCCCCATGCGGCAATGGCCCAGCAGGCAGGAATGAGCACGGAAGCGTTCGAGGATTTTTACTTTCGGGTTTGCCTTCTGAACTACAAGGCGATGAAGCCTGCGATGAACGCCTTGGGCCGTCTGATGACAAAAACCGAGCACGTTCATATCAAGGGACCAGGAACCGATCTGGAATTTTCGATCAAGGATATTCCCGCGATTCCCTGTGGCGGCGAATGCAACATTCCTGATGGGGAGTGTTTTACCGCTCCGGTCAAGAACTCGGTCAATGGAGTCATCACGCACAATGCCGCGACGATTTATAACGGGATCCCATTTGATGGCATCAGGTTGGAATTTGAGAACGGCAAGATCGTAAACGCACAGTCAGAAGGCAAAAACCGGGAGATTAACAAGATACTCGATGCAGATGAAGGCGCGCGCTATATCGGAGAATTCGCTTTGGGGTTTAATCCGGAAATCCGTGAGCCCATGCGTGATATACTGTTTGATGAAAAAATTGCCGGGTCCTTCCATTTCACCCCCGGGCAGGCCTATGACGAGGCCAGCAATGGCAACAAGTCAAAGGTGCACTGGGACATGGTGAGTATCCAGCGCAGCGATCATGGAGGTGGCGAGATCTGGTTTGATGGTAAGCTGGTCCGAAAAGATGGAAAGTTTCTGCCGAAGTCTCTCCATGGCCTGAACTGGTAGGAGTTGGATCTTGGGGCAGAAGAGCGGTTAGCTGGATTGAGGGAGACGGCCCGTCGAATCGCCTTGGAAATAGTAAGGAAACCTGAAACGTTTAGGTCTGATGCTTCGACCGGTAATTGTATGGGCGCTCCTTGTCTGCAGTTCATGGGCCCAGAGTTACGTTGGAAGCAGGGAGAAAGCACCGGCTCCCGACCGAGAATTTCGGGCTGCGTGGATCGCCTGCGTCTACAATATTGACTGGCCTTCGAGAAAGGGGCTTAGCGCCCAGCGGCAGCAGGCCGAGCTGACCCGGATTCTCGACCGGATGGCGTCATTGCGGATGAACGCAGTGATTTTTCAGGTGCGCCCCCAAGCGGATGCCCTATATCGATCGCGGATTGAACCTTGGTCCCCGTGGCTCACAGGCACTATGGGAAGAGATCCGGGCTACGATCCGCTCGCTTACTGTATTAAGCAGGCGCACGCTCGCAATATCGAGGTTCATGCTTGGTTTAATCCATTTCGGGCAACGCCTCACAGGGACCATCGGGTTTCTCCAGATCACGTTTCTCGGACCCACCCCTCAATTATACGCGACTTCAAGCTCCACCGGTGGATGGACCCGGCGAGCAGCTTTACGAGGCGCCGGGCCTTGGACGTCATAGCCGATGTTGTGAGGCGTTACGACGTAGACGGAATCCATATTGACGATTATTTCTACCCTTATCCCGATCTTGTCAAAGGACGGCCAACCCCTGACTTTCCAGATGGCAAGACCCCTTCCCAGCGGCGGGCCTATGTGGACTCCTTCGTGCGGGGCATGTACTCGAAGGTGAAGGGGATCAAGCCATGGGTGCGCGTTGGGATCAGCCCTTTTGGAATCTGGAAGCCAGGAGTCCCCCGGGGAACTATGGCTCATATTAACGCCTATGAGCATCTGGCTGCGGACTCCCGGAAGTGGCTGGCTTCAGGGTGGTGTGATTACCTTTCCCCCCAGCTCTACTGGCGAATCAAAGGGCCTCAGAGTTTTCCTCTACTCCTTGAATGGTGGCGAGCCCAGGGCGTCCGTCCAGTGTGGCCCGGACTTGCGACAGCTCGTATCAAGTCCACCGAGGATCCAGGTCGACCTGCCAGCGAAATGGTGAACCAGTTACGGCTCTCACGTAGTGTAGGCCGAAATTACGCTGGGCATGTTCATTGGAGTGCGAAGTCCCTTATGGAAAACCGAGGGGGGATTACTACGGCATTAAGCAAGAGTATCTACACTCATCCTGCCCTCGTGCCGCCCATGCCGTGGTTGAGCAAGACGAGGCCTCAGGCGCCGCGCATGCGTGCGAGTGCGAGTAAAGGGTTGACCCTTCTGCAATGGTCCAAGGTTTCGTCTGCCACCAAGTATGTTGTCCAAGCCCGTTACGGCTCCAGTTGGAACACTTACGCCGTGACACATGGGTCCAGTCTGAATGTGAGCCTTAGGGGCTCTCCAGACGCTATTGCGGTTAGCAGTGTGGATCGCTACGGGATCGCTTCGGATGCGAACGTCGTGGGGCGGCGATAGAGAATGAGAGGATGCATTGGCTCCAGAGGATTGGCCCTTCCTCTATTCGCGGCGGGGAAAATAGATTGCTTAACGTTAATATTTAAGAGAAATTAAGGCGTTCGCTCAGCAAAGCCCTCTCTAATGAACCTCCGCTTCTTTGTCACCTCAGTAGGAGCCCTGATTTTGGCATGGTTGGCACTAACCTTTTTCCGGGAAGTGCCAATGGAGAGCTACCTTCGCCCCTCTCCTTCAAGTGCGATCTCCACCGAGGAAGAATCGCAGGATAGCATCACCGGAGAGAAGGACCCTGATCAAGTGGCCGCACACGGGGATATTGCAGGCAAATAAAGAACCATGGGAGAGCTGTCAGCGGAGGGGAGCATTTACTGGGGCTCCAAGGGAATGGCCCGGGAGACCGTCAGACCCTAGGTCCCCTGTCTGGATATAGTTTTTGGAAGGGGCCATCTTCTTCCTTGTTTCCTACGGGATGCCGCAGGCAAGATCGCTGCCCGGCAGGGAGCACACAGTCCCTGTTGCCCCCCGGACGATGGCTGTAATTCTTAAATGTGCTGCTTGTGGCGCCGAAGTCGTTTTTGAGGAGCTCAACTCAAAAGCGGAAAAAACGTGCCCCGGGTGCCAGGTGAAAGTTCGCTACCGGGAATGCGATGAGCAAATGGCAATTCCTGTGAGTATGACCCTCCCGGAAGAATTTGCGCCCATCGACTTGAGTTCGGTCGCAGACAAATCGGCCCTTCTGGTGGAGCGCTACAAGAAACCCGCCGCCGAATCCGCCGAGAGCGACACCACGGATGTCACTCTTGCCAGAGCACTGAAGGCCCTTGCTGACAGCGTGGGAGTTTTGGACGAAAGGCTAAATCGGCATGAGGGGAAGGCGCCGTTACCGCCTGAAGAAGAAGGCACCGATCATACAAAGAAATGGGAGGAATCCGTTGAGGTTTCAACCAACGAGGCACGTGTAGACGGGGACACGAGGAGTAACCGGGAGAGCATCTCGGGAGTCATCCATTTGGATCCTCAAGAAACGGAAGGAAGCAAAGAACATACCAAGGCGAACCCCGTTGAAGCCCGAGTATTGGTCCGGCGCGAAGCGGCTCAAATAGCACATAATTTTCAGCGGGAAAGAAACGGGCAGAAGGATTGGACAGAGGAGGCAAGCTCTTTGCGCCATGGCACTGGGGGTTCGGGGCTCATTCGTAGCTTTCCAAAAACCACTGTCCTTGTCGCCGTGACCGGGGTCGCCCTGCTGAGTATGGCTGTGATTCTATGGACTGGGACCTTTCTTGCTCGCGGAGAGAAAGTGGGAGAAGAGCTAACGCTCACAAGTCCCCAGGCGACAGGCCTGAGTCAGCTGATGGAAGACGACCCGGAAGCGGCGATGGCCGAGACTGTTGCCCGGGGTTACCTGAACGCGACCAGCGCGCAAGCAGCTCTACCATTCGTGTGGCAATCAGAAATCATCCGCAATAAGTTTGAGCGCTATTTTAAACCTCTCTCACAACCTGACGCTTACGAACTTACTCTTCAGGATCGCGCAATTGGAAAGGGTGGCAGGCCACAGTTTCTCTATAAAATCGACTCTCCGGGAGAGAAGGGGAGAAGGCTTTTACTGCTCCCTGAGGGGTCCATGCCGAAAGTCTTCTGGGAATTTTTCGCGGAAGTGGGAGACATGCCTTGGTTAGACTTTCTTTCCAGTCAGCCAGAGGCTCCAGTTGAGATGCGGGTTTGGCTCCATCCGACGGACCTTTACGTCAGTGGATACGATAGCGAGAAGTGGCGAAGCTACATCCTCCATGACCGTGCGGAGCAGCACAGGATTTTAGCATATGCGCCCAGAGATCTTGGTGATGACTGGAAGATCTCGGATGCGTTGCGGAACCGGCCTGTCACCTTCAAACGCCACGAGGCGGTGATGGCTCTGCTTCTCCTGCGGCACAAAATGGAAGTTGATACGCAGGGTTTCTCAGGCGCGATAGTGGAGATCGAGGACGTTGTTTCAACGTCCTGGCTCCCGGATCGCTTCCGGGCTGCCAAGAATTGACGGACGGCCTGAGCCTTAAGCCAATCCGTTGCGCTCGAGTAGTGGTTGCAATTCCGGGTCCCGGCCCATGAAGTCACGATAGAGCTCGTCCACGGGGCGTGAGTTGCCCTTACTCAGGATATGATCTCGAAACGCGCGCCCAGTGTCAGGGTTCAGCACGCCCTCGGCTCTGAAGCGAGTGAAGGCGTCGGCGTCGAGAACCTCTGACCATTTATAAGAGTAGTAGCCTGCAGCGTATCCTCCAGGGCTGTCGAACAGATGGTTAAACTGACGAGCAATGGTTGGGGTAGGCGAGGCCAGAGCGGCCTTATAGTTCTCCAGTATTTCTTGGTCTACCTCATCGAGGTCTCGATCGAGATACGCGGCGGGCTGAGTGTGAAGTTCGAGGTCAAGCTTCCCTAGTGCAAGCTGACGCATGGTGGTAGAAGCACTCAGGTAGTTTCGGGCGGCGATCATTTTTTCAAACAGCTCGTCCGGAATAGGATCGCCGGTTTCATGGTGTCGGGCAAAAAAGTTGAGAGAGTCCCGGTCCCAGCAGAAGTTCTCCATGATCTGGGAAGGCAGCTCGACCCAGTCGCGTGGCACATTCACCCCTGAAAGACTTTTTACCGGGACGTCGCTGAGGAGTTGGTGAAGAAGATGGCCAAATTCATGGAAAATTGTTTCCACTTCGCTGTGTGTGAGCAGAGCAGGTTGGTCGCCGATGGGCTTGGTGAGATTACCGGTGATCAGCCCAAGATGCGGCTTGCGCTCGTTGTCTCCACTTCCGGGCAACCCTGTTTCGAGGTAATTCATCCATGCCCCGCTGCGCTTTGATTCCCGGGGGTGCCAGTCAGCGTAGAAAGAGCCAAGGAGCTCCCCTGATTCCGAATCATGCAGGTCGTAAAAGCTGACCTCTGGGTGCCACACCTCAACTTCTTCCCCGGAGTGAGAAGACCCTGATTCGACGAAGATTCCTCGGCGTGGCGTGATAGTTACTCCGAAGAGTCGGCTGGTCAGGCCGAACAGGCCTTCCATTACGTTGTCGACCTGGAAGTAGGGGCGCAGGTCTTCGTCATCAAAGTCATACTGTTCCTTCCGCTGCTTCTCTGCCCAGTAGGACACTTCCCATGGCTCCAAGCGGTTGACCTCTTTGCCGGTTTTGCGGGCTTTGTAGCTTTCGATCTGAAGGCATTCGTTACGGAACGCATCGACGATGCGCTCATGGAGGTCTTCAACAAATCCAAGTGCAGAGCTCCCGTTACCAACCATGCTCCTCTGTAAGTTGAGGTCGGCGAAATTTGCGAAGCCCAGTAATTCTGCTTTTTCCTGCCGGAGTCGGACGATTTCCCAGACGAGAGTTGAATTATCGAACTTGCCGCTGCGCCCAATGGAGCCTCTTCCCTCAAAGACCATCTTGCGGAGCTCCTCGCTGTCTGCATATTGCAGGACTGGGTAGAAGGACGGAAATTGCATATTGAAACGCCAGCAGGGAGCCTCTGGCGAACCGAGCCCCTTGGCCTCTGCATCTGCACGGGCAGAGGCCCGGCTGCTCTCCGGAAGCCCTGCCAGCAGGGCCTCGTCTTTCACAACAAGTTCCCATTCTTTTACGGAGTCCAGGACGTTTTCTCCGAACTTCTTGGTGGCCTTAGCCAACTCACTTTGCAACTGGGCCATGCGCGCTTTTTTATCCGGAGGTAAATCCGCTCCGGCGTCGCGGAATTCCGCACAGGTTTCTTCAACGAAGCGCTTCGATACGGGATCAAGTTTCTTTACGGAATCGGACTCCGCAAACGACTTCAAGCTTGCCCACAATTTGGCGTTGAGGGGAATGGAGGCGTGAAAGGCCGTGACCTTGGGAAGCATCTTGTTCAGTGCGCTTCGCTGGGTGTCGTTGTCTCGGACGGACGAGAGATGGTTGAGCCTGCCCCAGCCACGGGAGAGAGATTCGGTGGCAGCTTCTAGAGCGGCAAATGTATTGTCATAGGTCAACTGCTCGTGCGGAACGGAGCAGATTTCATCAATGCGCTGCTGTGCCTCAAGGATACCCGCTTCTATGTCGACCTCTACCTTTTCAGGGATCAGTTGAGACCAGGGAATGTGGAAGTTCTCAGCGAGGAAGGGATGATCGGCCATGGGCAGTAGCTTGGAATTCAAAGAGCCGAATGTCAAAGAACAGCACCGGAGAGAACGGGCTTAATGGATTTCCCAGAGAACCAAGGAAGTCAACAGTCATCCGGAGGTGCGCAAAAAAGCCCCGCCGGAGACCAATCCGGCGGGGCAAGACCGTTTCTCTAGACTGCAAAGAAGAGTAGAAAGGGTCTGGGGCCGTCACAGGGTGCCGGTCCCTTCAGACATGAAACGACGGATCAACGTTGATTCGTACAAGAAATTTCATTCCTAGGCCGAGAAACTTTCTGCGGCCTATTTTTTAGCGAAAAATGCTCGCTGCTTCTGAGATATCGGCATCTCAAGAAGCTCCATAACACTTAACATATCTTCCCACACTTTGCGTTTCTCAGTGACTGCCGAATCGTTGTGAAGGAGGTAGGACGGATGGTAGGTTACCCTCAGGGGAATACCCTCAAACTCATGCCACTGCTCTCGCATGCGGCCGACGGGTTGGTTTTCATAGTTCAGGAGCCCCTCTGCCGCCGTTCCGCCGAGGGCGATAATGCACTTGGGTCGCACGATTTCGATTTCTGCCCTCACAAAGGGAAGGCAGGCCTGCATCTCCAGAGGAGTTGGTTTTCGATTGTTGGTGGTCTGGTTTTTCAGCGCGGGCCGAAATTTACAGATGTTGGAAATGTAGACGCTCTCCCGGGAAAATCCCATCGCCATCAGAATCTGATCCAGTTTTTGCCCGGCTTTTCCAACAAAGGGCTGGCCTCGCCGTTCTTCCTCGTAGCCCGGGGCTTCTCCAACCAGCATCAGCTCAGCTTCGGGGTTGCCCGTAGCAAAGACCATCGTGTCGCGTAGTGATGACAGGGAAAGGGCAGGTTCCCATGTTTCGGCCTGCTTCCTGAGAGAAGCGAGTTTCTCGATTGCGCTTCCGCCCTCTGCTTTCAGTTTCGAAGGGGGAGCCTCAGTTTGCTGGCTGTTGCCGGAGCCAATATCCACTGCCTTGGTTACCGGGGGATGCCGGGGCCCAGCCTCAACCGAGCGCTTCCCTTTGCGGATCCTCTCGCGGAGGATCTCCTTAGCTTCTTCATCGAGGCGAACGTAACGTTCGCCACTGCGTGCAAGTTGCTGAAGATACTCGATGAGCGAGTGAACCGGGGACACCGTCCCAAGGAAGCAGGAAGAGCCGCGGGGACCAAGCCCCAACTCAAGGCTCCTGGTGTTGGGGATAGTAAGTTCAAGTGCGGGTGTCGCTCGAGGTTTGTCCTGTGCGCGAATAGTTTTGTGAATAAAGTATTGTCGGAGTGAGCCCTTTAGACTAAAAAATGCGGCCGAGCACTTCCTTGGCCTTATTGACAATCAAGCCTCCCTGCCTGTCTTCATGAAAGTCCTGCTCCTCAAAGTGGCGTCGATCATTTTCGCCGTAAGCAGCTTGCCCAGCTGCAGCTTCTTCCAGCCGGCGACCCCTTTGTCCGGTGCGACTTCGCAGAGTAAGCTGGAGAAGGTGAAGCCTGCCCGAGCTGCATGGCTTGGCTCTCTTTGGTCCTCCGCGGGAAGTGGTCGGCAGGGCGAAGGGTTTCTGCCGGCTCAGGTCGATCTCGCGGTGAAGGCTTCGGCCTCGACCTTGCCGGTCGACAGATATGGCCGGCCTACCTACCACAGTGAGTCCGTGCGGCATCGTTTCGTGCGCACAACGTCCTACTCCCATCAAGAGAACGAGGTTGGCGCAGAAGGCCGCCTTAACGCGATGGGCACGATTCTCAAGTATGGCCGGGTCAGGAGCGCGGCAGCTGATTGGTCCCGATATCCCGTGGGAACTGCATTCAGGATCAAGGGACTTCCGCAGGTCTACGTTGTCGATGACTATGGGCGCTCGTTAGCAGGAACGAACACGATTGATATCTACCATCCCACGTTGAAGCTGATGAGAAAGTGGGCCACCCGAGATGTTGAGATCAATGTGATCCGATGGGGCTCTTGGGAGCAGTCGGCGAATCTTCTCCGCGGACGGACCAAGTATGCGCATTGTGCGATGATGTATTATGCAACTCTCGCGAAGATTCGCCGGCAAAGGGTCGCTCAGGCCGCGGAGAGGGAAGCAGTCAATCCATCGCTGTGAGGCAGGCTCTCTCTCGATGATATGACGAGAGCAGAGAGAGCAGAATTTATTCGCCGGCGCCTTGCCGAACTCTATCCGGAGACACCTGTTCCTCTGGACCACAGTGATGCTTTTACTCTCCTGATTGCAGTTCTGCTATCTGCACAGTGCACGGATGCGCGGGTAAACGAGGTTACCCCGGGGCTATTTGCCCTCGCGGATACGCCGGAGCTCATGCAGGAAGTCCCAGAAGAGGAAATTAAGATCGCAATCAGGTCTTGTGGTCTCGCTCCCCGGAAGGCCAAGGCGATTTCGGGCCTGTCGAGAATGCTCGTGGAGAATCATGGGGGAGAAGTGCCCAATTCCCTGGATGCCCTCGAAGCACTCCCGGGTGTTGGTCATAAAACGGCCTCGGTAGTCATCTCACAGGCTTTTGGGGTTCCCGCTTTCCCGGTAGACACTCACATCCACCGACTTGCACAACGCTGGGGTTTGGCGAGTGGGAAAAACGTCGCGGACACAGAAAAGGCTCTCAAACAGCTGTTCCCGCGAGAAAGCTGGAACCAGCTGCACCTGCAAATCATCTTCTATGGGAGGGAGTTTTGTAGTGCTCGGGGATGTGACGGGCGGGTGTGCGAAATCTGCCGCGCTTTGTTCCCCAGGCGCCGCTCTCCCGTCAAAACTAAGAAGGCTTGAAGGCCGATGAACTATTCGATGCGGTAAAATAGGCTCGGGGAGTGGGCTTCCGCCGCCGTTGGGCTCTCCCCTTTAGGCCCTTTTGCTCAAGGTTTAAACGGATATTCGCGCTTTGAGGCAGCAGACCCTCCCCTTATGGGGCAGCAGATTTTTCAAAACCAGCCTTTACTCGCCCCCATCTCCTTGGAGAATCTCACGCCGCGCTACTTGCATCACAGACGCGCGTCAAGAACCCGGAATCAACCATGATCTATAAAACCAAGAAAGGTCTCTTCAGCGCTTTTTCACTAGTGCTCACCACTCTCCTTGTCTCGGCTCCTGGCCTCATGGCGCAGGGGGAAGCGCCAACGGGTGATAAGAATGCTCTCCAGAAGTGGGTTCTGGACGGGGGCTGGCCGATGGGGCTCATTGCTCTCGCTATTATCGCCCTGCTCGCCCTCAGTGTTTTCAACTTTATCAACCTCACCAAGCCGAAGTTTTGTCCCGATGATCTCAAGGCTGCCCTGCTCGATCATATGATGAACTGCCGGGTTCGCTCCGCGATTGAGCTCGCGGCCTCCCATCCGAGCTACCTTGGCCGCATGCTGGCTTACTCCTTGCCCAATATTGATGCCACCAAGCCAGAGGACCTTGGAAGAGACGGAGTAGAGGATGCGGTTGCAGACTTTACCATTAACGAAAGCCGGAAGAACATGGTCTGGATTAACTACATCGCGCTTATTGCTCAGGCAGCTCCCATGCTCGGTCTGTTTGGAACGGTGTATGGAATGGTCAACGCGTTCGGGGTTCTCAGTTCGACTGGTGCAGCTGAGCCCGCTCAGCTTGCGGGAGATATCCAGATTGCGCTTCTGACTACCTTCTGGGGACTGTTGACCGCCATCCCCTCCCTGATTTCCTACTTCTACTTCAAGAATAAGCTGAACAACTTGGTAGCGGAGGCTCATCACACCTCCGAGGAGTTGATCAATGCTTCTATTCAGACCGTTAATCAGGACGCGTATCTAGCCAAGATCCCGGAAGGAATCGCAGTCTAAGTAAGGGCGGCGCCGCTTCTGTTTTCGGCTTCTCAATCAGCATGACCTATGGCTTCCAATAAACTGCGCGCTACCCAGCAAGAGCAGGAGGACGATACCCAGGTCGACATGTCGCCAATGATCGACATGGTCTTCCTTCTGCTGATTTTCTTTATCGTCAATGCCACCCTTATCATCGTGGAGATGGATAAGCGTGTGAAGGTGCCTATTGCGCGCTACTCTGAGAAGCAGAACGATAAGATGGGCCGCATCGTGGTTAACGTCTATAGCGATGAATTTGCGGGTGAGGGCCGCTTTCGGATGGCAGATGGCAAAGAGGTTTTTGCGGACGACGAGGATCTGGTCGACTTTATCAAGAAAGAGAAGGAGAACTGGGACCTCAAGGGGCAGAAATCCAGACTTCATCTTCGCGCCGATGGTAAAGTGCACTTTACCTATGTCCGTCGTGTCATTCGCGCAGCGGCGGCAGCAGGAGTCAACGAGGTCATCTTTGTGAGCCTCTGGTCCCGTAGTAGCTAGCATAAGCAAGGAGAACTGATCCCATGGCCAGACATCGTAGAGCTACCACCCTTGAGGAAGATAAGCCCGAGCTTAGTATTTCGCCGCTCATTGATATCTGTTTCCTTCTCCTGATTTACTTTCTGGTTACTACCACCATTAAGCAGAAGGAGAGGGACAATAGTATGGCGCTTCCCTCGGCTGCGCCTTCCGAGGCTCAGCCAGATATCCAGCCTTTCTTCATCAAGGTCAGCAACGATGGCCATGTTTATGCCAACGTCGGGGCTGCCGAGGAGCTTCTCGATACTGAGGCGCAGGGCGCTGAACGGATCCTCCCGGTGCTCGATCAGCGACTGGAAATCTACGCCGCCGCTGCAAAAGCAGGCAACAACAAGCCTCTCGTTCAGATTTATGTTGAGGGGGAGGCCGAGCAGCAAGTGGTCTCGGATGTCCTCAACCACCTCGCTAAGCACGATATTAGCACGGTCACCTTTACTGATCTCGTGGCTCAGGACGAGCAGCTCAAATAGGGTATTACTGCTGCCCTCCAGCTACTACTAGTAGCGATTTTGTGCTGGAGGCCTCACTGAGGATCTAAGAAAATCTTCGCCCAAACGTTGGTGTTCTTGCCGGGCGACCCGGTTTCTGAGAAAAAATCTACCCAGACTACAAACCCCATTCGACATGATTCAATTCACAAAGAACCGGATCCTCTGTGGCCTTCTGGCCCTCTGCGCATCCTTATGTCTTCCTGAGAAATCACTTGCGCAGGGAGGAGTGGAAACGGCTTGGGCAAATTCGCTGACGGCAATGAAGGCGCAGGAGTGGGCGAAAGCGCACGCGATTCTGGCCAAGGCAGTTGCCCAGTATGATGGCAGAGCTAAAACCCTTTTTGGGCCCAGGTTTGGCTGGTTTTGGTACCACAAGGGATACTGCGAACTCAAACTGGGGCAGTGGGAAGAGGCGATGGCCTCGTTCAAGGCCTGCTACACGAAATATCCGAATAAGAACGCTGGGGGAGCCGGATTGGATGCGGCGACTCAAGGCAGCTTCAATTTCTATCACAAGAAGGCGCTACTCAAATGGGGAGATGCTGCTATCGGAGCTCAGGATTGGGAAGTGGCCATCAAGATGTACAAAAAATTTCTGCAGGAGCGGGACCCGAAGAAGGACGCTTATCCGCGGGGAGCGTTCTACGTCAATATGTCCAAGGCTCACTTCAAACTCTTCCAGGTTCCGGGCGGCATAGAAAATCTCGAAATCGCTATTGATAACAAGGAGACCTTTCCCACTCCGGATGAGGGGATCATGGTAGGGTTTCAGGATCTCGTTGAGGCAGTCATCGAAAAGCAGAATGAGCAGGCACTGATGGACTTCCTTGGGAAACACCGTTCGGATATTCGCCTCGAGCCATTCAAGATGCACCGCTTTGCCCCGGTTTTGATGAAGCTTGCTGCAGATGCCCTTGCTGCGGAAATGGAACGGTCGGCCTTTGAGCTATATGCTCTGGTGCCGAGCACAAAGGCATCCATTGATGACATCAAGGCCCGCCTTGCTCAGGTTGGCACATTCGAAAATCCATTCCAAGACCCTCCTCGCAGCAACCGGCAGATCGAGAAGAAGGTGCTCGAAGCAGACCTTGAAGAGCTGAAGAAGCAATGGGCATCAGGGAATCCCTATGAGGTTTTTGCGACCGCTGCTACCGCATACATTCACGAGCAGTATGGCAACGTACGTGGGGCTTTTGCCGCCTACGAGCAGCTTGAACTTTATCACAGCAAGGCAAAGAAGCGTGAAGAGAATCTCTATAATCTGGTCAGGACCTCCGCGATTATTGGGGAAGTTCTTGTAACCGAGAAGTATGGCAGCCTCTTCCTCAAAACCTTCCCCGATAGCAAGCATGTGGAGTCAGTCCGCAGCATGATGCTGACCAGCCTCTTCATGGAGGGGGAATATGAGAAGTGCATCGAAGTTGCGACCGTGATGCTGCCCAAGCTGGCTTCTCCCTCCAAGCAACACGATATCTGCCTCCACGTTCTTGGGGGGAGCTACTACTACACGGCCAAGTATGATGTGGCGCGCAAGTTCCTCGATGAACACGTGGAGATGTA
>CEQX01028899.1_pt1 | contig 26475 bp, 22 predicted proteins | sample 356261 | NCBI WGS metagenome assembly CEQX01 (sample SAMEA2621076, study PRJEB7988) | marine metagenome | isolation source: saline water (ENVO:00002010), including | reverse complement strand
GCTCTGCCGTCTCAGTGGGGTCGCATTATAGGGAGAACGGATTTTTACGCAAGCGTTTTTTAATAAAAACTATAAATAAAAGCTCTTTCGTGCATTTTTCACTCTAAAGAGCCAAGAGCAGTACAAAAAACAAACTAAATCTATACACAAAGGCCAGTTTGCTTTAAATATAACGATGTATAAAACGCAAAAAGCACCTATAAGGTGCTTTTAAGTTAATTTATTAACTGCGCGTATTAATACAAAATACTATAAAGCTTTCTTCTGTATTTTGCTGCAAGTGCATCTCCATCTGGTAGAGAAGCGATAATTGCTAAAAAGCTTGCTTTAGCGTCATTAAAATTAAGATCCTTTTTAAGTACGCTGAACAGTGTTTCGAGTGCTTCTTCTTTTCGTCCTGCATCATTTAGCAATTGGCTTAGCTCTATTTTCAGGTCTAAGTCATTTGGGTACTTTTCTACTTGAGATTGCTTTTCTTTTATCTCTGGCGAGTCGGTAGCTTCTAGAGCCGCTTCGCATTTAGCTTTTATATTATGAAAATAAGCATCTTGCTCTTGGGCGTCAATGGTATCAATGAGTGCTTGCGCATCATCTAACTTGTGTATTTGAATACATATATCGGCTAATACAAGCTTTATACGTGCGTTTGCACTGTCTATTTCATACGCTTGCTTTGCGTAATTAAATGCAGCATTTAGGTCCGACTTTAATAATGCTTGTTTTGCTTGTTCAAGAAGTAGGTCCTGTTGCGCTGGTAAATGCTTACTCAGGGCTTCGCGAATTTGCGCGTCTGTTTGTGCACCCGCTAATAAATCTACTGGAGCTGAATCTTTTAACAACACAAGTGTAGGTAATGTTTGCAAGCCAACCTGCTGCGCTAATTGCGAGGCGAGTGCTTGTTCTGCGTCACAATCAAGATTAGCCACTACAATATGGTCTTTATATTGCGTAGCTAAGTTTTCTAATATACCGATTTGGCTAATACACTCAGGACTTTGTGGCGAGTGGAAGTTAAGCAGCACCAACTTTTGTTGTGATGTTTCACCGAGTACTTGCTGAAGGTTTTGTGCGTTGATACTAACTATGTTGCTCATTGAATTAATTGCCATATTCATTTATTTAGGTTTTTATATGGAGACGAACATAATAAATACAAGTATTAAATACTTTCAAATAATGAGGGAAAACATGAAAATCACCTATCTAGCTGCAGCATTTATGATAGCAAGCCCACTTACTTACGCTAAGTCACTAAACTTAGATTTAACTAAGAGTATGCCAGCTATTGAAAAGTTTTACCTCGACTTACATCAATCTCCAGAGCTTTCATATCACGAACAAGAAACTGGCAAAAAAATAGCATCGCAATTAACAAACCTTGGGTTTGACGTAACAGATAATATGGGCGGCTACGGTGTGGTAGGGATTTATAAAAATGGCACCGGCCCTACAATAATGATTCGTACTGATACTGATGGCCTACCAATCACAGAGCAAACCGGTAAAGCTTATGCATCTAAAGTACAAGTGACCAACGAGCATGGGAATAAAGTAGGTGTAATGCATGGCTGTGGCCACGATATACATATGAGCTCGTTTATTGGTACTGCTGAGCAACTTATTGCCCATAAAAATAAGTGGCAAGGAACGTTAATGATGGTTGCGCAACCTGCAGAAGAAGTTGGCGGTGGAGCAAAAGCCATGTTAAGTGAAGGCTTATTTAGTAAATATGCTAAGCCTGATCATGTTATTGCGCTGCATGTTAGTGCCAGCGTGCCTGCGGGTAAGGTATCAATGAAAAATGAATACACCATGGCAAGTGTTGATTCGGTAGATATAACTATAAAAGGAAAAGGCGGACACGGCGCCTACCCACACACTACCGTAGACCCTGTAGTTATTGCGGCGCGTACTGTATTAGCATTACAAACAATCACAAGCCGCGAGCTTTCTCCACTTGAGCCTTCCGTTGTGACTGTGGGATCTATTCATGGTGGCTCAAAGCATAATGTGATTTCCGATGAAGTAAAACTACAGCTTACGCTTAGAAGCTACAACCCAGAGGTACGGACGGCGCAAATAGCAGCAATAAAACGTATTACAGCGGGTATTGCTCAAAGTGCTGGCCTTACTGAGTCACACTACCCTGTTGTTCACGTTCATGAAGATGAATCTATTCCATCTACTTACAATAACCCTCAGCAAACTAATCTTGTTAGGAGTGCTATTGCTGATGCAATTGGCGAAACTAATGTACTTGAGACAAAAGCGGTTATGGCTGGTGAAGATTTTGGGCTGTACGGTAGAACTGATGAAAACATTCCTATTACGTTATTTTGGTTAGGTGGAGTAAACCAGCAGCAATATACAAATGCGATGAAAAGTAACCAAACACTTCCTTCATTACACTCAAGTAAATTTGCACCAGATTATAAAGTAGCATTACCGACTGGTATAAAAGCCATGAGTAACGCTGCAGTCGCGTTATTTAATAAAAAATAAGCCGTATTTGAGAGCTCAGCGTTTAAGTGGTTGCTGAGCTCTTTTTATAATTTGATTTTTTAAATGCTGCTTTTTTACCACCCTTAGCAAAGCGCTTTTTAGGCGGTGTTTTAGGCGGTGTTTTAGGCAGCTTTGAAAATACATGGCTATCACAACTAGCTGCTTGCTGTACAAAACCTTCAAGCTCCACCAGCAGTGGTTGTAGAAATTGTTGGTAGCTCATTGCTTGTTGAGCAATGTTGCCTAAACTCGCCTCCCATTTAGCGGTCAAATCGGGGCTAGCTAAGCCCTCTGGTAAAACACTAATAAGTGCCAAGCCTGTTTGTGTTGCTTTAATTGATTTACCTTCGCGCTTTAAAAAACGACGCCTAAATAATAATTCAATAATGCCTGCGCGGGTTGCCTCTGTTCCTAGCCCATCGGTCTCTTTAAGTATTTTTTTAATTTGTGAATCTTTTACATAACGACTAATGCCGGTCATGGCACTTAGCAATGTTGCATCAGTAAAATGAGACGGTGGCGTAGTGTGTTTTTCTACCACTTCACCTTTAGTGCAGTTAAGCGCCATGCCTTTTGTTAAATGAGGCAAGGTTGCTTCATCTTTTAGCTCGGCTTTGCCCATTAATACCTTAAACCCTAAGCTTACATCTTGCTTTGCATTGGCTTTAAATAAACCTCCCGCAATTGTTACCTCTACTTTAGTTTCGTTATAAATGTAATCGGGGTAAAACTGAATTAGGTAATGCCTGCTAATAAGTTGATATACTTTTGCTTCATCAGCCGCCAAAGTCGCTGTTTTTAGTTGTTTAGCGGTAGGTACAATTGCATGGTGTGCAGCCACTTTTGCATCGTTAAAACATTTGCTGCGTTTTTTAGCGTCTGCCCCATTCACAAACTCAGTGTTTTGACCGCCATTAGCTGCAATTGCTTTTAAAATTGCAGGCGCATCTAAATGATGCTCTTTAGGCAAATAACGATTATCAGAACGAGGGTAAGTAATTAACTTATGACGCTCATAAAGCGTTTGGCAAATATCGAGTACTTGCTGGGCTGCCATACCATATGCCTTTGCAGCATCTATTTGCAGTGCCGATAAATTATAAGGCAGCGGCGCGCTTTGTTTTTTTTGTTTTTGTTCGAGCGCAGTGACTTCAGCTGGTTGATTGGCTATTCGCGAAGCGACGTTTTCGGCTAATGCATTATTTAAAACGCGGCCCTCTTCATCTTGGTACGGCTCGCAGGCTTTGCTTGGTACCCACTTGGCCACAAAGCTTTGCTGCTCAGGGGTTATTAAATGCGCCAACACTTCATAAAATGGTTTTGACACAAAGTTAGCTATTTCGTTATCCCGATTAACCACTAAACCTAAAATTGGGGTTTGTACGCGACCCACCGACAACACATTGCCAAAGCCTGCTTTTTGACCCGCCAGCGTATAAGCACGCGTAAGGTTCATACCAAATAGCCAATCTGCACGTGAACGCGCAAGCGCCGACACACTAAGCGGAATAAATTCACGATTTGAACGCATAGTAGTAAGCGCTTTTTTTACCGCCGCTAAATTTAAATCACTTATAAGTAAACGTTGAATGCTTTGCTTTTTGGTTTTACTTATTTTGGCTTGCTCTATGACTTCATCAACCAACAATTGGCCTTCGCGGTCGGGATCGCCCGCATGCACGAGTACTGATGCCTGCTTAATTAGCTTTTTTAAAATAGTTAATTGTTTACGCGTTTTCGTTTTTGCCTTGAGCTGCCATTGCTGTGGCACTATGGGGAGGTGTTCAAATTGCCACTTTTTAAAACGCGCATCATAATCATCAGGTTCAGCTTGCTCTAGTAAGTGCCCTATACACCACGAGACACAGTCACCATTAGCCACTTCTATATAACCATCGTGTTTTTTATGTGGTTTTGGCAATGCATCAGCAATAGCTCTGCCAAGTGATGGCTTTTCTGCGATATAGAGTTTCATGGGAGTTGCTCACTAACTGTTTATATGAACAGTAGTTTAGCACAGCTATTTTAGGGGGAGGGAGTTTTATATTTACTACTAATCTGGTCTTCTTTGTTTTTAACTAAAATATAAATAAGAGGGAGGTAACATACTACTACAGTAGAAATATTAATCAGAGGTAAAAGAGTTTTATACATTAAAGTACTATAAGATAAATCCCATAAATGGCGATCTACAACTCTGAACAACTGTAAAGTTGGGGCCATTACAACCACAAGTTGCCCTAATACACATTGCCATAAATAAACTTTATCTTTTAAGCCTAGATAAGCAATTAATGCCATCCAAGCAATATCATTAAAAGCCCAAATGACGTACCTGTAAATGTTAATATCTTTATCAAACGTTTTTAAAGGCTCATATATAAAAGCACCAAATAAGAAAAAAGCACTCGTGATACAAACAAACCTGAGTGCTAAATAATCTTTTCGTAGAAAAAAAATAACTATAGCTGGAAGTAAAAACAAAACCCAGCTGAGCTCAATAAATGCATATAACTCATTGAACCATCTAAACATAGTTAATCATTAGTCTTATCATCGTCACCACCAGAACCATTTCCCGGCATATAGCAATATTTATCGATTATTTTCACAGAAACACCATTACATATGTTAAAGAAATGTACTTTAAGCTAAAATAATGAACTTGCCAAGATACTTAGGCGATTAAGTACCTTAAAAAGAAACTTAATTAGAGAAATTAGCGCCCGCTACTAGCCTAGCGTACATCAATAGGGTCTGACTCTTTAGCTTTACCTTGTAAGATTGATATTTCTACTCGGCGATTTCTACGCCTATCTTCGTTTGAATTATTCGGAACAAGTGGACGAGTATCAGCCCGCCCTACTACCATCATGCGGTTTTTATCAAACCCTTGTACCGTTTGTAATTCGCTTGCGACTGCTACAGCACGCTTTGACGATAAGTCCCAGTTATTAATATATAACTCGTTAGAAACCTGAAAATCATCGGTGTGACCCGATACCGTAATTTCTCCAGGTACATCTTTTAATAACTCACCAATATCTTGAATTATGGGCTTAAACTTAGGTTGTAAAAAAGCACTGCCAGAGGGAAATGAGCCATTTTCACGGATACGAATAATGATTTGCTGCCCTAAAGATTCAAGCTCGATTGCACCATCGATAATTTGTTTTTCGAGCTGTTGCGCTATTTTTTTCACTAACTCGTTAGTTTGTTCTTGATCGGCGGCTGAAGTTGCTTGCTCTGAAGATTGCTGCTGCGATGTACTACGTGACTCGCCACCACGTTTATCGCCACGTTGCTCTTGTCTACCACCAGCAGAGCTTTCATCACCCGCTTGAAATTCTAACATTTGCTGGGTCATTTCAACGGTTTGTTGCTGAATGGTTTCTATCGGGGTAGGTTCAGGCTTACCAGGGGTAAATTCCATAGCAATAACCGAGGTCCCTTTAGGGATATCTTTTACTTCTATTTTGTTTTGCACACCAAATGCAAACTTCATCGAGCCTGCTATTTGCTTAAATTTAAGTACATCCATTTCTGAAAACGCGAGCAAAAGTACAAAAAAGCACATTAAAAGCGACATTAAGTCGGCAAATGTTCCCATCCAAGCAGGCAGACCTGGTGGTGGGCATTTGCACTCTTGATCAGACATGGTTACTCCTCGGTATCTACTTTGCGCTTAGACTCAGCAAGGTAGTTTTTCAATATACCTTCAATTACTTTCGGGTTTTGGCCATCTTGAATACCTAAAATAGCATCCAGTATTAGACGCTGATTCATGGCTTCTTCGTCTTTACGAAGCTCCAGTTTTACCTGAATAGGAATAGCCACTACATTTGCTAAAAATGCACCATATAAAGTAGTTAATAATGCCACCGCCATCGCGGGGCCAATGGCTTTAGGGTCATCCATGTTAGATAACATAGCAACTAAGCCTATTAACGTTCCTATCATACCCATTGCTGGGGCTATATCGGCAAGTGACTTAAATAAACCAGCGCCCAGTTCGTGACGAGTTGTGGTTAAAGAAATGTCTTTTTGAAGCGTGGCACGAACTACATCAGCATCGTGGCCATCAACGAGCATATCTACACCTTTGCGCATAAAAGGGTTTGGTATTTCGGCTTCTTCGAGGGCTAAAAACCCCCCTTTACGGGCTGAATCAGCAAGTTCAACTGCTTTTTCAATCAGCTCTTCTGGCGATTCGATTTTAAACATAAATGCTTTACCAACAACCTTACCTATGCCCAAAAACTGCGACAAGGTAAAGTTTGATAACACAATAAATAGTGAGCCACCAAATACAATTACACTAGAAGGCGCATCGGCAAACATCCCCATTTCACCGCTACTACTCATAAACATGGACATGACAATTAAACCAATTGCGCCAAGGATCCCAATTATGGTTGCTAAATCCACATTTCCTCCAAAGTATTATACTTTGTTATTCAAACTTTTATTATTAACTGCTTATCGGCAAGATACTGAAATACTTAAGCCATTTTTGAAAAAAGTGTAAAACACTGTGTTTGGCCTAATTTTAGATCAAGATACCCTACTCGCCTAGCGACTGATTAATTTTATTGTACACAGTGAGCACTAATACGCATCTTATACATGGTAAAAATGCGATTTAAACTGATATAACTCAAAAAACAACGATCATCCTTTGACCTAGTTTAGCATTCCCCCTAAAATTGGCTCCTAAATTTATCATGCTGGCTGAAATTAAACATGGCGACTAAAAAACCTGAAAACCTAAGTTTTGAACAAGCACTCGAAGAACTATCAACCATTGTCGGTGAAATGGAACAAGGTGATTTATCGCTTGAGCAGTCGTTAAAGCAATTTGAGCGTGGTATAGCCTTAGCTAACGCCTCAACGGGTAAGTTACAACAAGCAGAACAAAAAGTGTCTATTTTGATGGGTAATGACGAAAAAGCAGCGCTTACTTCATTTAACAACGATATGGAATAACCGTGAGCATACAAGAAAAAATAGAATGTGCTCAACAAGATGTCGTAAAGACCCTGCAACAGTACTTTGATCAACCCCTTGATACCGCACACACAGTAAAAGAAGCTACGCAGTACGGCTTATTTAACGGTGGCAAGCGTTTACGCCCCTTTTTAGTCTACGCAAGTGGTGAAATGCTCGGAGCTAATAAGCAAGATTTAGATATTCTTGCGGCTGCTATTGAGTGTATTCATAGCTACTCATTGGTGCACGATGATTTACCAGCCATGGATGATGACGACCTTCGCCGTGGACGCCCAACTTGCCATATAGAGTTTGACGATGCGCATGCAATTTTAGCGGGCGATGCACTACAAACATTGGCCTTTGAGCTTATCTCGACTCACAATTTTACCTGCAGCGCATCAACACAAGTAAAAATGATCAGCGCACTGGCTAAAGCATCGGGGCTTGAAGGCATGGTCGGCGGGCAAGGGCTAGATATTGCCGCCACAGATAAAGTGATTACAGTACAACAGCTTGAACGAATTCATAAATTAAAAACGGGTGCCTTAATCAACTGTGCCATTACATTGGGTGCATTATGTAGCGAAAAAGCAGACAAACAAACCTTAGAAAACTTACGTGTTTTTGGGTATGCTATAGGGCTGGCATTTCAAGTGCACGACGACATTTTAGATGTTGAAGGTGACACATTTACTTTAGGTAAGCCACAAGGCTCTGATTTAGCTGCTAATAAAGCAACTTATCCGGCCCTATTAGGTATGCAAGGTGCCAAGCAAATGGCGCAAAATTTAATAGAGCAAGCGCATCAAGCATTGAACAAAATAGATGCTGATACCTCTGTTCTAGCGGCGCTGGCAAACTACCTGATTAAACGTGACCATTGAGTGTTACATATACGTATTGCCATTTAGCACTGACATTATTACTCAACAGCGGTAACAACTAATAAGTTAGCACCGGTGTTAGCGAAGGATAAAATAAATACCATGACACTTGATAGTAGCAAGTATCCATTACTTAACTTGGTTGACGAACCAGCCCACTTACGCGATATAGCGCAAGATAAACTCCCTGCGTTTAGCAACGAGTTACGAGACTATTTACTCAACTCTGTTTCGCAAAGTAGCGGCCATTTAGCGTCTGGTTTAGGAACTGTTGAACTTACCGTTGCTCTACATTATGTGTATAACACACCAGAAGATCGCCTTGTATGGGATGTAGGCCATCAAGCGTACCCGCATAAAATTTTAACGGGACGACGCGATTTAATGCATACAATTCGCCAAAAAGACGGATTACATCCATTCCCTTTTCGTGAAGAAAGCCAATACGATACCTTTAGCGTAGGCCATTCAAGTACCTCTATTTCGGCAGCACTTGGTATGTCTATTGCGGCTCAAAAAGAAGGTAAAGGCCGCAAAACTGTTGCCGTTATAGGCGATGGCGCCATTACAGCAGGTATGGCATTTGAAGCCATGAACCACTTAGGCGATGTAAAATCTGACATGTTAATCATTTTAAATGATAACGAAATGTCGATTTCTGAAAACGTCGGTGCGTTAACTAATCACTTTGCGCGTATTTTATCTGGCAGCTTTTACACAAATATTCGCGAAGGCAGTAAAAAGTTACTCTCTGGCGTACCTCCTGTTAAAGAGCTTGCCAGTAAAGTAGAAGAGCACCTAAAAGGAATGGTTATTCCAGGTACCTTCTTTGAAGAACTAGGTCTTAATTACATTGGCCCAATTGATGGCCACGATGTAAATATGCTCGTAGATACACTGCGTAATATGCGTAATTTAAAAGGGCCTCAGCTTTTACATATAAAAACCCAAAAAGGAAAAGGCTATAAACCCGCAGAAGCTGATCCTATTGGCTATCACGGTGTGCCAAAGTTTGACCCTAATACATCAAGCTTACCTAAATCTAAACCTGGCGCCGCCACTTTCTCTAAGGTGTTTGGTGATTGGTTGTGTGATATGGCCGAGCAAGATAAAAAATTAATGGCTATTACGCCGGCAATGCGTGAAGGCTCAGGTATGGTGCGTTTTTCAAAAGAGCACCCAGAGCAGTATTTCGATGTAGCCATAGCAGAGCAGCACGCTGTTACATTGGCGGCCGGTTTTGCCTGTGAAGGGTTAAAACCCGTTGTAGCTATTTACTCGAGCTTTTTACAACGTGCGTATGATCAACTTATCCATGATGTTGCACTGCAAAACTTACCAGTGCTTTTTGCTATAGACCGCGCTGGTATTGTAGGCGCCGACGGCGAAACACACCAAGGTGCGTACGACTTAAGCTTTATGCGCTGTATTCCCAACATGGTGATTATGGCCCCAAGTGATACTAACGAGTGCCGCCATATGCTTTATACCGGTTATAAAGCTAATTGCCCTGTAGCAGTTCGCTACCCTCGTGGTAGTGCCGGTACTGCCGATATTCAAAGCGAAATGACGCTACTAGAAATAGGCAAAGCCAATACCATTAAGCAAGGTGCTAAAATTGCTATTTTATCCTTTGGTACTTTGCTTGAAAACGCGCAACTTGCTGCAAGTGAGCTAGGTGCAACGCTAGTTAATATGCGCTTTATTAAGCCACTTGATACAAGTTTATTAGATGAGCTTAGCCAAACTCATGATGTAATAGTAACGCTTGAAGACAACGCTATTTGTGGTGGCGCAGGCTCAGCGGTTAATGAATATTTAGCAGCGCAAAAAGCCAACCTAAAGGTGCTTAACTTAGGTATTCCTGATGAATTTATTAAGCACGGCACACAAGCGCAAATGCACGATGAAATGGGCTTAGGCGAACAAGGCATTTTAAATTCAATAAAATCGTTTATCGCTTAATTATTTTTGCTAGCTAGTTTTTAAAGGGAGCCTGATGGCTCCTTTTTTGTTTTTTATTTTTAAATTTTTGCATCCAATGTGTATTTCTACGCGTTATCCCTATGAGGTTAACACAGTAAATAGTACGTACTGAGGAGTATAAACAGGCACGTTATTTACTTTCATTTGATGGAATATTAAAAGGTAAAAATGATGAAAAAAGCTAATTTAACTCACTTTCATACACAAAACAGTTCACTTAAACGCCCCCTTTGTTTTTCAGCATTAGCGCTTGGGATAGTACTTGGTATTTCAGGGTGTAGCGGTGATGATGGAGAAAACGGTTTAGCCGGTACGCCGGGAGCAGATGGTCAAGATGGAAGCGATGGCACAAACGGTAACCCCGGCTTTAGTGCAGCCACGTTTATTTTAGCTAATAACGGCGAGCAAAACGCAGGCACTGTTGATTTAATAAACCAGGACGCTGCCAAATTAAAAACCTTTAATACCACTGCAAATGAAGGCGTAGCCTTTGATAGCCTCGGTAATTTAATACAAGCAAGCGACAGCGAAAATGGTAGCATTAAAACTATATGCCAACTTGCCAATCGCGATGATGGTGCAAGCTTTAGTACTAATCAAGACCGTGAAATTACAGGCCCTGCCACTACACTGGTTAATCCTAAGGGCATAGCGATTGCAAAAAATAGCGGGCTGATATTTATAGCTGATTTTGGTGCCATGCAAATTACCACATTTGGCAGTGCTGCAGCGGGAGATGCCGCGCCGCTTGCTACCACTGTTACCGAAGCCGCCCCGTGGGATGTTGATTATGACCACGTAAACGACCGACTTTATGTAGCACTTACCAACGGTGATGTCGCGGTTTATGATAATTTTGTAAGCGGTGAATTTACCGCTATGCCAAGTCGTACTATTACACCAAGCGATGCCGATGGTGTGCAAATATCGGTAAATATTCACGGCATTGTTTATGATGAAACCACCAATAAACTTATTTTATCGGATGTTGGTAGCGCATCAGATACTACCGATGGCGCGCTTTTTGTTATTAATAATGCCTCAGGTGCGCAAGGTAATACATCTGTTGCACGCAGTATTTCAGGCCCTGCGACTATGCTAGGCAACCCTGTAGATATTACCCTTGAGGGTAGTGATTTACGTGTGGCCGAAAAATCAAACGATGCAATTTTAGTGTTTAGTAATATATTTGCCGGTGAAAGTGGCGATATAGCGCCCGATTTAAGTACTGCGTCTACTAAGCCAGAGTCAATTACTAACACGCTAACTCAAAGCTCAATGGCTGATATATCAGATAGTACTGAGCCTAATATGGCGCTATTAGGCGTAGCCGTATCCAGTAATCCAAGCACTGCGGGTGATACAACAGGCCAAATTAGCCGTTTAAATACAGCATTAAGTAGCGAACTTGCAAGCTATAATGCAAGCCAAACGATAGAAAGCGTTAGCTTTGATAAAGCAGGTAATAGCTACGCAACATTCGATAATGCCAGTACAGGGATGGGCGGAATCGTCATCTCTACTAAAGTGGCTTATAACCGTGATGGCGAAACATTTAACGCCAGCCAAGATAGACTGATTTCAGGAAGCAATACAGGCCTTATTTCACCTAAAGGATTAGATATTGCCTCCGATAGTGGAATGATTTTTGTGGCTGAAAATAATGAAACCACGCCGAGCATTGCTATATTTTCAAGCTGTGCCACCGGCGATGTATCACCTCTTATGACCTTAACTTTTGCCAATAATGCACGCCCGTGGGATGTTGATTACGACAGTAACACTGACCGCGCTTTTGTTGCGCTAACTAATGGCACTGTAGCGGTATTTGATCAAGTTAAAAATAAGCTACTAAGTGGAGAGACCACAATAAGTACAGAAGATAGATTAATTACACCTGCCAATAATTCACAAGCACTGGCAGGGCCTACCAATATTCATGGAATAGATTACGACTCATTAAGTGGTGCGTTAATACTTTCTGATGTAGGCAGCGCAGCCGTTGCTGACGATGGCAAAATTTATGTATTAAATAATACCGCAAATGCCTCGGGACTAGTTAATATAAGCGCGACGATTAGCGGGCCCAATACATTATTAGGAAACCCTGTTGATATTATGTATAGCGGAACCGATTTATACGTTGCCGAAAAGTCTAACAACGTAGTTATGCGCTTTAATAATATTTTAAGTACCGCAGGGGGAGATATAAGTGCCGATGCAAGCATGGCATTTAGTGCACCTGAGTCAGTGGCTATTTTACCAGCGTGGCTAAACCAGTAATTAAATAGCGTTACCCTCACCATGCCTAACCTACTTTTGTAGGTTGGGCATTATCGCATCCACACTTTAATATCTGCTAAGCCATTACTTTGTAAAATACCCAGCTGCTGATCTACATTCGAATTTTGCTCAAACTCAAACGCATCCAACTGTTTATCAAACGTAATATTTGCCACACCGTCACCACCACGTTTTTTAACCTGATGAAGCGCTATATCGGCTAAGTTTATCGACGTTTCCCAGCTTATTACTTGCCCACCTAAAAGCGGCAGTGGGTAAAAAGACCACCCCAATGAAGCCGTAATATTGGTTGTTTTACCGTTTGGTAATTGAAACGAATTTAATGCGATTGCTTGGCATAAATCAGAGGCATAGCTGTCAATCATGTTGCACTTAAAATCGCGCAGCAATAATAAAAACTCATCCCCACTCCAGCGTGCTACATAGTCAGAGCCTTGGGTACGCGAATTAAGTAACGCTGCCATTTGTTGTAAGCAGCTATCTCCTGCTATTGGGCCATACGCATCGTTTATACGGCTAAAGTTATCAAAGTTGATAATAAGCAGTACAAGTGACTTACCTTGCGCTTGTAAAGACTGTGCATTACGTTGGAAATGTTCAATATCTTTAGGGAGCTGATCAAACAAAAAGCGACGGCTACGTAGCCCTGTAAGCTCATCTGAGTGACTAACTAGTTTAAGCTGTGAGTTTACTTGGCCTAATTTATCGTTAGCTTGGCGCAGCTCTAATGTACGCTCTGTAACCAGCGCTTCGAGTACTTCTTGCTTACGGCGCTCTTGCGCTCTAAATACCCAAAAAATAAAGTAAAACAGTAAAATAAACCCACTAACAATTAGCAATCTAAAGTAAATAGTTTCGTCAAAGCGCTGCGGTACTACAAATGCATACTCGACAGTTTGCGCTCTGTCCCAATCTTCGCCTTGGCGTTTTGCCTCAAGCTCAAATAAAAATGACCCCGCCGGTAAATTTGTATAAATGGCTTCTCGGCGTGCATTAGCATAGCGCCAATCACTATCTAACCCACTTAACTTATATCTAAACTCAATACTATTTGGCGCATAATAATCGATGGCGGTGTACTTTAACGTTATGTCGCGCTCATCAGTATCTAGTAAAGGCTTTTCGCCCAATGCTGCGGTAGTTAATGCACGCAGAGGTGTGGTTAGTGTTTCTACTTTAGGCTTTAATACATTTAGGCCAAATAGCTCGGTATTTTTAGGTATTTCTACAATGCCTTGTAAGCTTGGGTACCAAATTGAATAATCGGTCATGGCAACGGCATCGTGTCCTAAACCGTTACAACACTGGCTTGCTTTACCATCGAGCTGCCTATCAAAAGAAGAAATAACCTCTTCCACTTTTAAGCTCGACACCTCTGATTTAAATTGCGCTACTGGCATACGGTAAACACCTTTCATGGTACTTACCCATACACGCTTATAAGTTTCGTCATACTCTAGGCTAAAAATAGAGCCATAGGGTAAGCCGTTGGCTGCATCTAACTGTCGCCAATGCCCTTGTAAGCTTCTGTAAAATAAGCCGTCATTAAGCGAGCCAATTAAAATACCTACACCATCTATGTGTAATACGCTGGTGATGTATGCACTTTCGAGCGAAGTTTGGTCACCTATTTTTTCAATGCCACGGTCAGTAAAGTAATACGCCCCTTTACTGGTCCCTATTACACCAAAGTTTGCTTTATCGAGCACATACGTTATAAATTTACTGCCTAAAAAGGCATTGTATGCAAAGGGTGTTAACCCGCCATAACTTAGCCTATACAAGCCACGCCCTGTACCTATCCAAAAACCACCTTTGCTTGATGGGCTAATAGCGAATACCGGATTGTCGCGTAGCGCTCTGCCAGGAAAACTGTATAGTTTATCTTGCTCGTAAAAAAACAGCCCTCGTCCGGTCGCTATATATAAACGCGAGCCATCAAACTGTAAGTCGTGTACTGTTGCGCGGCCAAATTGCGCACTGGGTATTTTATTGACAAAGTTTTTATTTAAATCGAAATAACCAATACCACTTTTATTTGCCACCCATAAATTACCATCGGGCGCTTGGCTAATTGCCATAACGGCCTCTGTCATTTGCGATAAAGCAGAGTGGCGCTCAATACGCCCTTCGTGTGCAAGCCATAAGCCTTCGCTAAAACTTGCAAGCCAAATATTATTTTGGCTATCGCGGTAAATATCGGCAAACCAAATACTTTGATCTAGCTGACTTGGCTCAACCCATTGCCATTCACCCGACTTAGCTCTAAAAAGCAGTCGTCCATAAGTAGAAACCCATAAGCCACCATTGGTGTCGCTCATAAATTTATACACAGCTGAGTTATTCGCATTCGGCAGTGGGAAAGGTCTTAGTTCATCGTCTAAATCTAAAAAGTAAGCACCCAGTTCAGAGGCTAAATATAAATTACCATTTAAAAAAGACAGATCATGAACAATGGTTTGTGCTAACCGCTCAGGCAATGACACCTTAGCTGTTAACTCCAACCTGAGCTTTGAAAAATCAGAGGCGCTTTTAGTTAAGCGTAGTAAATGACGGTCGTTGACAAGCCAAATCCCCTCTGGAGAAAGCGCCATTTGACTAACCGACCCCACTATTTGGGTGATCACGGTGGCATTTACAATAGGAACGAGTTCGTTCGCTTTATCACGTAAATCAACTTGGTTGCGGTCTACATAATAAAGCCCATTAGCTGCAATCCAAATGCTGCCCTTGGCATCTTCTAATATGTCTCTAACTGGGCCTTTAATATTAAATTCTTGTGCGGCAAGCGTTTGCGGGTTTATGACCACCAAGCCACTTTTAGTGCCCACCCACAGATAGCCATTACTATCTATGAGCAGTTTATTAATACCATTGCTTGGCAAAAAAGGACTATTTTGTGTGTTGTAATTAGTAAAAGTTGTGCCGTCAAAACGACTAAGACCAAATTGCGTTCCGACCCACATATAGCCTTGCTGATCTTGCACAACACTTTTTAGCGATTGCGAGGGCAAGCCATCTTTGATATTCCATTGCTTAACAACGTAATCAGTAATAGAAGCCCAACTTGGCATGGCACACAACATAAGTACACATACCAGTAAAAATCGCATCATTTCGCTGCCACCTAGTTAAACAAATAAAACACAAAAATTAAAAGGGTAGTAAACCTGCTTTTATTAACGCTTGCAAACAAATAAGCGAAAAAATACCGGCAAGTACATCATCAGCCATTATACCCACGCCGCCGTCCATTCGCTTATCGAGCGTTTTGATCGGGCCAGGTTTGGCAATATCAAAAAATCTAAATAATAAAAAGCCTACAAGTAAGGTTTGCCAACTAAGCGCTGCACCAATCATCGTAATGTAATAACCCGCAACTTCATCCCACACTATAGCTGGGTGGTCGTGCACACCTAAATCATCGGCGGTTTTGCCACACGCCCAAATACCAAAAATACTAATAACCACGGCAAACACGATTTGTAGCCAAAGCGGAAAATACATGGTCATAAAAATAAATGGTAAAGCAGCAAATGTACCAAAGGTGCCTGGCGCAACAGGCGCAAGGCCAGTGCCAAACCCTAGGCCAAATAACTGGTGCGGGCGCTTTAAATTAAACTGTTTTTTGCTAGTCAAACCTGCTCCTTGGCAAAGTGCTCAAAGCCCTGTTGCTCAAAATTAAATTTTTCACCGTGGTGTAAAAGCTCAATGTGCCCTTCGCCACTTTTTATTTGCCCTATGCACGTTGCTTCTACGCCGTATTGACGTAATTTAAGCTCCAACATGCTTTTATTATCTTCAGAGACAGTAAAAAGTAATTCGTAGTCATCGCCATAGCCTAAAATATACGGCAATTGCGCCTCAAAGTTCAGGCTTGAACGCATAGCGTCTGAGGTTGGGATGTTTTCAATATTTATACTGGCGCTGACTTGTGACATATCAAGTATGTGGCTTAAATCCGCCATAAGGCCATCAGACACATCAATAGCTGATGAAGCAAGGCCACGTAATACTTGCCCTGCAGCCACCCGTGGAGTGGGGTAATCAAAGCGGCTATTTATGTACTTTAAGTGCTCAGGCTCAATACTTAGGCCACGCTTGCGAGATTCAATAGCCAAGCCGGCATCACCTAGCGTGCCGGTTACACATACCCAGTCGCCCACTTTAGCACCTGCACGGCGTAAAGCTTTGCCCTCTGGCACAGTGCCTTTAGCGCATATAGTAACTGTTAAAGGGCCCTGCGTAGTGTCGCCACCAATTATTTGTACATTAAAGTACTCAGCAATTTCGTGCATTCCCTCAGTAAATTCTTCAATCCACTGCTGGTTAATATTTGGTAAGGTTAATGCCACCGACACCCAAGTAGGCTCAGCCCCCATGGCTGCTAAATCACTTAGATTTACGGCCAGTGCTCGGTGTCCTAATGCTCGGGGAGAAATGTCATCAAAAAAATGAACACCCGATACAAGCGTATCAGTTGTTACTGCAAGTTGGCAGTTTTGCGGAACGGTAACTAATGCACAGTCGTCCCCTATTCCTAGGCTTACATCACGACGAGTTATACCACGACCTTTAAAGTAGCGGTTTATTAATTCAAATTCCTTCATACACAAAAAAGCCGACCTATGCCGGCTCTCCTTTTTAACGTGTACTAACTGTTAAAGCTAAGCTCTTTAGCAGAGCGCTTTAGCAAGGCTAGTATTACTTGCGTAAATGCTTAACAGCTTTATCAAGTACACCGTTTACAAATTTATGGCTGTCTTCAGCGCCAAATATTTTAGCAAGCTCAATGCCTTCATTGATTGCTACTTTGTATGGCACATCTTCACGGAATTTAAGCTCATACGCGCTTAAACGTAAAATTGCACGCTCTACCATATCTAAATCATCAAATGGACGTGTTAAATGCGGAGATACAGCTTCATCTAGTTGCTTATAATTAACGGCAACGCCACGCGCTAAATCTTTAAAGTATTCAACATCAATTTTAGTCACGTCGTTTTCGATCAACATTTGTTGTTCGATATCGGCAATTAAATTGCCACTTAATTGCCAAGAATAAACGGCTTGAAGTGCTAAGATACGTGCTTTACGTCTTGCTGCTGGTTTCACAAAAATTCCTTAAACTTAAATTTTATCTAACACATTAACCATTTCAAGCGCGCCTAATGCCGCTTCGCCGCCTTTGTTACCCATTTTGGTACCAGCGCGTTCAATTGCTTGTTCAATGCTTTCTGTGGTTAATACGCCAAATGCAACCGGGATATCATACTCAAGCGATACATTTGCAAGGCCTTTGTTAGATTCGCCAGCAACGAGGTCAAAGTGTGGTGTACCACCTCTGATCACTACGCCTAATGCGATGATTGCATCATACTCTTTTTTTGCCGCAATGCGTTTTGCCGCTAAAGGTAACTCTACTGCACCGGGTACATACACAACGGTAATGTCATCATCGGCTACGCCACCAGTACGCTTTAGCTCATCAACAGCACCTTCTAGTAGGCTGCTACCAATAAAATCGTTAAAACGAGAAATAACAATAGCGAATTTTTTGCCTGGAGCGTACTTATTACCTTCAATAATTTTCATTTGATAACCCTAAAAATATGTTCAAGCGGTTGCGATTGCGCAAAAATTGCTGCGCATCATACCATAAAAATAAAAAAATAGACTAGTTAAAAGCTGAGCCCTTATTGTGGCTCAACGTAATCAACCACTTCTAAATGAAAGCCCGAAAGTGCATGGTACTTTTTAGGGCGACTCATTAAGCGCATTTGCTTAATACCTAAATCAGCCAGTATTTGCGAGCCCACACCAACAGTACGCGATGTACCTTTAAATTTACGCGGCGTAACATTCTCGCCAGCATCGGCAGCAGCAAACGCTTTTACTGTGGCCTCTAGCTCTTCGGTGCTTTCTTGTTTGCCTAAAATAACCAGTGCACCATTATTTTTTGCAATGTAAGCCATTGCATCAGAAAGCCCCCAGCTACGGTCCGCACTTCTGTCTGAAAGTAAAATGTCGTTAAAGGTGCTTTGTAAGTGCACGCGCACAAGCGTTGGTTCTTGCTCTTTAATTTCGCCTTTTAGCAATACGTAGTGCAGTTGGCCGTCAATCGTATCTTTGTAGGTTACTAAATCAAACTCACCGTGCTCAGTGGGTAATTTACACTTAGCCACTTGCTCTATGGTGGTTTCGTTAAGGTTTCGGTATTCAATTAAATCTGCAATTGTGCCAATTTTAATACCATGCTCTTTAGCAAATACTTCTAAATCAGGGCGGCGCGCCATAGTGCCATCGGCATTGAGGATTTCTACAATAACTGATGAAGCTTCAAGGCCGGCTAAACGTGCTAAATCACACCCAGCTTCGGTGTGGCCTGCGCGCGTTAACACGCCACCTGGTTGTGCCATAATAGGAAAAATATGCCCAGGTTGTACGATATCGCTTGGTACAGCACCCTTTGCAATTGCCGCTTGAACTGTACGCGCTCTATCGGCTGCTGATATACCCGTTGTTACGCCTTTGGCAGCTTCAATCGACATAGTAAAGTTAGTAGAAAACGCTGCGCCATTGTTTTTAACCATTAACGGTAAATCAAGCTGCTCACAACGCTCTTGCGTCATAGTTAAACAAATTAAGCCACGACCATGGGTGGCCATAAAGTTAATTGCTTCGGCGCTAATGTGCTCTGCTGCAATGATTAAATCACCTTCGTTTTCTCTGTCTTCGTCATCCATTAAAATAACCATTTTACCGGCTTTAATGTCATCGATGATTTCTTGTGCGCTGTGTAAATTCATAAATTTGCTCGTGTAAGTTATCAGTGTCGTTATTTAACAAAACCAGCTTTAGCTAGTAAGCTCATTGAAATATCTGAGCCAGTCGGCTGCTCAGCCCCTTTAATAAGGCGCTCTAAATAACGTGCAATTTGGTCGACTTCTAAATTAACGCGTGTGCCCACTTTAAAATCAGCAATGGTGGTTTGCTCGCTTGTGTGCGGCACTATGGTTAATTTAAATTTATTACCTTGTACAGCGTTTACTGTCAGGCTTATACCATCTATACATACAGACCCTTTGTAAGGAATGTACTTCATTAAGTTTTCATCGGTGCTTAGCCAATATTCTGTGGCGCGCGCATTACTAGTAATGGCTGTAATGGTTGCAATGCCATCAACATGACCTGACACTAAATGCCCGCCTAAACGTGAAACCGGCTGCATGGCTTTTTCAAGGTTAACTGTTTGGCCAATATTATAATTTGCAAACCCAGTTAAGCTGATAGTTTCGTTTGATAAGTCGGCACTAAAGCCATCAATGTGCTTATCAACTACCGTTAAACATACGCCATTTGTGGCAATGCTATCGCCAAGCTTTACATCGCTCATATCAAGATTAGCGCTTTGAATGCGAATGGCTAAATCGCCTTGTTTTTTTTGTAATAGCGCAATTTTGCCTGTGGCTTCAATTATTCCAGTAAACATAGCCCTACTCTTTTAATTAAGTGGTTGGAGTGTGTTTTGTGGCGGTTATACGTAAATCATCGCCTATTTTCACACACTCTTTAAACGTCAAATTAACGGTGTTTTGCATATCTGTTAGCGGTGCAAAATTAACTAAGCTTTTTGCATCGCCCCCCATTAGTTTAGGCGCGAGATAAAATATATATTCGTCTATTAAATTAAGCTCTGTCATTTTACCGGCAAGTGTAGCACCCGCTTCTAAATAAACATGATTAAATTGCAGCTTAGCAAGGTGCGCTAAAACAGACGTTAAATTAACTTTGTTATTTTGCTGTGGCACTTCTATATGCCTTACAAAATGCGGCCACTGCGTTGATTTATCAACCTTGGTAGTAAAAATTATTATTTCACTTTCAATATTAAATACTGCCAGCTCTGGTGTAAGCCTATTTTGTGAGTCAATTATAACACGCACCGGTTGGCGTAGGGGTAATTCAGTAGGCAAAGCCTGTGGCAACTCGCTTAACCTCACATTGAGCTTAGCATCATCGGTAATAACCGTATCAGCGCCCGTTAAAATAGCGCAGCTTTGTGCTCGGTGTAGTTGTACATCTTGTCGCGCAGCGCTGCCGGTGATCCACTTACTTTGGCCATTTTTAAGCGCGGTTTTACCATCAATGCTGGCCGCCATTTTACACGTAACATACGGAAGTCCCTGCTCCATACGCTTAAAAAAACCTAAATTAAGTGCGCGCGCTTGCTGCTCTAAAAGCCCAAATGCCACCTCAATACCGGCATCGCTGAGTATTTTAAGCCCTTTACCTGCTACTTGTGGGTTGGTGTCGACCATAGCTGCAATAACTTTTACTACACCTGCGGCTTTTAAACCCTCTGCACACGGCGGAGTGAGTCCGTAATGGCTACACGGTTCAAGCGTAACATACGCAGTCGCGCCTTTTGCGTTTTCACCTGCTACAGCAAGAGCATTAACCTCAGCATGCCCCTGCCCAGCTAATTGATGAAACCCTTCACCAATTATGTTGTTATCTTTAACTAAAACACACCCTACATTAGGATTGGGGGTGGTTGTAAATCGCCCTTTTTTTGCAAGCTCGATGGCACGTGCCATGTACATTTCATCTTGCGCAGTAAAGGTTGTTTGGTTTTGCATTATTACTCCCCTAAACGGGCAATTTCTTCACCAAATTCGCGTATATCTTCAAACGAGCGATACACAGAGGCAAACCGCACATAGGCTACTTTATCCAGTTTTTTAAGCGCCTCCATTATGCACTCACCCACAAGGTGACTTGATATTTCTCTCTCGCCGGTAGCACGCAACTGCGATTTAATAATATTAACCACTTCATCCACTTGCTCTGTACTAACAGGGCGTTTTTCTAGGGCGCGATTAAGGCCATTGAGTAGTTTATCTTCATTAAAGGGTTCTCGGCTGCCATCTTGTTTAATTACACGTGGCATAACTAACTCGGCGCCTTCAAAGGTAGTAAATCGCTCGTGACACTCGTTACATTCACGACGACGGCGAACTTGGTGGCCTCCGCCGACTAGGCGAGAATCAATAACTTTAGTATCTTTTGCGGTACAAAATGGGCAATGCATAACTCGGTACTTCCGTTTTAAAACAAAAAAGGCCGCTATTTAGCGGCCTTTTATCTTAGCAAAAAAAAATAGGGCCTGTTGGCCTTTCAGGGTTAAATTTGTTCTATCTAGGGGTGATTTGATCGCGGCGCGAGGTTTGTAACCTAGTGGGCTAAGTAAAAACCGAGCAACAAAGAGTAAATCGCCCCTAGGACGAACCCGAGGGCAGTGCATGTTTGGCATTTATGCTGCGTTATAGCCTATTTGTGTGGAGTAACCACACTACATAGACTCTGCCTTGCCTAAAAACCAAACATACTACTGCAAATTAAACCTCGAAAGGTAAACAGGCCCCTTGTTGTGATCTAAATTACTGCTGCTTATGCAATTAAGCGTATACAGGTAGTTTTGCACAAATTGCTTTAACTTTTTCTTTAACTTGCGCTTGTACTGACTCATCGTTGATGTTGTCTAGTACGTCACAAATCCAGCCAGCAAGTTCTTTCGATTCAGCTTCTTTAAAGCCACGACGTGTAATTGCAGGTGAACCAATACGTAAACCAGAAGTAACAAACGGTGAGCGAGGATCGTTTGGTACAGAGTTTTTGTTCACAGTAATGTTTGCATTGCCAAGCGCTGCGTCTGCATCTTTACCTGTGATATCTTTATCGATTAAATCAAGTAAGAATAAGTGGTTTTCTGTTTTATCAGATACGATTTTGTAACCGCGCTCTTGCATAACAGCAACCATAGCTTGAGCATTTTTAACTACTTGTGCTTGGTATGTTTTAAATTCTGGTTGTAGAGCTTCTTTAAATGCCACTGCTTTTGCAGCAATAATGTGACATAAAGGACCACCTTGGCCACCTGGGAACACAGCGCTGTTAAGCTTTTTGTAAATTGCTTCGTCGCCACAAGCAGAAATAATTAAACCACCACGAGGGCCTGCTAATGTTTTGTGTGTTGTTGTTGTTACAACATGCGCATGAGGTACTGGGCTTGGGTAAACACCCGCCGCAATTAAACCGGCAACGTGAGCCATATCAACGAATAAGTAAGCACCTACTTTATCAGCAATCTCACGGAATTTAGCCCAATCAACAATACCTGAGTACGCAGAAAAACCACCAATAATCATTTTTGGTTTGTGCTCAAGTGCTAGCGCTTCTACCTGTGCGTAGTCAATTTCGCCAGTTGCTTCGTCTAGCCCGTACTGGATTGCATTGTATAGCTTACCTGAGAAGCTTACGTGTGAACCGTGCGTTAAGTGACCACCATGAGCTAAGCTCATACCAAGTACAGTGTCGCCCGCTTCTAATAATGCTAAGAAAACAGCTGCATTTGCTTGAGAACCCGCATGTGGCTGAACGTTTGCATAGTCAGAACCAAATAGCTCGTTAGCACGATCAATTGCAAGTTGTTCAACAACGTCTACGTGCTCACAACCGCCATAGTAACGTTTGCCCGGGTAACCTTCTGCGTATTTGTTTGTAAGCTGTGAACCCTGTGCTTCTAGTACGCGTGGGCTACAGTAGTTTTCTGATGCGATTAATTCAATGTGCTCTTCTTGGCGAGCAGTTTCTTTGTTTATCGCGTCAAATAACTCTGGATCAAAATCCGAAATATTCATGCTACGTTCTAACATTGGGGTCTCCTAGGGCAACGTGTATGGTGTTTTTTAGAGGCTTTATTGTACGCTTTAAACGACTCTTTGCCTACGCTCTTAAGTTGAGGATATTTAAACAGGGATTGAATCTATTTCACAGCGTTTTTAAGATGATATTTTTTTATAAATGCATTAATAATTTAAATGATTTTTATTTTTTACATTTAATTAGTTAATGATAAATACTTTATTTAGCGCGTTCAAAATACAAAAAAAGCGGCCAAAGCCGCTTTTTTAACGCTAGGTTAGTTAGCCTAACTTAGCGAGTATTTCAGTGCGTAACGCTTCATAATCAGGGTTAATGTCGCTTGCTAAACAAGGTTTAGCAAGTGCGTCGCTAAGTGGTTTTGGCATATCAAGTTCAATATTTAGAATCTCTTCTACGCTATCTTTAAACTTAGCAGGGTGAGCAGTTGCTAAAAAGATACCTGCTGCGCCGGGTGCTTTATTCTCTACAAGACCTTGGTATGCAATGGCGGTATGCGGCTCTGCAACATAACCAGTTTGTTGAATATTTTTCATCACTGCTTGCGTATTTTCTTCGCTCACACTGGTTGAGTAAAAATTATCGTAGCTAAACCAGTTATTATCTAACATTGTTTGCACACGTGGCCAGTTATTTGGCTTGCTCACATCCATCGCATTTGAAAGCGACTCAAGTGTGGCATTTGGCGCCCAATTTTTATCAAGCATGTAACGTGGCACGGTGTCGTTTTGATTTGTAGTCGCGCTTAGTTTTCCCACCGGCAAACCAATTACAGCACCAATCATGGCGGCACATACATTGCCAAAGTTACCACTAGGGACCGAAATATGCGCTGTAGCACGCTTTTCTTTTGGTAGCTGAGCAATGGCTTCAAAGTAATAACATACTTGTGCCACTAGGCGGCTAATGTTGATTGAGTTAGCTGAATTAAGGCCAAGTGTAGATTTAACTTCGTCATCTAAAAACGACTTTTTAACCAGCTCTTGGCAATCATCAAAACTGCCATCAACCGCGTAACAGTGAATATTGTTCCCAAGCGTAGTAAATAGCTTTTGCTGAGCAAGCGAAATTTTGCCTTTAGGGTATAGAATAACCACATCTATGTTTGGCTTGTTGTAAAATGCATGCGCTACAGCAGCGCCAGTATCGCCAGAGGTTGCCGTTAAAATCGTGACTTTTTCGCCTTGATTAAACTGTGCTAAACACTCAGCCATAAAGCGCCCGCCAAAGTCTTTAAACGCAAGCGTAGGGCCATGAAAAAGCTCTAAACAATAGTTATTGTCTTCAACCTCTACCAATTTTACGGGGAAGTTAAATGCATTTTTAACCATTTGAGCAACGGTATCAGCGGGTAATTCATCACCAATAAGGTGCGATAAAATTTTGCTACTGCGGGTAACAAAGTCCATATCTAATAACGCATCTACATCAGCGAGTGGCGCTAAGCTTTCAGGGAAAAATACCCCCTGATTGCGCCCAAGCCCTGTTTTTACCGCTTCAACAAACGACACTTTTTGAGAATTTTCTTTTAAATTATGTAATTGCATAAATGCCTATCCTATAAAACTGTTAATTGACGCGTGCCGTCGTTATCTAATTTACAAATGTGGCAAAAGCCCTGCTCATTTATATAGTTTTGCGCTAACCACTGCGCACATTTTTCAGCAGCTTCTAATGTTTTACACACTGTAAATAACGTAGGGCCTGCACCTGAAATACTGACAATTTCTGCACCAAGCGCTGGCAAATTTGCTTTCGCTTCGCTAAACCCTGTTATTAGCGGTGCTCGGTACGGCTCTGCTATATCGTCTTGCATAATGCTCAGTGCATCATCAAAACGCTGCGTTAATAACAAGCTGCTAAATGCCGATAAACGCTGTGCAAACTCAACCCCTGCATGCATGCTTAGCTCTTTAGGTAATACCGAGCGCGCCTTTGCGGTATTAAGCGAAAACCCAGGAAACGCCGCTACGTAGTACCAGTTTTCATCAACTGGTAGAGCAATTGACTTATCAGGAATTAAATCGCCTGTAAGCTGTAACCCCCCTAAATAACACGGGGTGATGTTGTCATAATGACGCCCGCCACTGACTATCGCTTCAAAATCAGCCATTAATTCAATCAGCTCAACTTGGCTTAAATTGGTTTGAGCAAACTTATCAAGCGCAGCAAAGGTTGCTACCACCGAGCACGCACTCGAACCTAGCCCTGAGCCAATTGGTAAGTTCTTTTTAAGCTCTAATTTTACACTTGGCATATCTGGCGCAACGTGCGCTCTAAAATGCACTAAACATTGATATGCTAGGTTTTCGCTCGCATCGTTTGGTAACTTATGCGCATATTCGCCAGAGCAAACAAACTCATCACTTGCTGCGGCGCTTACTACGGCTACATCACCTAATAAGCTGCCATCAATAGGCGCAAGCGCTGCGCCAAGTGCATCAAAGCCCACTGCAAAATTACCTATAGACGCCGGAGCATATACTTCTATCATAATGCTCTCCTAGCGCGATAACGTTTTTAATACGTCGGCAAATACGCCTGCAGCGGTTACTGCAGAGCCTGCACCGTAACCACGAATTACAAACGGGCGTGGTTGATAATACTGGCTTAAAATAGCTAATGCGTTTTCACCATCACGAATAACATTTAATGCATGCGATGAATCGACCGCTTCAATGCCTACTTTACAGTGGCCTTCTTTAATTGTACCTACATAACGCAGTACCTTGCCCTCTGCCGCCGCACTTTGAATACGGTCGTTAAACTCAGCATCTAAACTTGGCAGTTTAGCCATAAATTCATCTACGCTGTCGCCTTGTGCAAAACCTTGAGGCAATACTGACTCTACTTCTATATCGCTAAGCTCTAATTTCATGCCGGCTTCGCGAGCAATAATAAGTAATTTACGTGCTACATCGGTACCCGATAAATCATCGCGTGGGTCTGGCTCTGTAAAACCGCTTTCTTTTGCTTTAATAGTTGCCTCAGAAAGTGATAAACCATCTTCTAGTGCACCAAACATGTACGACAGTGAGCCTGATAAAATACCGCTAAACTCAAGTAACTCATCACCTGCACC
>CEQX01157564.1_pt1 | contig 26651 bp, 22 predicted proteins | sample 356261 | NCBI WGS metagenome assembly CEQX01 (sample SAMEA2621076, study PRJEB7988) | marine metagenome | isolation source: saline water (ENVO:00002010), including | reverse complement strand
ATAGATACATTTGAAGACCAGCTATATAATTCTTTTGAAGCCTCAACTATAACTGGATTACCATTTATATTATTATTAATCCAATCAGTTGCATCATATGTGCTAGATAAATCAATTAGGTTTCCAGTTTGAGAATATTTAGCTGCCTTCATATAATAATCACCCTCAAGCCCTTTATATTCGTTGTTAAATCTATCTAAAATTCTAGGTCTTAAGGAATAAATCGGATAAATTAATCCCAAAATAATTAATATTCCTAGCAAATAAGAGAAGGTATTTTTATATATTTTCTTATTAGTATCCTGGAAAGCTAAAGGTATTAATAAACTAGCTCCTAAATTCAGAAGAATCCAAGATTGAAAATGAAACTTAAACACAGTGTTCATTCTATTGATATCATCATTCACAACAAAAATATCAGTAAAAATTGGTATAGATAAACCAAGTACAAGTAGAAGAGTGATCCATAAAAACAACTTCGAATCTGATTCAAACAGAAGAAGCTTTAAAGTGCCTATAAATAAGACAACCAAAATTAGAGCAGAAAAAAGAATAATTGTATGAAGATTTAGAAAAAATAAAGTTACCATAAACAAAATTATCAATAGTAATAAAAGCATGACCTTATTTTTCATAAGAGTGAAATTAAGGTCGGGAAAATATTTCTTTTTATATGATAGATTTTTGAAATAAAATATAGAGAATAAAAATATTATCGTTATTGGCAAAAAAGATATCTGTATTATAGAAATAATTGGTGTTTTCCAGCTTGATAAAGATATTCCTACTTCTGGCATTATAAAATTTTGATCAAAATTATAAAATAGAATTTTAGTCATTAAGAAGTAAAACAAACTATAAAGAATAATTTTTTTGAATTTATCATAATTTTTAATATCTAAGAATATAAAAGAAAAAAATATAGAAACAAAAACAATAAAAAGACTCAAAGGATAGTCCCAAGTATTAGTTGCTTGAATACAACCTGTAAGAAGAGCTAGGAATGATAATATAGCTAAGTTTTTATATTTTGAATCATTTTCAAAAAATTGATAATAAAAAATAAATGATACAGATATTATGGAAATCATTATAGGTATGCTTAATAGATGAGCATGCAAGTCAGCAAATAAAAAAGTAAAAAATGGAAATTCATTTATTTCTAATCCAGAAGAATTCATAGAAATTAATCTTGTACTTCTCCAATAATCAAAAAAGTCTTGACGGTCAAACATTATATTAATTAATTGAACTAAACCATCAAAATTACCAAAAATTAAAATTGAAAATATAGAAAATATCCCTATAAATAAAGGGGACTTGAACCAACTAAGATTAATGTCTCTAGATTTTTTATATAAATATATAAAACTAGAAGTAAAGCCAAAAATAATTGTCCCTGAGTAGGCAAAAAAAGTAGGTATTGCGAGATTATAGCTTACTGTCGAGGGAATCCCAGTAAGCTTTATTAATAGAGCTACCATGAATTGTCCAAAATAATAATAATTTAATGTATATCCAGAAAACCATGGGTCATAAGGGGGCATAGAAAAGCTTCTGACAATAGCATTTAGGTAGGCTAAATCCATGGGTTTTTCACCTCCTCTATGAGGATGCCATAAATCAGGATTTAGCAATCTAACTATAATTCCTATCGCCAAAAGTAAAAAAAATAACAACTCAACTGTAACAATTTGTTTATATGATTTTTTTATATAAAAAAGAATTTCATTTTTATTGCGCAGAAAAATAACTATTGAAAAGATACTAAATAATAAAAATATAGCCAATATATCTTGTAACCTAAAGTTTATTAATCCAATCGAGCTTAATATCCAAATAATAAAAGAAAAAGATATAAGCCCAAAAAATTTATAAAAAGAAAAACCAAAATCTGGAAAATTTATAAACAATTTATAAAAAAATGGGACAGACACTAAACCTAATATAGTAATTATAAATACCCATACGAATATTTTAATAAAGATATTATTTTCCTCTAAAAACATTTGAGATTTGAATAAATTTATTTGATTTAAGTCATCATTATTTTGATATTTTTTATATGGATCATCATAGAAAAATTGTGGTTGAAAGAAATCATTCTCATTTGAAATTGTAGAGATTTGAAACAATTGTTCCTTAGAATATTTTTCGGTATTTTCGAATATTATTACATTTGGATGATCATAAACGGAAAAACTTTCATCTGAAAATCCAAGATCTAAATTAATAGCAAATTTATTCTCATATTCTGAGATGATTTTAGGTTTATTTATATTTATTCTTTCAAAATAATTTTCAGAATAGTTAATTGAAAGAAAATTCATAGATTGTTTTTGAAAATTTACGATTTTAAATCCTAGTGATTCGTCAAAAAGCTTTTCGTAAAATAATGAGGTAGCAGGATATCTTTCTTCTAATCTAGGTATAGTTCCATATAATCTATTTGAAAAAATCACATAGTAATCAGCATTAGATAAATTAGAGAATATTTTTTCGAATTTGCTATAAGAATCCATATTGTACAATTCTAATCTTTCATGGACAAAGTCTATTTTTGGAGAATCTGGTATTGATTCTTCCCAGTGATCTTGAACAATAGAAACTTTAGAAGAATTATTTTCTTCTAACCATTTTGAAGCCAAAACAGCAGGATGTTCAGTTATATATATTCCATTAATAAATGAAACCGTAAAATGGACTGTTGGAATTAAAATTAAGGCTAATAATAAATATCTAATATTAATATACTTCGTTGATAAATTAGAAAGCTTGTCATTTAGATCTTTTATAAAAATTGTTCCAAAAAGTAGTAAAAAAGGCACAAGGGGTAAAAAATATCTAGTAAATTTGACTTGAAAATTACCATTTATTAGAGCATAGATTATAAACCACAACAAGATCATTAATCCTAATTTAGATTTATGTTTATATGTATAAAAAATAAAATAAAAGAAACCTAAGTAACAGATAGTTCCTAAAATAGGACCTAGTCCCCATTTAAAGATCTGGACAAACTGATAAATATAAATAGTTGTATCAGAATATTGTCTTGTATAAGGAAAGTCATGAATACCTCGAACCATTTTAGATTGCTCTAAAATATGTGATACATAAGTTTTGTAATCCAAAAACATATATGGTTGAAAAATTGCCAAAAATAATAAGATAGAAAATAATAGAATTGCCAGTAATTTAAATAATTCATATTTCGTTAATTTATTTTGATTAAACGAAAAGATATAGGAAAAAATAATAGGTATCGCAGAAGGTAAAAACGAAAACTTAAATGCTAGTCCAATAGAAAAAAATAATGCAAGCAAAAAAGTTTTAGCGACGGATGGATTTTCTATGTTTTTATAGCTAATAATAACTAGGATAATAATAAAACTTGTAATAAAAATATCAGTAGTAAAAAAATGACTATTTTGAATATTTATTAATGAAAAAGCAAGAAAAATGCCTGTAAGCAAACTCCATTTTTCACCTACAAAATATCTTGAAACAATTGTTATTAATATAACGGAAAAACAATCAATCACTATAGAAAAAAATCTTCCTACAAACCTAAATTCATAAATATTTAGATCATAAAAAATCCCAACAAACATTGTGGATAATTTCAGAAAATATATAGGGAAAGAACCATAATTAAACCAATTAGGATTGAGTGAGCTTTTACTAGAATCAAAAAATTCAAAACCTCTAGAAAGAGATGAGAAATTTATATCATAAACGTGCATAAATATAGCTCTTTCATCAGGATGAAAAAGGTATCCACCATCCCAGTTCATACCAATTATTCTTAGGAAAAATGAAAGTGAAAACAAAAGAACTAATCCGGCAAGATAATTATTAAAAATTTTATTTAATGGCAAAAACTTCATATTTCTTTTTGAACATTTTGAATTAAGCTATCATAATTATTTTATGTCATAAGAAAAAAATATATTTATCAAATTAATATGGACATAGATTTTTCAGAAATAACTCTTGATAATAATATTCGAATAGTGTTATCAGAATTCAGTACCACAAATGCGGTAGCGGCTAACTTTATTTTTGGGGTTGGTTCAAGATATGAAGATGATGAATTTGCAGGTGCATCTCATTTATTTGAGCACATGCTTTTCAAGGGAACAAAAAAAAGACCCAGTCCTAAAGAAATTTCAAGTGTGATTGAAAACACTGGAGGAGTAATTAATGCTTTTACAGACAAAGAAATCACAGGATATTGGGCTAATTTTCCTAAAGAAAATACATTTGAATCCATAGACTTATTTTCAGATATTATCCAAAATTCTTTAATGAAAGAAAATGACTTGAATCTAGAAAAAAATGTCGTTATCGAAGAAATAAAATCTTCTCTAGATAATCCTTATTCTCTTTGTAATTTAAATTTTGAAAAAATAAATTGGAAGAATCATTCTATGGGTAGAGATATTGCAGGATCAGAAAAAAGTGTAAGAAGTATATCTTTGAGCTATTTAGATAGTTTTTTTAAGAAATTTTACACCCCTGATAACCTAGTTGTATCAATTTCAGGAAACATTGATAAAAATAAGGTTATAGATCAAATAAACAATAATTTTATTAACTTTAAGTCCATTAAACAGAATATAGATAATCCTGTAAAAGAGATTTTAGGGTTTGATCAAATCTCAGTTGATAAAGAAATGGAGCAATCTATAATCACTCTCGGATTTAAGTCACCAAGCTACATGGATGAAAAAAAATATGCTTTATCTTTAGTATCAATTATTTTAGGAGAATCAATGAGCAGTAGATTATTTGAAGAGATTCGAGAAAATAGAGGTTTAGTGTACGATATACATTCTTCAATTAATCTTCATAGCGACACAGGGGTTATATGTTTTGAAGCAGGAGTCGATGATAAAAATTTATTTGAAGTTATTAAATTAATTTTTGCTGAATTAGATAAGATAAAGAATTCAAATGTTGATGAAATAGAACTGAATACTGCAAAAAAATTAGCAACAGGTAGATTGCTCTTAAGATTAGAAAATTCTAGAGCAATATCTGGTTATTTAGGAAGTCAAAAAATTGTTTCAAATAAAATTACAGATGTCGAAGAAGTAATTCAAAAAATTAATAATGTAAGCCTTTATGAAATAACCAATTTAGCAAAAGAAATTTTCATAAACGAAAAATTATGTATTTCAAAAGTTGGCCCTAAAAACAGCAAAGTTGTAGATTTCTCTAACATAACTTTGTAAAAATTAGAAAAATCCGATTAAAAATTGCTAAGTACTTTGAGAAGATCTTGAGTAGTCTTTCCTTATGGTAATTAATAACATTAACAAAATAAATAATTTTGAATGGAATTCAGAAACTATTCTTGCACTGAGAGGTCATATAGGAAATTCTCAGACTAAGCTAGCTCAAGAATTAGGAGTAAGGCAGCAAACGATTAGTGAATGGGAAAAAGGTCAATATAAACCAAGGGGAGCATCTATAACCCTATTAAATCTTTTAGGTAGAACTGCTGGATTCCCTTTTCAAAAATTTCCTAAAAAGAGATCTCAATTATCTTTTGATAGGTTCGGATTTGAATCAACTAAATTGAATGAAAATAAAGATATAGCTAAACCAAGTTTAGCCAGTAGGCAAAAGATAAAAAGAATTAATTCAATAGACGAGTTCGAAAAAAGAAATAACGAAATTCCTATCTAAGGTAATTTCTTTGAAGATTCTGTATCATTTAGTTTAAATTACAAATTCCTATGTTTTCATCTGAAGATTTATCATTCAAAAAAGAATTAAATTCATTAATAGACAAGCATCTTCCAGAAGATTGGCAAGAGTATCCTGACGAAAGATTAGATAGTCATTGGGAACTCTCAAAAAAAATTAAAAATGAATTAGCAAAAAAAAATTGGATAGCTCCATCTTGGCCAAAAGAATACGGTGGGCTTGAGGAAGATTTTTCAAAATCAATCATCCTTTCTGAAACTATGGCGTATAGGATGGCTCCAGGTAATGATCGTTTTGGAGTAAGAATGATTGGACCAACTTTGTTGAAATACGGCACTGAATTCCAAAAAAAGAAATTTCTTAATGAAATAACTGCTGGAAAATCTCAGTGGTGCCAAGGTTACTCTGAGCCTAATTCAGGTTCTGATTTAGCTTCAATAAGTACCAAAGGAGAATATGATGAAGATTCAAATACTATAACCATAAATGGAACAAAAGTGTGGACTACACTTGCTCATAGGTCAAACAGAATGTTTATATTAGTTAGAACTCAACCGGACTCAAATAGGCATAAAGGTTTGTCATTAATTTTATTAGACATGAATGATCCCGGGATCAAAGTTAATCCTATTAAGAATATCTCTGGCAAATCATCTTTCAACGAGGTTGTTTTGAAAAACGTTAAGGTATCTGCAGAAAATGTAGTTGGAAAATTACATGAAGGCTGGATGATTGCTTTAGATTTATTGAATTTTGAAAGATCAGGAATTGACTACATTGGTTGGGGTGAAAGATGTCTAGATGATTTAGTTGATTATTGCTATAAAAATGATTTGATTAAGGAAAATCATGTCAAAAATAAACTAGCAATACTAAGATCTGATTTAGAATCAGCAAAATTAATGACTTATAAAGCACTTTGGATAAAAGAACAGTCTGATGAGATTCATATGGAGCCCTCAGTAAGCAAAGTCTTAGCCACAGAAACAAATATAAATATTCATGATTTTGCATTTGATTTGTTGAATACTAAAGCTACTTTCTTGAATACTAAAAATAAAGATAGTTTCGCAGAAAGAGTAATAAAAAACAGATTATTTTTTGTATCTGGAGGAATTTTAGGAGGAACTACAGAAATTCAGAAAAATATAATTGCTCAAAGAGGACTAGGGTTGCCAAGATGATAGATTTTACAATCACTGAAACTCAAAAAATGATCATAGAATCTTTAGAAAATAATTTTTCTAAAAAGATTGATATGAGATTGCTAAATGAAAAAGCAGAAGGTTTTGTTGAATATAAGTATGGGTATAATGAGGTATCTAAACTAGGATTTTTAGGTATGATCACCTCTGAAGAGCTTGATGGATTTGGTCTAGATTTTGTTGACTTTTCTATATTTATGGAAAAGTGGGGATCATTTTTATGTAACGGACCTGTCGTGAATAATTTAGTTTCTGGAATCTTCGCACTTCAAAGTATTGATGAAAAAAGATTTTCTAAATTAATAAAAGATTTATCAATCTCAAAAAGAATTATTACTAGTTCAATCGCTCAACAATATGAAAGTAAAGAATTTATTCAAATTATCAATAAAGATGAAAGCTTTTTCTTGAATGGGTTTATAAACAATGTTGAATTTTTTGATGAATCTACTGATATAACAATCATTGGAATGTTGGATAATCAATTAAAATTAATAATATTACCCAAAAAAAACATTTCTATTTATGAAGAAAAAAAAAGCTTGATTGGGGATAAGATTGTAGATCTAAAATTAAACGATCATTTGATTAAAAAAGATCTTATAATTGATCTGGGCAACTCTGAAAAACTTATAGAACAAATCTTTAATCTTACTAATTTAGCTCTATGTTCTGAATCAATTGGAGTGAGTCAGTCAATTTTAGACAAAACTTTAGAATACTTGACAAACAGAGATGCTTTTGGGAAAAAAATAGGCACATTCCAATCAATTCAACATAAATGCGCAGAAATATACATATGTATAAATGAAGTTAGGGAATTAATAAGAAATGCATCTAAAAATATAAATAATAAAGAATTTTCTAGATTAGTTTCTATGTCAAAAATTAAGTCGGATTTAGAGTTAGGCAAGATATCTTGGATTTCACATCAATTACATGGAGCCATAGGATTCACTTGGGATTATGGCTTGCATTTATATACAAAAAAAATACTCATAAACAAAAGCTTGGGAGGAGATCTAAGCTTCCACTCAACCAGGTTATACCCTGATGGTAATTAGAGAACAACCATTCATCCAATTATTTTCATCAAAAGAATATTCTTTATTTTGGCTAGCAGCTTTATTTTCAAATATCGGAATGTGGGCCTTAATTTATGGAAGATTATGGCTTATGAGAACTATGACAGATTCTGAAACTCTATTGGGCTTAGTATCAAGTGCAAATCTTATGCCTGTTCTATTATTCAGTATTTTTGGCGGTGTTATTGCAGACAAATACAACAGATTAAAAATTCTTCAAACAACAAGACTTTTTTTTGCATTAGTAACTCTTTTAACTGGGCTATTGATTTTTAATAACAATATGAATCCTGCTATTTTGATAATAATTAGTATTATTACGGGATGCTTGTTAGCCATAGATATTCCTTCCAGGGCATCAATGATTGCAAAATTAGTAAAAAAAGAATATTTGGCAGTAGGAATATCTATGTATTCTATAGTATTCGGCGTGTCTGGAATAATTGGTCCTTCTTTATTTCATCCTATTGTCCAAAAATTTGGTTTAGACGGATTATTTTTTATCATAGGAATATCTTATGTTTTGACCTTTTTTACGCTTATAAAAATGAATGCCTCTATACATTCAGTGCAAAAAGAGTCGATTAACTCAGTACAAAAAGAGAATAATAAGCAAAGTGTTGTAAGTGACCTTTTATCAGGAGTAAGGTACTTATTATCAAATAAGATAATAAGAAACATTACATTTATTGGACTTTTAGTGGGAGTAACAGCTGGATCAAATGAGGTGCTTTTGCCAGCTCTAACCACAGACTTACTTGATGGAGATTCAGAAACTTACGGGCAATTATTACTTTTTGGAGGTGTCTCAGGTTTATTATCTACAACATTCTTGATTCTTTATGGTCAAAAAATAAACATGTATATTTTCTATTTTGTTTTCGGAACTATCATTTCTATTTCATTAATAATTTTAGGAACTAATTTAGGTATAGATAATATATTCATTGTATTTTCTATTATGTCGTTTGCAAAAGTGATATTTAACACTTTGAGTTCAACAATAATTCAATCTAATGTTGAAGAAAAGTTTAGGGGTAGAGTAATGAGCATAAATCAATTAAGCTGGGGATCAGCTGCATTGGGAGCATTAATGGTAGGTTACTTGGCAGAAATCATATCAATCAAATTTGCATTTCAGTTTATAGGTTTAAGCAGTTTTTTTATAATAATTTTTGGAGCAATGCTTACAGTTTCTATCATTTTGAAACAAAAATAAACTAAATTTCTGTAAAAACTTTTTTGTTTACTCTTTGATTATTTACTATTTATATATAAACTGATAATAAGAAGAAAAGATTAACGAGAGATAAATATTTTAAAGGAGAAGTTATGCAACCATTTGCATATGCAGCACCCTCTTCAGTGAAAGAGGCTGTGGAGATTCTAACAAAACATGGAGACAAAGCTAGGCCTATGGCTGGAGGAACAGATCTTCTGGTACAAATAAGAGGTGGCAGATTTGACTTAGATGTAGTTGTTGATGTAAAAAAAATACCAGAACTAACTGAAGTAAATAACACGAAGGAAGGCCTTACAATTGGAGGAGCCGTACCTTGTCATATGCTTTATGAAGATAGTCAAATTAGCAACACATTTCCAGGCTTAATTGATGCTGCTACCCTAATTGGAGGGATACAAATTCAATCAAGATCAGGATTCGGTGGAAACTTATGTAATTCAACTCCATCAGCAGATGGAATATGTCCATTAATTGTTCACTCAGCAGTAGCCCGTGTTCAAGGTGAGTCAGGAACAAGAGAAATTCCTGTAGAAGAATTTTGTACTGGACCAGGTGCAAATGCACTTGGAAAGGGAGAAATGCTTGTTTCAATTTTTATACCTAATCAAGGTAAGAACTTTGGTTCTGCTTACGAAAGATTTATACCTAGAAATGAAATGGATATTGCTGTTGCAGCTGTAGGGTCTAGTATATTGCTTGGTTCAGATGGAAAAATACAAGACGCAAGAATAGCATTAGCATCAGTTGGTCCAACTCCTGTTTTTGCAACAAAGGCATCTGCCTCTTTGATAGGTAAAGATGCTAATGAAGAATCCTTCGCTGAAGCTGCTAAGATAGCTAAATCAGAATGTTCCCCAATCGAAGATATGAGAGGAACTGTTGAACAACGACAGCATTTAGTAGAGGTTATAACTAACAGAACATTGAGCAAATCATTAGAAAGAATAGGGGGATAACATGGCAACCGAAAAAATTCATGTAAAGACAACTATAAATGGTCGGCCAGAAGAATTTCTTACTGATCCATATGTGAGCTTATTAGACGCTCTTAGAGAAATTGTTGGTCTTACAGGCAGTAAAGAAGGATGTTTAGATGGAAACTGTGGAGCATGCACAGTGTCTGTAAATGGCAGAATCGTTGATTCTTGCCTAGTTCTTGCTGCTGAAGTAGATGGCCAAAATATTGAAACAGTTGAAGGGATGGCAAATTCAGAAGGTCTTCATCCTCTACAACAAGCATTTTTAGAAGAAGCTGCATTACAATGTGGTATTTGTACTCCAGGATTCTTAGTAGCAGCCAAAGGTTTACTAGATAATGAACCTGACCCAAGTGAAGAAAGAATTAGACATTGGTTAGCTGGAAACTTATGCAGATGTACAGGTTACGAAAATATAATTAAAGCAGTTCAAAAAGCTGCCAAAGAACTTTAAAAGGAGAAAAATCATGGTAAATGTATCAGATTCTAAGGATTATAAAGTTATTGGATCCAACCCTATAAGACATGATGGTTACGATAAAGTTACCGGAAGAGCTATTTATGGGGCTGACATTAAACTTCCTGGATTAATTTGGGCATCAATAGTTAGAAGCCCTCATGCACATGCAGTGATAAAGAGCATAGACACTTCTGAAGCGTCTAAGGTTGAAGGTGTATTTGCAGTCATGACTGGAAGAGATCTTCCAAAATTAGCAGATAGCTGGATAGACCATGGAGAAGGTACAGAAAATATATCATGGTCTTCAGAAAATATTATGGCAACAAAAAAAGCTCTATACAAAGGGCATGCAGTCGCAGCAATTGCAGCTGTCGACCGATATGTAGCCGATTATGCAGCTTCAAAAGTAAAGGTAGAGTATGAAGTACTTGAATCTGTAACTAATGTTGAAGATGCTACAAAAGAAAATGCTCCAATTCTTCTAGAAGATCTTGTAGGAGACCATATTGGAGAAAAAGTTAGTAACACTAATATTGCTTCAGTTACAAGACATGAATTTGGGAACCCAGATAAGGCATTCGAAGAAGCGGAGAATGTTGTTGAAAAAACATTTACTCTTCAAATGGTTCATCAAGGATATATAGAGCCTCACAATGCTACAGCTCATTGGGATGAAGACGATAGAATAAAGGTCTGGACATCAACTCAAGGAGCTTTCCCTGTTAGAACTTCGACTGCAGCAATTCTAGATATGGATGTATCAAGAATTAAGGTAACACCATTAGAAATTGGTGGTGGATTCGGAGGAAAAATCCCAGTTTACTTGGAACCAGTTGTTTCGATTCTTTCAAAAAAATCAGGCAGACCAGTTAAGGCAATTATGGAAAGATCAAATGTCTTTCAAGCATCAGGGCCTGCTCCTGGTGGAACCATAACTGTAAAAATGGGAACTGACAAAGATGCTAATATTATTGCTGCTGAAACATCAATAAAATTAGAAGCTGGTGGATTCCCTGGTGCTGCTGTTGGAGCAGCAGTACAATGTATATTTGCACCATATGATATTCCAAATACAAGAATTGATGGTTATGACATTGTTGTAAATAAGCCAAAATCAGCAGCATATAGAGCCCCTGGTTCTCCACAAGCTGCATTTGCTGCGGAAACAGTTTCAGACGAATTAGCTAGAATCCATAATATGGATCCTATAGACTTCAGACTACAAAATGCTTCTAAGGAAGACACTAGAAGAGCTGATGGAGTTGTATTCCCTAAAATTGGAAATGTTGAAGTGTTAGAAGCTGCTAAAGCAAGTGACCATTGGAAATCAGACCTTGGAACTCCTCCTAAAGGTAGAGTTAGAGGAAGAGGAGTTGCATCAGGTTACTGGTTTAATGTTGGTCTAAAATCTGCAGTATCTCTTACAGTAAATAATGACGGTTCAGTTGCCTTGGTAGAAGGTTCAACTGACATCGGTGGAACAAGAACTTCTATTTCCATGCAAGCAGCTGAAGTTTTAGGTATTGGAGTTGAAAATTTCATACCATCAGTTGGAGATACAGATACAGCAGGATACGCTGATGTAACTGGTGGATCTAGAACAACTTATGCAACTGGATTTGCAGCTGTTAAAGCAGCAGAAAATCTAATAGAAGTATTAAAAGAAAGATGTGCAATAATTTGGTCATTAGATAAAAATGATATAGATTTTAGTGACGGTACATTTTATGCTAGCAAAGATCCTGAGTTGAAATTCTCATTCAAAGATCTTGCATCAAACTTAGACAATACTGGTGGACCAGCTTCTTCAACAGGAAGTGTTGATCTTGAATCAGCAGGTGGAGCATTTGGAACACATATAGTTGATATTGATGTTGATCCAGATACAGGTAAAACTGATGTAGCAAGATACACTGTTGTACAAGATGTTGGAACTGCTATTTATCCTGCTTATGTAAGAGGGCAAATGGCTGGAGGTGCTGTTCAAGGTATTGGATGGGCACTTAATGAAGAATACTATATGAAGGATGACGGTTCTCAGGCAAATACATCTTACTTAGATTACAGGATGCCTACAGCATTAGATCTTCCAAACATTGAAACAGTAATAGTTGAAGTACCAAATCCTGGACATCCGTTTGGGGTTAGAGGTGTTGGAGAGGTTCCAATTTGTCCTCCAGTAGGAGCAATTGGAAATGCACTTCATGACGCTCTTGGTAAAAGATTCTATGATGCTCCAATGAAACCAGGAAAAATTCTTAATGTGTTAGGGAAAATATCTGACTAATTTAACATAAGAAAATAAAAATTTAAAACCGTGATCTATAAGTTTTATATATTTGAGTATAAAATTTAATTATCACGGTTTTTTTTTGAAAGGAAATATCTGTAAATGACAATAAATTTTGATTCTAAAAAAGATTATAGTGTTATTGGAACAAACCCAATAAGACACGATGGCTACGATAAAGTTACCGGAAGAGCTATTTATGGAGCAGATGTAAAATTACCTAACATGATTTGGGCAGAAACATTACGAAGCCCTTATGCCCATGCAAAAATAATTTCTATAGATACTAGTCAAGCAGAAAAAATGGATGGTGTTTTTGCTGTAATTACATCTAAAGATATTCCTATAAACCAAAAAACTGATGGAAGTAAAAGTATAAAAAGAGACGCAGAAAATATACTTGCTAGTAAAAAGGTTTTATATAAAGGGCATGCAGTCGCAGCAGTTTCTGCAACTGATAGAAATACGGCTAAGGAAGCATGTAAATTAATCAAAGTAGAATATGAAGTACTTGAGCCTGTAAAGAATGTTGAAGAAGCAATAGCTAAAAATGCTCCCATAATTATTGAAGATTTAGAATCAGATCATCTAGGAGAAAAAGTTAAGAATAGCAATATAGCTCAACATTTTAGACATGCTCTAGGAAATATAAAAGATGGATTTGATAAAAGTGATCTAATCGTTGAAAGAGAATTCAATTTACAGATGGTCCATCAAGGTTATATAGAGCCTCATAATGCTACAGCACATTGGGATGAAAATAATCATTTATCTCTATGGTCTAGTACTCAAGGTCAATTTGCTGTAAGAGACTTAACTGCTGGATTTTTAGATTTATCAATTTCTAAGGTAACAACCTTTCCTGTAGAAATTGGTGGTGGTTTTGGAGGTAAGACAAAAGTCTATCTTCCTCCACTTGCTGCGATACTATCAAAAAAGTCAGGTTATAGGCCTGTGAAGATGATAATGGATAGAGTCTCAGTTTTTCAGGGTTCCGGTCCTGCACCTGGTGGAAAAGTCATAGTAAAAATGGGGGTAACAAACGATGGAAAAATCCAATCAAGCTCAGTTGACCTAAAATTTGAAGCAGGAGCTTTCCCTGGATCAGCAGTTGCTGCCGGTTCTGTATGCTGCTTGGCTTGTTACAATATTCCTAACATTCAAGTTGACGCCTTCGATGTGCTAGTTAATAAACCTAAGTCAGCTGCTTATAGGGCTCCAGGCTCTCCCCAAGTATCATTTGCGGTAGAGAGTGTTATAGATGAGATATGCGATAAAATGACATGGGATAAGATTGATTTTAGAATCAATAATGCTTCAAAAGAAGGAACAAGAAAACCTGATGGAGTCTTATTTCATAAAATAGGTTTTATTCAAACTCTAGAAGCTGCAAAGAAAAGTAAGCATTGGAATACTCCAATAAATAAGAGAAATAAAAATAAAATATATGGCAGAGGTATATCGTGTGGATACTGGCATAATGGTGGCGGAAGATCCACTGTAGACTTAATGCTTCAAGATGATGGTAATATCGCTCTAAATGAAGGGTCAGCTGATATAGGAGGTTCAAGAACTTCAATATCTATGCAAGTTGCTGAAACTCTTGGAATATCAGCAGAGAGCGTTCATCCTTCAATTCCTGACACAGATACAATTGGTTTCACTCAAACTACGGGAGGTTCAAGAACTACCTATGCAACAGGGTATGCTGGATGGGAAGCAGCTAAAAAATTAATTGATGAAATGAAGAAAAGAGTTTCTATTCTTTGGGAAGAGCCAGGAACAGAAATTATCTTTGAAGATGGGATTTTTATTTCTAAAGACTCAAAAAGAAAAATAGGGATTCCTGAATTAGCATCAAAAATAAATCCAACGGGTGGCCCAGTAACTTCTACTGCTTCGGTTAATTTATCTGTTGCTGGAAATGGATTTGGCGTAGGAATATGTGATATAGAAATTGATCCTCAAACAGGAAAAACTGATGTAGTAAATTACACAGCTATTCAAGATGTTGGAAAAGCAATTTATCCTGCTTATGTTGAAGGACAAATTAAGGGTGGTGCGGTTCAAGGAATTGGATGGGCGCTAAATGAAGAATACTATATAGAAAATGATGGCAGTATGGCAAATACAAGTTTTCTTGACTATAGAATGCCAACTGCTTTAGATATGCCAAATATAGACGTGATACTAGTTGAAGTACCTAATCCTTTACATCCATTTGGAGTTAGAGGAGTGGGTGAAGTTCCAATTGTTCCACCATTAGCTGCTGTAGGAAATGCTATAAAGGAAGCTACAGGACAAAGATTATTTGAGACTCCTATGAATCCAAGAAAGATTTTGGAGGTTTTGTAATTTGGCCAAAGTTTTTTTACCATATCAATTAAAAAAAGCTACTAATAATGAGGATTTCATAGATGTTCAGGGAAAAACATTGAGGGAGGTTATAGATAATCTTGAAAAAATGTTTCCTGGAACAAAAGAACATCTTGTTGAAGAAGAGAGAATAAAGCCTGGGCTTGCAGCTATTTGTGGGTTCTCTGCAACCAGAAAAGGATTATTACAAGAACTAGAACCTGATACAGAAGTGCATTTTTTGCCATCTATTGCAGGAGGATAACATTTCAAATATTAATAAAGAAATAATAGAAGATTCTATCAAATCAATTTTAGATAGTTTGGGAGATAAAATAGACAAAAATGGGACTATGAAAACTCCCACAAGAGTTGCAAAGGCATACGAAGAACTTCTTGAAGGCTATAACACGGATATAGATTCGCTAATAAATAATGCTTTATTTGATGTAGAGTATGATCAAATTGTGACTGTAAAAAATATTAGTTTTTACTCTTTATGTGAACATCACCTTTTACCCTTTTTTGGCACAATCCATATAGGATATCTACCTAAGGATAAAATTATAGGATTATCTAAGTTACCGAGAATAGCATTAATGTTTGCTAGAAGGTTGCAGGTCCAAGAAAGACTTACAGAACAAATAGGTGAAGCTATATATAAAAAAACTAATGCCTTAGGAGCAGGCGTTGTAGTAACTGCCCAGCATATGTGCTCAAGTATGAGAGGCGTAAAAATGCCTGGAACAAATATGGTTACAAGCTCTCTATTTGGTAGTTTTAAGTCAGATAGTTCTACTAGAAATGAATTCTTAGACTTGATTAGATAAGGCTTTCATTTTGAATATTAAAGACAAAAATGCTCTGATTACAGGATCTGCAAACAGGATTGGCAGAGAAATCGCAATAAGTTTATCTCAGGCTGGAGTAAATATAGCAATTCACTATAATAAATCTGAAAAAATGGCTATAGAAACTTTGAATGAGGTAAAAAAATTCAATGTTAATTCAAAAATTTTCAAAGCAGATCTTTCAATTGAATCAGAGACCTTAGATCTATATGATAAAGTAACGGAAGAATTAGGACCTATTAGCATCTTAATAAATAATGCATCAACATTTAGAAAGAATAACTTGGAAAATACTACTTCCGAAGAAATACAAGAAGATTATTTTGTAAATGTGATATCTCCATTTTTACTATCTCAAAAAATTCATAAAAATAAAAAAATCAATTCTGGAAAAATAATTAATATCAGTGACTGGAAGACTGCAAGAGAAAATAGATTTTCTTACGGTGCTTCAAAATCCGCAATTGCAGGCCTAACAAAATCTTTGGCTGTTTCTATGGCTCCGAATTTTCAAGTAAATGAGATTGCATTTGGAGCAATGTTACCACCAGTTGATGAACCTAATCGTATTCCTCAAAAAATTAATCTTGGACCTATGGAGAGAACAGCTAAGATGTCAGAAATTAATAGTTGTATTAATATGTTATTAGAAAATGATTTTATAACTGGAGAAAAGATTTATTTAGACGGAGGAAGACATATATATTAACCATGAGTAATTATGACGAAATTTTTATAGAGGGATTAAAATTCTATGCAACTATTGGTATTCATAATTGGGAGAAGAATACAAAACAACCAATCATTATTGACATAAGTCTTTTTATTGAAAAAATCAAAAATAATAATAGAGACAAAATTGATGAAACTGTTGACTATAAATCTATAAGCTATTCTGTAAAAGAATTGGTTGAAGATAATAAATTTGAATTGATAGAAACGATGGGAAAAGAAATTGCACTACTATGTTTGAAAAATGAGAAAGTTTTTGAAGTTAAAGTAAAAATTAATAAACCTGAAGCCTTAAAAATATCAGACAATGTAGGAATAATAATAAATCGGAGAAAAAATGAAAATTAAGATGGATTATGGTAAAGAAGGTGTATTTTTTGATATCCCAGATAATTCAGATATATTGCTACCTAATCATAAAAAAAAGTTAAGTAATCCAAAAGATCAGATAATAAGTTCTATTGATAATCCAATTAATTCAATTCCATTAAGATCTCTTTACAAAAAAGGGATGAAAGTTGGGGTGTCTGTTTGTGATCATACAAGAGCGCAACCAAGAAATGAAATTATATTATCATTATTGAAAATTTTTGAAGGTATTAAAAAAAACGATCTACTGATTTTTATTGCTACGGGAAGCCATAGAGCAACAACAGAAGAAGAAATAAAAGAAATTTTTGATTCCGAAGTCATATCAAATACTACTATAGTAATTCATAACTCAGAAATTTCATCTGAACTAGAAAATTTAGGTATTACCTCAAAAAAAACTCCAGTAATTCTGAACAAAGAGTGGATTTCTTGTGACCTGAAGATTACAACTGGATTTGTTGAACCACATTTTTTTGCAGGTTTTTCAGGAGGTCCTAAAATGGTAGCCCCTGGCTTAGCTGGTATAGATACAATAATGAATTTACATGATTATGATCGAATAAATAATAAAAAATCATCCTGGGGGATTATTGAAGGTAATCCCATTCATGAAGAAATAAGTGAAATATCTAGGATTCTAAAGCCCGATTTCTCAATTGATCTGACATTAAATAGAGAAAATAATATTACAGGAATTTATTCTGGTGATTTATTTTCAGAACATAAAATTGCGTGCAATGAAGTAAGAAAAGATTCAATGATTGAAACAAAAAAATTATACGACTTAGTTATAACATCAAATTCAGGTTATCCCTTAGACCAAAACCTATACCAAACAATCAAAGGGGTTTCTGCCGCTTCTCAAATTACAAAACCTGGTGGATATATAATAGCTGTTTCCCAATGTTCAGATGGTATCCCTTTCAATAGCCCATATGAAAAATTATTAAAATCTGTAAATAACCCTAAAGAATATTTAGATCATCTGAAAAATACAGATGAACTAGAACCTGATCAATGGCAATTACAGATACAAGCTCAATTACAAGAAAAAAACAAAATATTTCTCTATTCCAAACTAAATGAAAAAGATACATCAAATGCTCATCTTTCAAAAGTAGAAAATGTTGAAAAAATTATTGAAGAAATAAGTTCAAAAGTTAAAAATCCTTCAATTTGCGTTTTACCAGAGGGGCCTCAAACAATACCTTATAAACAATGAATGATGCCAATAAACACTGAAAAAGCTATTAAAATGCTTTCTAAAGAGGGTTTAATTAAGGATATTTCAATTTCAGTCTTCAAAGAAAATAAATATATTGAAGATTTTGAAAAGTTTAATAAAGGCGACCTATTTCATATTTTTTCAGCAGGTAAGCCCTTTATAGCTTCTGTTCTTTGGAAACTTTACGAAAGAAAAATAATAGATTTCGATGATCCTATTTCAAAATTTTGGCCAGAATTTGGTAAAAAAAATAAACAAGATATTACTATTAAGCACATTTTAACTCATTCGTCCGGAATATCCATCACATCAAGTCTTCTTGATCACGATTATGTTGACCTAAATAGAGTTTGCAGATGGATAGAAAATTATGAGCCAGAATCTAAGCCTGGAGAAAAAATCTCTTACCATGAAGTTACTTATGGGTGGATATTGGGTGAAATTATTCAAAGAATAACGAATAAAACATTTAATGAAAATTTCCATGAATATGTTGCCAATCCATTAGGTTTGGAGAGTACAAATTTTAACTTAGAAGGAAAAAATTTTCCAAAAGAAATATTTAGGCATGAATCCTCAGAATTAAAGACCATTCCAAGTATTTTCAAGCTACTACTAATTAATAAAATTCCTATGATTTCAGGAACATGTATTTCAAGTAGTTATGATTTAGCTAAATTTTATAACGAATTGATAAATAATGATAAATGGCTAAATAAAAATATAAAAAAAGAGGTCACCAGAGTTCATAAAGAGGGAAATGATCATAATAGTGAACTAAAATTTACAAGGTTAGGGTTAGGAGTAAGAATAAATAGTAAAATAATAAACATAGATGATTCAAATAGTAATTCAGAAGTATTTGGACACTCCGGATTAGTATCGTGTGTTGGTTTAGCTTCTTATGATCAAAATATTTCATTAGCAATTTTGAATAATCTTTTGTTATCTGATCAATTAAATGAACACCGAATGAGGGCAATAATTTCAGCAATAATCATGGATATAGATAAAATGAAAATATGAAAAGATTTATATTTGTAATTTTAATTGTGATTTCTTGTGGTGAGCCAGTTGATATAGAAGCTACTATAGATGCTAGGGCTCTTAAGATTTCAATGGAAAATATCAGTAAAATAAGTACTGCAACTCCACAGCCGCAACCAACTGCACAACCAACTGCAACTCCACAACCAACTGCAACTGTAGTTCCTTTTGATATAGCAAAAGTGGAACAAATTGCTGAAGAAAAAGCAGAGAAAATTTCTGAAGAAAAAGTAGCTGTGGTAGCAGAACAAGCTTATTCTGGTGATATGTATATTATTGAAGAGGCACTTCCAGAATTAGTACCTTTGTTGGCTCCTCAACCTACTCCTCAACCTACAGCCACGCCACAACCAATACCTACACCTCAGACTTTTGCTGGTTCAGACGCTGCATATGAGATATATCAAGAGAATAGACAAAAGGTTTTGATGATTGAAGTCGGTAATAGCACAGGAACAGGCTGGGTGATTGAGGATGGTTGGATTATAACTAATGAACATGTAGTAGGTTCAAATAAGAGCGTTATAGTACATATACCGATGTCTAGCGAAGGAAGTGGTTATACAAGTTTTGCAGGTAATGTTTTTGGAGTGGATAGAAAAAGAGATTTAGCTGCTATTAAGTTAGATCATGGATTAGAACCCATCAAGACGAGAGAGGTTGACGTTAGAGATATTGGGAAGGAAGTTTTCACCTTAGGATATTCAGCAGGAAATGCAGGGGTGCCTTCTAGCCATTCAGGAATACTAAGTTATGTTAAGGTAGCTGATACAACATTAAATTATGAAAAGGGTACATCTTATTACAAAGGTGACGAATTAGGCACTAAAGTCTCAATAATAGTATTTGATGCAGCAGCTGATCCGGGCGATTCAGGAGGCCCAATAATTGATAAGGATGGATTTGCTATTGGAACTGTTTATGGTTTTCTTGAATCAGCAGGAGGAAAGCGAACAACAGGTCAACAAATGGGAACAAATATGGCATCAATATACGCAGTATGGGAAGATCTAAAGAATAATAAAAATACTAGTTTTGACTAAATTTTTTACTTAGATGTTGAAGAGTAAGTTTCTAGGTATTTAAAAAGTTCACTTGTAGGATCTAATATTATTGTTGATCCATCTAATGACTTTTCATAAGCTTCTAAAGATCTAACAAACCCATAAAATTCTGGATCAGATTTTAGAGCTTCTGCCAAAGCTTCAATAGCCAGAGCTTCACCCTCACCTCTAGTTATTGCTGCTTGTCCATTAGCAGTTTCTAATGTTATTTCAACTTCTCGGTCTACAAATGCTCTTATTTCTTTATCTTGTTGTTCTCCCTCAGCTCTAAAAGCACTAGATTTTCTAAATCTCTCAGCTACCATTCTTTCAAAAATAGATGCTTCTACTTCATCAGGAAAATCTGCACGCTTAATTCTTACATCTATAATTTCTACTCCCCAAATATCCTGTAATGGAAGAAAATATTTGATCTCAGTACCTGCATCTAAATTATTAGAAAGAAGCATAGCAGTGTCATCAGTATTTATTGGATTAAATGCATCATCGCCTTCTTTTTTGGAGAAAAATGATAAATCTGAATTCTGTAATCCATTTTCCATGTTAAGAGCTTCAGTTTCAGAAATTTCAAATAGATTTGAAGTATTAGTAACTGCAGACATTACAGATTCTCTTTTTCCAGATATTACTTCGTCTTGAGTATCTTGAGCAATTTCTTCTCTAAGTCTTGATGCAACAATACTACCTATTCTAGAATCTGCCGTTGCTTCATTTGTTAAATTTTTGAAAAATATCAAAGGGTTTATAATTTTATATCTAGCATAAGCATCAACTCTAATTCTTTTTTTATCTTTAGTTAATATTGTTTCAGGAGGAACATCAACACGTTGTAATCGCTTATCAAATTTAGTCACTGAATCAACGAAAGGAACTTTAGTCTTTAGCCCAGGTTGTGTATATGAAGCCTTAAATTCACCTAAAGTGGTAACAATAGCTACTTCTGTTTCATCCACTGTAAAAATTGCTTGTAATGCAATTACAGCTACAATTACTAATCCGATTAATATGGGAGTTGATCTTTTCATAGTTTACTAATTAGGTTCAATATCCAATAATGGTAAAATTTTGGAATCATTTATTATGTATTTATTAAAATTTGGAAATACTCTTTCGACCATTTCTAGATAGAGCCTTTGTCTTGTAACATCTGGTGATTTTTCATAAGCTTCCAATAGTTTTATAAACCCTTGTGCTTCACCCTCTGCTCTTGCGATTCTTCCTTGTTTGAATGCATTGGCAGACTCAGTTATCTTTGCAGCCTCACCAATAGCTTTAGGTATTTCAGATTCTTGATATGCTTGAGCAAGGTTTATAATCCTGTCTCTTTCTTCTCTTGCTCGAGTAACATCATCAAATGCATCTTGAACTTGTACAGGAGGATTAACATTTTGTAATCTCACAGCAATAATTTCTAGGCCGGTGTCATAATTTTGAGATAGATTTCTCATTAGAAGTAGTACTTCATCTTGAACTTCACCTTTTTGGGTAGTAAGAACATCATCAATATTTCTTTTTCCAACAACTTGCCTTAAGGCTGTTTCAGTAATATCTCTAAGGGTTACTCCATCCGGACTACCTGGATCTACATTTCTATCTTGTTCACCTGGGTCATCTACGAAAAATAAATATTTCCTTAAGTCTATAATTTTATATTGAATAACAGTTTGAACGTCAACAAGGTTTTCATCTCCTGTTATCATCATTGATTCATAAGTTACAGGTTTGGTCATCTCTTGACCTTCTGATCTAAAACCTAATTCTAGTTGTCTAGTTGCAGTTACAACAACAATATCACGTTGCCCAATTGGAGATGGCCACCACCAATGAAGACCATTACCTTGAATTGATTGAAATTTTCCAAACATTCTTGTTGCAGCTTGTTGGTCTGGTCCAACTGTATAAATACCAGAAGCAGCCCATATTACAAAAAGTATTATGAGTCCAATGATTATGATAGACCTGTTACCACTTGGAAGTTTATTCAGGAAGGGCACATTCTTTTTGAGATTATCTAGAAATTCTTGAAAAGAGATGTCATATTCTTCACGCCCACCACCTGAGGGGGGTCTGTAAGATTTTGCGATTCCGAATGTTTTCTTTAGAAATTCCATAACTTAATTATATATTATTTATTTAATTTTCAGTGGATTTAAGAATAATTAATTTATTAAATTCTTCAATAGAGCTAATTTTTTTCAAATCATTAATATAATCACTAAGTGAATCATACTTTCCCCGCAATACCCTTAAGTTTTTGTCATAATTAGATGTCGAAGAAGGAGATGAACCGTAATTTCCATGAAAAGCAAAATAAGCTTGGTTGATTTTTCTAATCTTATAACCATTTTCATTTATTTCTAACGTCTTCATATTCATATATCTTTCTGCTTCTTCGATTTGATTATTCTGTAATAATTTATCTGTTTCTAATCTTGTTTCTCTCATAAAATTATTATAAAAATCATCCGGATAGAATATATTGTCTTCAAATGTTTCAGAAATTTCTTCTCCAAATATATCTGCCAAGGATTCATTTAGGGCTATCATTTCACCTCCATCAAAATAAGCTTGACCAAGAGGAGAAAAAAATAGATATTGATGCAACCATTCATGAGCAATAGTTGAAACTAAGTAATCATAATTAGATTTTTTTTTGATCAAACTAGGATAAGCTGCAAAACCACCAGTATTAACAACTATTGCTGATAAATTTTGTTCATAAATTTCAGATTCAATTTCTACCATTCTTTCTAAAGTAATATCTGGTGTTATTAGCATTGCAAATTGCTGATAAATTCTATCCCTTGGAGAAATAATCAGAACTTTAGGTGTTTTTTGAAAAACAAAATCTAGTGGAGGAAACAAAATTGTCTTTTCTAATTTATCTTTAATTTTTTTCGATATTTCATTCTCTAAAAATATCTCTATTTCAATCTCATCGATTTTATTGTTTTCATTTTTCAAAGAACTTCTTACTGCATCCTCATCTATATCAATATTTTTAAAAATATTAAGATATTTTTTTGGCAAATTCTTAAGCTCCCATCCAACAATATCAAACTCTACTCCAGATGTAATACGATCTATATATGAAAGGGATGAACGATCATTTGTAAAAAGTAGAAATAATGAACAAAACAGAATTATAAAAATATTCTTCAAACTACTAATTTGAATTTTTTAGTTCTTCTATTATTTCTTTTATAAATTCATTACAGTCAGCAACAACTCCAAATCTAGAATAATTAAAAATTGAAGCATCAGGATCTGTATTTACAGAAACAATATTTTTTGAATTGGAACAACCTGCTAAATGTTGACTTGCACCTGAAATTCCAAAGGTAATGTAAAGGGTTGGACTAATCCATTTACCGGTAAGACCAACTAGATTACCAGGTTCTATCCATTCAGACTCTACAGCAGCCCTAGAAGCACCCACTGCGCCATTTAGAATCCCTGCAAGTTCTCTTATATCATCAAACCCTTCTTTACTTCCCAATCCTCTTCCACCAGAAACTACAATATCAGCATCATCTAGTTGGATGCCTTCAGGTTTTGATTTATTTGTTTCAACTATTTTGAAAGATTTACTATTTAGCTCAGAAAGAAGAATTTCTTTAACATCTCTACTCTCATCAAGTAAAGCTTTTTTTTCAAATGAACTTTTTCTAATCTTTAATACAAAGCTTTTTGCTTTAGGAATAGAATATACACCCTCAGCAGCTTCTCCATGTACCGGCCTAATAAACTTAAAATCTCCATTTTCTTCAACCCTAACGGATTTAATGTCAGGTAAATACGGATAGTTTTTTCTAAAAGATATTGACGGAGCAACATAGTTAGATAAATCATCTTTTTGGAACAAAATGTAATCAAAATCATTAACATCTAAAAAATTGTCTAATGTATCTAAAATTTGAGTAGGATTTACTGATTCAAGGTTCGAATCAACATAAAAGTTTTCATGAGTTGGTAACTTAGATATTTTATTTTTATCTCCACCAAAATTTAAGCTAGAAATTTGTGCCTCTTTGTTCAAATTTTCAATAAATGAAAAAATTTCTAAACAAGAGTCATCGAAAAAATCTGAATCATTAAAGGTTACACATAAAATTTTCATCCTATATTATTCCCTCTTCCCTAAGTTTAGAAATTAATATTGATGCTTTTTCTTTATTGTCTTTTCCATTAATTATTTCTACTTTATTTTCATTTACAGGAAAATAAAGTTCTTCAAGATTAACTTTTGAATAAATTTCATCTTTACTTATGCCTAAATCTTCCAAAGTAAAGTTTTTTATTTCTTTCTTGGATGCCCCCATAATTCCTTTCAAAGTGGGATATCTAGGATCTCCAACTTGATTTCCTGCAGTAATAATTAATGGCAATTTAGCTTCAATTACTTGGTAGCCATCAGTTATCACTCTCTCTAAAATAAGATTATCGTCTTCACATTTTATATTTCTAACAATATTTACAATTGGAATTGATAAAATTTCTGAAAGAGCAAATGGGACTGTTGCCATATCAAAATCTGAAGCATGTCTCCCTGAAAAAATTACGTCATAAGGACCAGTTTTTTCAATCAATTTAGAAATAATAAGTGCTGTAGCGTTTACATCTATATTTTTTACTTTTTCTTCATCGCAAGTAATTATTTCATCAGCTCCCATAGCAATAGGTTTTTTAATAACATCACTTGTTAAATTATGCCCAACAGATATTATCGATACAGTAGCGTTATCAAAATTTTCTGAAAATCTCAAAGCCAATTCAACTGCATTTAAATCAAAACCGTTCACGATACTGGGTACTTTTTCTGAAGGCAAAATTCTTAAGTTTTCGTGATCTATTTTTAATTTATTTGAAGGAACATCTGAATCAGGTACTTCCTTGATGCAAACACATATTTTCATAACGTTTTATAAATGAACATATTATAATTAACTCTAGTTATATTATACGAAAGATATATTGGAAATACTAAAAAAAAGTTTACTTGAATTAGATATTGATTTTTCTAAAGATTTAGAAGATAAATTAGATTTTTTTTGTGCTCAAATTCTAGAATCTTCAAAAAAATTTAATCTGACTGGTTATAAATCTTTAGAAGATATTGAGTCATTTTTAATTATTAGATCTTACAGGTATGTCAAAGCTATAAGTAATTATAAAAAAGATAAAAATTATATTAAAAAAAATCTTGATTTTTTAGATTTAGGTACAGGTGCAGGAATTCCTTCATTACCCATAAAGTTTCTTTATCCTAATTTAAATTTAAAACTTGTAGATTCTTCAAATAAAAAATGTGATTTTATAGAAGAAATAATAAATAAAATGGAACTAGGTAAAATTTCTGTTGAGTGCACCAGAGCAGAATCATTAGGTATATCTGAAGATAGAGAAAAATATGATGTTGTACTTACTAGAGCATTAGCAAAGCTTCCTACTTTAGCAGAACTTTCAATTGGATTAATAAAAGTTAATGGAATCGTAGTAACAGCTAAAGGAAAATTCCCTGATACTGAACTGAATCAGTCTAAATTTATAACTAATATAATGGGAGTCAAGAAACATGAAATTATTCTAATAGAAGAACCTACTTATATTGAAAATGATAACTTTGTTATCTGGAAAAAAAACGTTAAAACTCCAAAAAAGTATCCAAGAAGAAACGGTATTCCAAAAAAAGAACCTATAATTAAAAAAAAATAATTTCATGAAAAAGTATATTTTCATACTCTCCATAATTTCTATTTTGGGTTGTGCAGATACCGAAATGGAATCCACAAATGTTGTGGAAAATATTATTATCCCAACACAAACTCCACTTGATAGAGTTGCAGATATTTCTGTACCAAAAGATATCTCTGTCCCTAATGAAATTATTCCTGAAATAACAAAGCAAGAAAATTCACAAAATAAAAATTTTGAAAGAAAAATTGTACCAACAATAGATAGATCTTCTAGCTCTTCAAAATATAGTGAAGCATACGTTTATGAAACATCTACACCTACCCCTACTCC
>CEQX01079232.1_pt1 | contig 26996 bp, 27 predicted proteins | sample 356261 | NCBI WGS metagenome assembly CEQX01 (sample SAMEA2621076, study PRJEB7988) | marine metagenome | isolation source: saline water (ENVO:00002010), including | reverse complement strand
TTAATGACTATTCATTGGATAACTTCAGCAATAATATTTGAGGAAGCAATAGAAAGCTCAATTGAGAGGGTGGCACTTTTTGCTGATATTGAGCTCGCAGTAAGCTTAATTGCTGGGTTCACACAAATATTCCTTACTTCCTTTTTAGTGAAGAAAATTGGTATTAAATTTATTTTATTTTCTTATGGTGTAATTTTTTCAATTGTATTTTTTGTTTACGCATTTGCGCCTTTGCTTATTTCAGCAATTTTAATAACTATTTTGTTAAGAGTATTCGAGTACTCAATAAATAAGCCAAGTAGAGAGATTGTATTTAGTCATCTATCTAAAAATAAGAGATACAAGTCTTCAGTTCTTGTGGATACTTTGTTTGCACGTTTAGGGGATTTTAGTGGGAGCATTTTCCTTGGTTTATTTAAAGGAACTCAAATAGCTTTCAGTGTTGCTCCACTTATGGCAATTCCATTTGCTGGATGTTTAGCATTTCTGGGTTTTAAAATCACACCAAAGGAAAAAAATTAGTTCTTAGGAGCTTCTTCTTCTGCTTAATCTTTCTTTTGCAAATTTTATCTTCATCATAATAGTTTCTGAAGTTTGAAAGGAATTACCCGAAAGACTCAATGCAAATTGAAATTGATTAAGCGCATTATCAAAATCTCCTATTAACAAGTAATACTCACCGCGACTGAGATGGTATCCAACAATGTTTTTTCCAGCCCTTTGAACTTCAGATAATTGCATCCATAAACCTGGATCACGATTTTTGCCTATCAAAAGATCCCTTAAAATTTCTTCGGCTTTAATAAATTCTTTTTTAGAGCTTAATATTTTTGCTTTAATAATTGATGCGGGATAGTTTCTCGGAGAAATATTAAGAACTTGCTCGATATTCTTTTGAGCCAGGCTAAGCCGATTACCAGATAATAAAATTTCTGATTTTGTGGTATTTAAAATTAAATTTTTTGGAAATTTTTTTAATATATCATTCATTACATTTAATGCTTGGTCAGTTTGACCGTTAGATTGAAGTGCCATTATGTATGCATATTTATTCTCATTGGTTGGAATATCTTTATACAATTTCTCAAAGTATCTAACTGCAGCCTGAGGGGATAAGGAGTTATATCTTGCTTTCAATCTTCCTTTGATAAATTCAAAGTTGATAGTATTTTTTTTGCCACCAGTAAATTCTATTTGGTCAGCAGCATTAAAAGCGTCACTTACTCTAGAAGATGTAATAGGGTGGGTCAATAAAAATTCTGGTGGATTATCTCCAGCTAATTTTCGAACTTTAGCCATATTTTCAAACATTTCACCCATGCCTGCTGGGTCATACCCTGCAGCTATAAGATTATTAAAGCCATATCTATCTGCCTCTCTTTCAAAAATTCGACTATACCTTAGCTGCTGTTGCTGTAATGCAGCAGGCCCAGTGATAAAAGCTGTAGGATTATTCGAGATAATAGCCAACGCTATTGCTGATACCATAACTAGAGAGGAAGCAAGGTTGGAATCTCTTCCTCTTAAGACATTTCTAGCAAAATGCCTTTGACTTAAATGAGCTAGCTCATGACCCAAAACAGAAGCTAGCTGAGCCTCATTTCCTGCACTTAAAAACAACCCCCCATTTACACCTATTACTCCTCCGGGAGCAGCAAATGCATTGAGAGACTTTTCATCGATTAGAACGATAGTAAACTGCCTATCCTTAACTTTAGATGTTTCAGAAAGTTTATATATAAGTAGCTCGGTGTATTCTTGAATGATTGGATCATCAATTAATGGAGCCTGAGCATATACTTGCTCTAAGAAACCTTGCCCCAACATTCTCTCTTGCTCAAGAGAAATTACCCCAGATACTCGATCACCTAAATTTGGTAAATTCAGATCTTTTTCTTGTGAAAATACGATCAAAGGTATAAACAAGAAAAGAAAGAAAGAGCGTTGGATTAACATATATTCATTATTACAATTGCTATGAAGCTTACACTATTGATTGTTTTGAATTAACATAGCATTTCTAAGACAAAATTAAATATAAAAAGTGCTAGAAGATATAAATAATTTATTTAGGAAAATTTTCTCCAATGAGGAGACCTTAGTATTTGCATTATTGCTCACTATTGGTTTTTTAATTATATTTTTTTTAGGTAATATTTTAACTCCTTTTTTAATGAGTTTAATTTTTGCATATTTGCTCATAGGTATGCAGAAACGTCTTGAAGAATATGGTTTAAATAGCACAATTGCATTAATGCTCACCTATAGTTTTTTCCTATTAATCGGCATTGCATTAATGGTCTGGTTAGGGCCTTTGGTATACCAGCAGCTTCAGTCGTTAATTTTAGAAATTCCTAAATGGGTTAATTCATTTATGGTATTTGTTCAAAATGTTCCTGAGAATTATCCCGATTTGGTCTCCTCTGATCAAATTACAACATTTTTGCAAAGCTTGTCCGGTCAAATCACAGTAATTTCTCAAGATTTTTTAAAAGCTTCAATCACAGGAATTCAAAATACAGTAACTATTGCAATAAATTTAATCTTACTTCCTATTCTTGTTTTCTTTTTTTTATTTGATAGAGATTCAATTATTTCTGGTTTTTTAAGCATCCTGCCTAAAGAGAGAGCAATGCTTCAAAACGTTTGGGTCGAGATGGATGATCAGTTGAGCAATTATGCAAGAGGCAAGGCAATTGAAATTGTAATTGTTGGTATAGCTGCAGCTATAGTTTTTATATATTTTGATTTGCAATACATAGCTCTTTTATCGGTGTTGGTTGGATTTTCAGTTTTGATACCTTTTTTAGGAGCTTTTATAGTAACTATACCAGTTGCAGTATTAGGCTTGCTTCAGTTTGGTTTCAATTTTGATTTTTGGCTTTTAATGGGAGCTTATTTAGTTTTACAAATTCTTGATGGTTATCTATTAGTGCCTTTACTTTTTTCTGACGCAGTTAAACTGCATCCTGTTGTTATAATGTTGGCGGTTTTTGTGTTTGGAGCAATATTTGGTTTTTGGGGTGTATTTTTTGCTATACCAATAGCCACTTTGATTAAAGCGATATGGAATTCATGGCCTGAAAACTTATCTAACTAAATTACCTTACTAATTCCTTGACAGTATCAAGAACCTCTTGAACATGCCCTTTTACTTTTACTGATCTCCATTCCTTAATTACCTTTCCTTCAGAATTTATTAAAAATGTGCTTCGATCCACGCCCATATATTCTCTTCCATACATTGATTTCAATTTCATGACACCAAAAGCCTTGCATACCTTTTCATCAGGGTCAGATAAAAGCTCAAATGGAAAATTTTGTTTAGATTTAAAGTTTTCATGAGATTTAATTGATTCTCTAGAGATGCCCAATATCTCAGTATTTAATTTTTTAAATTTTTTGTAGCTATCTCTAAATTCTTGGCCCTCAGTGGTGCATCCAGGAGTTGAGTCTTTCGGGTAGAAATAAATTACAACATTTTTATTATTATAAGTTTCATTGGATACAATTTGATCACTCGTTGCATCAGCTTTAAACTTTGGACAGTTCTTTCCTTCTAAATTTTTAGCCATCATTTCCTCAAAAAAAAGTGTATAGTTTCATTTTTTACTGAAAACATTCATGATGCAACCCCTACAAGGCAGTTTCGTAGCTCTAGTTACTCCGATGTCTCTAGATGGAAGTTTAGATTTTAAAGCTCTCGAAGCATTGGTAGAATGGCATGTCGAATCTGGAACCAATGGCATTGTCTCTGTTGGAACAACGGGGGAATCAGCAACAGTCAGTGTCCCAGAGCATCTAGAGATTATAAAAAAAACTGTTGATTATGTTGATGGAAGAGTGCCTGTAATTGCTGGCACTGGTGGAAACTCAACACAAGAGGCTGTCGAGCTTACTCAAACAGCTTCAGAGCTAGGGGCTGACTATGCCCTTATCGTTACCCCTTACTACAATAAACCTAATCAAGAGGGTTTATTTCAGCACTTTATTAAAATTGCAGACTCTGTCGATATTCCACAGATACTTTACAATGTTCCATCTCGCACAGCATGTGATCTTAGGCCTGAAACTGTGATGAGGCTCGCTAATCATAAAAACATTGTTGGAATCAAAGAGGCATTAGATAGCTCGGAACGATTATCTGAACTTATAAGAATATCTCAGTCAATTGCTGATAAAAAAAACTTTTCAGTTTTTTCTGGTGATGATCCTTCATTTAATTCTTTTATGGCAAATGGAGGCGATGGAGTGATTTCTGTTGCTGCAAATATTGTTCCAAAACATATTTCTCAGATTTGCTCTCTTAATCTATCTGGCCAATTTAATGATGCGAAAGAGTTAAACTTAATATTAAAAAATTTATATGAACTTTTGTTCATCGAATCTAATCCAATACCTGTAAAGTGGATTTTAAATAAAATGGGAAGAATTCAACCTGGCATTAGACTTCCTTTGGTAGCTTTTAATGAAGTTTTTCATGAGAAAACTATGAATGAGATGATAAAATTGAAGTTAATATGAAACATTTAAATAACTCTTGTTTTCTACTTCTGCTAATTTTTATCTCTTCTTGCTCATATATCTCTGGACCAGAGGGATTCTTTCCTGAAACAAAAGATAAATTTTTTGAAGAGAAACTCTCTCCTGATCTTAAATTGCCAGCATCAGATGTTGCAATTAACAAAGACGATCATTATCCACCTATTAGTGAAGGTATTCCTGCTGCTGAGATTCAAGATATTCCCGCGCCAAGGCAAATATTCTCTTCAGGAGAATCAAATGAGGTGCAGCTTAGGCGACTCGGTGAATTGATGTGGGTTTATGTAGAAACTTTGCCTTCTACCTCATGGCCAATTACTAAAAATTATTTTGAAGCTTCTTCAATGTCGATAATAGAAGCAGATCCTGATGCAGGTATTATGCTTATCAAATACTCTGATACTATAAATCTCAAGATCACTATCGAACATGGAATCAAGGAGGCTTCAACAGAGGTTTTTCTATCCACATATAACGTAGATGATAATATTTTAGTTAAACAGGAACCTGAGTTTATCCAGCAGGAATTAGAAAAAATAGTAGAATTTTTTGCAAGTTCTGCATCTTCATTTTCTGGAACTTCCTTAGCAGCTCAAAATCTAAATGATAGAAAAAAAGCAAAAATTTTTAATGTTAATGACCAAACTATTATCGAGCTGAACCTTGGGTTTGATAGGGCATGGTCAGCTGTTAGCAGAGCCCTAAAGGCAGGAAATATTACCTCTAATGACATTGATAGAGATAATGGAGTTTTCTTGGTTAGTTATTCAGTAGAATCTGAAAGCAGCAGCTGGTTTTCTTTTTTAAATTTTAATAATGAGGAAAATAATGATTCACTATTGCTTGGAGAATCAGCAGAATTTAGAATATTACTTGAGTCAAAAAATGATAAAACTAATATTCTGGTTGAGTCACTTGAGGGAGTCAAAGAAGATGCCGAAGCCCTTTTATCTAAAATAAACGAACTATTAAGCTAAGTAATTATGGAAAAAATATCTCAAATCACTACTGGTAAAGCCAAATCTTTATATACCACCAACGAGCCCGATCAATTAATCATGGAGTTTAGAGATGATACTTCTGCTTTTGATGGAAAAAAAATGAAAGCTCTTGATAACAAAGGTAAAGTTAACAATCAATTTAATGCATTTGTAATGGAGTTTTTGGCATCGAAAGGTATAGAGACTCATTTTATTAAACTTCTTTCAAACCATGAATCGCTAGTTTATAAACTAGAGATGTTTCCAATTGAGTGCGTTGTTAGAAATAGAGCCACAGGATCGCTTTGTAAAAGATTGGGAATTAAGGATGGATTGATACTGGATCCTCCATTATTTGAGTTCTTTTTAAAAGATGATGATTTAGGAGACCCGTTAATTAACGATCATCACATTGAATCATTTGGTTGGGCTACTCAAGAAGATGCTGATGTGATGAGAGATTTAACTCTTAAAATTAATGATATTTTGGTTGATTTTTTTATGGAAGCTAATCTTATTTTGGTTGATTACAAATTAGAGTTTGGAAAATTTAAAGACAAGATGCTTCTTGCAGATGAATTTACCCCAGATGGATGTCGTTTGTGGGATAAAGATACTTTAACAAAAATGGATAAAGATAGATTTCGTCAAGACCTAGGAGATGTTATAGAAACCTATGGAGAAGTGGGAGAACGCCTAGGAATGAAGATAAAACTTGACTAAATCACTCAGGTATTGATAATACCTGCATGAATTTCACAACTAAAAGTCGATATGCTGTCAATGCATTAGCAGATTTAGAATATCTCTCGAATTATGACAGCCCTGTTTCTTTAAAAGACATAGCTATTAGGCAAGACATAGATTTAACCTATCTTGAGCAGCTATTTAGAAAATTAAGAATTGCAGGCATTGTTAAAAGTGTTCGTGGAAGAAATGGGGGATATGTATATGCCTCTCACCCCCAGGAGATAAGCATTAAAGATATTATGGATGCTGTTGAAGAAAATTTAGATGCAACAAATTGTGCAGGCACGTCATCATGTCATGCAGGTCAAAAATGTAATTCTCACAAATTATGGGACGATTTAAATATTGTGGTTGAAGATTTTTTAAGTGATATTTCTATCACTGATCTTGTAGAAAAGCCAAAAGAACCCCATATACCTCTCAAGGAAATTAAATCATGAGCAGCGAAATAAACCTACCAATCTATATGGATTATGCATCTACTACACCAGTAGATCCCCGTGTTGCAAAAAAAATATCTGAACATCTTACTCTTGATGGAAACTTTGGAAATCCTGCTTCACGTTCACATAAGTTTGGTTGGAAAGCTGAAGAGGCGGTTGAAGAGGCTAGATCTCATGTAGCGAATTTAGTAAATTGTGATCCAAGAGAAATAGTTTGGACCTCAGGGGCTACCGAAGCAGATAATTTAGCAATCAAAGGCATTGCTAATTTTTACCAAAAGAATGGGAAGCATATCATTACTTCTAAAATAGAGCATAAAGCTGTTCTAGATCCTTGCAGGCAGCTTGAAAGAGATGGTTTTGAAGTTACTTATCTTGAACCAAATGAAGGTGGATTGATTACACCTACAGCTGTTTCAAATGCAATCAGAGAGGACACTGTGCTGATCTCAATTATGCACATCAACAATGAATTAGGCACTATCAATGATCTTATTGGCATTGGAAATGTTGCACGTGAAAAAGGTATTTTTTTCCATGTGGATGCTGCTCAAAGTACTGGCAAAATTACTATTGATTTAAGTTCTCTTCCAGTTGATTTAATGTCATTCTCAGCTCATAAAACATATGGGCCTAAGGGGATAGGAGCCTTGTTTGTTCGAAGAAAGCCTCGAGTAAGAATTGAAGCTCAAATTCATGGAGGAGGGCATGAAAGAGGAATGAGATCTGGAACACTACCAACACATCAAATAGTTGGAATGGGCGAAGCTTTTAGAATTGCTAAAGAAGAAATGGATAATGACAAGGCAAGAATTCAATCTCTGCATGATAAGTTCTATGAATCTATATCAAAAATCGAAGAAATATATGTAAATGGTGATATTGATAACAAAGTTAGCAATATTTTAAACATTAGCTTTGCTTATGTTGAAGGAGAATCATTAATCATGGCTTTAAAAGATATAGCTGTTTCTTCAGGATCAGCTTGTACTTCTGCTAGTTTAGAGCCATCCTATGTTTTAAGAGCCCTTGGGAGAAAAGATGAGCTTGCATCAAGCTCTATACGTTTTTCTTTTGGAAGATTTACCACTAAGGAAGATGTGGATTACACATTAACTTTAATCAACCATGCTGTTGATAGACTTAGAGAGCTATCTCCATTATGGGAAATGTATTTAGATGGAATTGATCTTGATACAGTAGATTGGCAAACCCACTAAATATTGGGAGGTATTTATGGCATATAGTAAAAAAGTTGTAGACAAATTTGAAAACACTATCAATGAGCCTGCAAAATTTAATGTTGGGAGATTCGATCCTAAAGAAATGAATGTTGGTACCGGTATGGTTGGAGCTCCAGCATGTGGTGACGTTATGAAACTTCAAATCAAATGTGAAAGTAAAGGAAATACTCACGTGATTAAGGATGTGAAGTTCAAGACATATGGCTGCGGTTCTGCAATCGCTTCATCTAGTGAATTGGTTGAGATGTTAATTGGAAAAACTTTGGAGGAAGCCAAGGAAATTAAAAATATTGATATTGTTGAAGCTCTTGAGTTACCTCCTATTAAAATCCATTGCTCAGTCCTGGCAGAAGATTCTATAAAACAAGCAATAGAAGATTACGAGCAGAAACAATAATTGATTATGGAAAAATTCTCACCTCAAGAACTTAGGTTTTCTGAAAAGGCTATTTTGCATTTTACTTCTAGCCTGAAGAATAATGGTAAAAGTGATGGGGTAAGAATTGGTGTTAGAAAAGCTGGATGCTCTGGCTTTGAGTACTTTTTTGAGTTTGTTGATACTAAACTATCTGATTCCACAGACTTTATTTTTAATGAAGGCGATTGCAAGATCTATGTTGATAAAGAAAGCTTGAATTATCTTAAAGGTAGTTTAGTTGATTATTCTGAGGAAGGTCTTAATCAAGGAATTAAATTTCATAATCCAAATGCTAAAGCCGTATGCGGCTGCGGCGAAAGCTTCACCATTTAAATGGCCCATATAAAATTATTACCTCATTTTGAGTTATGTCCTGATGGAGCTGAATTTGAAACTCTTGAAGATGAATCTATATGCGAAGCTGCCCTACGATCAGGCATTAAAATTGAACATGCATGCGAAATGTCATGCGCATGTACGACATGTCATATTATTGTTCGGGATGGATTTGATGATTTAAATGAGGCATCTGAGGATGAAGAAGACTTGCTTGATAAAGCTTGGGGCCTTGAACCAAACTCCCGTCTAAGCTGCCAAACTATTCCAGAAAGTGGAAATTTTACTGTTGAATTACCAAAATATACTATCAATCAAGTATCTGAGGATCATTAATGAAGATTACCTGGTCAGACATTTTAGAAATTGCAATAGATTTGAGTGAAGCTCACCCTGAGATTGACCCTCAGTGGATAAGCTTTCCTGACTTACATCAAAAGATTTGTAATCTAGAGAACTTTGAAGATGATCCGCAAAGCTCTAATGAAAAAATCCTTGAAGCAATCCAAATGGCTTGGATGGATGAATTAAACTAAGTCACCTATAATGTCGCAATTTTAGGAGTAACCTTATGACAATGCAACGAACACTTTCAATCATTAAACCTGATGCAACATCAAAAAACATTATTGGAAAAATAATTGATCGATTTGAAGAAAATGGCCTTAAAGTAGTTGCGGGTAAATTAATCCATATGGATCAAGGCAAAGCTGCAGGTTTTTATGCTGAGCATGAGGGCAAACCTTTTTTCTTAAAGCTTGTTGAATATATGACATCTGCTCCGGTATTTGTTCAGGTTCTTGAGGGAGATAACGCTGTTTTAAAAAATAGAGATTTAATGGGTGCTACAAATCCAAGTGAAGCAGATCCTGGAACAATTAGAGCAGACTTTGCAGAGACAATTGACGCGAATGCTGTTCATGGATCTGACTCAATTGATAGTGCGGCTAGAGAAATCTCTTATTTTTTTGATGAAAACGAAATCTTTTAATTGAGTGCATAAAGACAAAATAAACTTACTAGGATTCTCACATGAATCACTGATAGATTTTTTTCAATCTATAGAGCAACCGGCCTTTAGAGCACTTCAATTGATGAAATGGATTCATCAACGAGGAGTCATTGATTTTATGCTAATGACCGATTTTAGTCTTGCGTTAAGAAATCAACTTTCTGAAATTGCTGAAGTTAAGCCCCCAATAGTAGAGGACTGTTTATTATCTCCAGAAGGAACAAAGAAGTATTTAATTAGACTAGATTCGGGCTCAATGATTGAAATGGTCAAGATCCCAGAAAAGAAAAGGTTGACTCTTTGTATATCTTCTCAAGCAGGATGCGCATTGCAGTGTACCTTTTGTGCTACAGGAGCGCAGGGTTTTGAAAGAAATTTATCTGATGCTGAAATTATTGGTCAGCTATGGCTCGCTAATTTTAATGATACATCCAGTCCCCCAGTATCAAATGTAGTATTTATGGGCATGGGTGAACCTCTCTTAAATATTGAACCAGTGATAACTTCTATTAACTTAATGCAACATCAAAATGCATACGGACTTTCTAAAAGAAGGATTACCCTAAGTACTTCAGGGATAGTGCCAGAAATCAATAAGCTTGCTGAAAAAACTGATGTCTCATTGGCAATATCTTTACATGCTGCTAACAATATTCTAAGAGATGAAATAGTACCAATTAATAAAAAATACCCTTTAGAAGAACTTTTAGATGCATGCAAACATTATTTAAAAACTCAGAGTAAACGTAAAACAATAACTATTGAATATATTCTAATTGACGGAGTAAATGATTCATTAGATCATGCAAAAGATTTAGCAAAAATTCTTAATGGGCTATCTTGCAAAATAAATCTTATACCCTTTAACTCCTTTGATGGCTGTCATTATTTACGATCTCAGGAAAGCAACATTAACAAATTCAAAGATTTTCTTATCAAAAAAGGGTTAATAACTACACTTAGGATTACAAGAGGAGATGTAATTGATGGCGCATGTGGGCAACTCGTTGGCAAGCTTACCAAGAGCGTGAAAGGCAAAAAGAAAAAAAATTCAATTAACCTAATCAACACCTCATGAACTTAAAATCAGCACATACAGGAAAGGTTGGCAAGGCTTTTATAAATGCTCGCATCAGTCGCTCAATGACCCAAAAAGAGGTTGCCGATGCAACTTTAATTAATATTGAATACATCAAGGCTATTGAGTTGGGCGATTATGCAATTTTTCCTGCGAGGGTGTTTGCACTTCTGTATTTTAAAAAATATGCAAAATTCCTTAACCTAGAGATCCAATTTTTTGATATTTATAATGCTGAAGTAGTTGCTGCAGCTGATAAAGAACTTGAATCTGATTTACCTAGCAAATCATTTTTCAAAAAAAATATTATTTATATTTTTGTTATATGTTTTGTTTGTCTAATCTCACTGATTGTTATTTTTCAAGATAAAAATATTCCTGAAGTTGCAGAGGTTATATCAGAAGAAACTCTCAGCAATGAACAAGATTTTAAAATAGAGAGTGAATTTAAGCTTGAGGATGACATTAATGAATTGCATAACGAAATTAATAATTTTTTTATTCAAGATAAACTTGATTCAATTCACCTTGATGTTACTGTTGATGCATCGGAACCAAAAGCATGAATAATTCCTGGATAGAAAGAAAAAAAACTAATCCTATATTTGTCGGTAGTGTTGGAGTAGGAGGCGATCATCCTATTTCTATTCAATCTATGACAAATACCAATACAGCTGATATTCAAGCTACAGTAAGTCAAATTGAGGAATTGGAAGCAGCTGGAGCTGATATTGTCAGAGTCTCTGTTCCTGACAAGGATTGTGCAAATGCATTTAAATCTATAAAAGACTTGGTCTCAGTTCCTCTCGTTGCAGACATTCATTTTGATTATAAAATTGCTTTGCTTGTTGCAGATTCTGCCGATTGCCTTAGGATTAATCCAGGTAATATTGGAAAAGAGAACAAAGTCCAAGAAATTATTCAAGCGGCTAAAGATAATGATATTCCCATAAGAATTGGTGTGAATGCTGGTTCGTTGGAGAAAGATCTCCAAAAAAAGTATGGAGAGCCTAACTCAGATGCTTTGGTTGAATCAGCACTGAGACATGTAGATATTTTAGATAGATTTAACTTCTCCAATTTTAAATTAAGTCTTAAAGCCTCAAATATTCAAATGACCGTTGATAGTTATAGAAAGTTTTCTAAATTGCTAGATCAACCATTGCATTTAGGCATTACAGAATCTGGAAGTTATAGGGCTGGCTCAGTTAAGTCATCTATTGGTTTAGGCATGCTCTTGTCTGAGGGTATAGGTGACACAATAAGAGTTTCACTTGCATCAGATCCAGTGGATGAAGTGAAAATTGGTTGGGATATTTTAAAAAGTCTGAATCTAAGAAGCAGAGGTATAAGAATTGTTGCATGCCCGAGTTGCTCTAGACAAAATTTTAATGTTATAGAGGTAGTTAATGAGCTTGAAACAAGATTTGAGGGGATATCTGAGGATTTAGAGGTGGCGATAATCGGTTGTTATGTTAATGGCCCGGGTGAGTCTAAGGCAGCTGATGTTGGTCTAACTGGTGGTCCTAGTAACTTGCTTTATGTCAATGGCACTCCATCAAAAAAAGTCTCTAATGAGAAACTTGTTGATACAATAGAAGAGCAAGTAAAAGAACAGCTGGAAAAGAAAAATTCTTTAGACATAATTGCAAAAGGTTAAAACATTGAAGATTCAATCATTAAGAGGTATGCCTGATCTATTTCCCGAAGATTTAGAGAGATGGCATATATTCGAATCAAAGCTTTCTAAAATTTTTCATTCTTTTGATACGCATGAAATTCGCACTCCATTACTAGAGTCTTCAGAGCTTTTTTCAAGGTCGGTTGGGAATTCATCTGATATTGTTAACAAAGAACTCTATTCTTTTTTAGATCGAAATGAAGAAAGCATTAGCCTAAGACCAGAGGGTTCAGCGAGTGTAATAAGAGCAATTATTCAAAAAAAACAAGAACAGGAAAAACATAAATTTTGGTACCAAGGACCAATGTTTAGATACGAGAGACCACAAAAAGGAAGATTTAGGCAATTTCATCAAGTGGGAGTTGAATATCTTGGTTTTGAGGAAGGTATTGCAGAATATGAGCTACTTAGCATGGTTTTGCAGATTAATAAATTAATTGGCATTTCAGACTATACAATTAAAATAAATCATCTTGGTGATAGGGATGCTAAGAAAATTTTTTGTGATTCGCTCGTTACTTTTTTAAAGCCACATATTAATGAATTACATGTAAAAGATCAGGCGAGATTAAAATCTAATCCTTTGCGAGTTTTGGACTCTAAAGAAAAACCTACTCAGGAATTGCTCAAAGAAGGACCAAAATTTCAAGATTTTATTTCAGATGACTCTAAGATCTTCTTACAAAATCTCGTAGATGCCTTTAGCAATCATTGTGATATTCAAATTGATCAATCATTGGTTAGAGGATTAGATTATTACACAGGTATCGTATTTGAAACTGTTTCACAAAATCTTGGAGCGCAAGATGCATTCCTTGGAGGAGGAAGATATGACAATCTTTCAAGGCACCTTGGCGGAAAAGACATGCATGCCATAGGTTTTGCAATAGGGGTTGAAAGAATAATAGAACTTCTCAATATTGAAAATATAAAACAACCCTTGAAAGTTGGATTTATTATTGCTGGAGAGCAGATTGACAAAAAAACATATAAAATAGCCGATGATTTAAGAAGTGCTAATAATAGTATTATCCTTGATTCATTTTTAAGTGAGGGAAGTTTAAAATCTCAGCTCAGAAGGGCAAATAAAAATAATTGTAGTTATGCAATTATTATTGGAAAAGAAGAGCTAAAAAATGATCAAGTAATATGGAAAGACCTAAGCGAAGGCGGCGAGCAATCACTTCTTACCTCAAAAGAGGTCATAGACAAATATACTAATCTTTAGGAGAGATCATGGCAGAGTACAGTTCAGATGAAGAAAGATTTTCGGCTTTTGTTAATTTTTTTAAAGATCATAAAAATACGCTGTTAATTGGTTTCTTGTTTCTTGCATCAATTCTTATTTCCTCAATAAGCTATAAGTCATATAACGCTTCTAAGAATATGAAAGCAGCTGAGATATATGATGCTTGGTTTGTGAATCTTTCTGCTGATTCAGCAAGTGCATTAGATGACAAAGAAAATTTTAATAAGCTTCAAGAACAATACCCTAATACTGGATATGCTCAACTTGCAAGAATGATCAGAGGCTCATCTCTTGCTAGAGAGGGTGATCTTGACGCAGCATTAATCGACTTCAAAGAACTTTTGGATGTATCTTCAGGTTTTTTTGGAAATGACATGTTGAACTCAATTGCAAGGATAAACATTGCGAGAATTGAACTAAGTAAAGAGAACTATTCTAATGCACTAAAGTTTTTAGAATCATTTAATTCAGAATCTGAGCACCCACTTGTTTATGAGGTCAAAGGCGATGCTTTGGCTGGGCTTGAAAAAAAAGAATTAGCCTTAGATCAGTATTCATTGGCCCTTGAAAATTCACAGAATGAATCGCAAAAGTCTCTATTAAAAATGAAGATAAATAAAATTAATAACTAGTTCAAATGAAAAATAATATATTTTTAAGTATTGTTTTTATACTTATATCTTCATGCTCTACATTAGCTTTTTGGGAAGACGACTCAGATGGAGAGGTGATTGAACCTGTTGCCCTGCAGTCTTTTAAAAATGAATATTCAATTTCTATAGAATGGAAAAAATCATTTAAAGGAGAAAATAGCTTAGGCTCATTTAAACCTTCTTTTTATTCAGGAAATATGTTGATTGCTGATCCTGAGGGAAATATTTTTTCAATTAATCCTCAATCTGGAAATGAGAATTGGAGAATTAATCTTGATCGTGAGTTTGCAGCGGGTGTTGCATCTGGTTTTGGTAAATTAATCGTATCAGATCTTAATGGTTTTGTTATTGCAATTGATTCAGAGACACAAGAAGTTATTTGGGAAAAAAATATTGGTGGTGAAGTTTTATCTAATGCAGTTGTAAGCGCTTCATTAATTCTTGTAAAAAATTCTGTGGGTGAATTGGTAGCCTTAAGTGCATTATCAGGAGAAAAAAAATGGTCTTTTAGGTCACAATTACCAGCCTTGACTGTTCGTGGAACAGGCGAATCTATAATTGAAAATGGCATTGTTTTTTCTGCTTTTGACAACGGTCGACTTGGAGCCTTTCAACTAGAAACAGGCTTCTTTCTTTGGGATGCACCTATCTCTTTTGTAGAGGGCTCATCAGAGCTTGAGAATTTAATAGATGCTGATTCAGCTCCAGTTCTTGCTAAGCAATTAATTTTTGCTACTAATTATCAAGGGAATTTAACAGCATTTGATATTGCGCAAAAAAGGCCGGTATGGAATGCAAATGCCTCCTCATTTTATTCTCCGATTGTAGCTAATAACATGATCATGGTAATTCAAGATGATGGATCAATCCTATCATTTTCTCTAGCCAATCTATCTCCTTCATGGACTTCTGAGGAGTACTTAAGAAGACAGTTATCTAGTGGAGCTGCATATAAAAATTTATTGTTAGTTGGAGATTTAGATGGTTATGTTCATGTTATTAATCCAATGACTGGAATTACCGTTGGGAGAAAAAAAGTATCTCGAAATCCCATCATGAATATTGTTACTTTTAGAGATTTTGCATATGTTATTGATCAGGAGTCTAATGTAGTTGCAATTAAGTTCTAAAATGCTTTTTCAAAATGTTAAATTCAATCGTAATTCTTGGTCGACCAAATGTAGGGAAGTCTTCTCTATTTAATAAGCTCACAAAAAGTAGAAATGCAATTGTTTCTGATTTTTCGGGACTGACTAAAGATAGAAATTTTGGTTATATCTCAATCAAAGATCAGCAATATTTAGTAATTGACACTGGTGGAGTAGGTTCTGAGGTTACAGAATTTAGCGCAGCAATAACTGAACAGGCCCTAATAGCTGCAGAAGATGCAAATCTAATTTTATTTTTAATTGATGCTTCAGAAGAGTTAACAGCAGATGATATAGATCTGTTTCAATCAATTCGAAAAATGAATAAAAATTTTTTTGTTGTTTTAAATAAAATTGATATTAAAAAAAGATCAAACGCAAAAGCAGATCTTTTAAATCTTGGCTGTGGAGATATTCTTGAAATTAGTGCAGAGCACTCCCATGGTATCAAGGAATTAAAAACTTATATCTCAAAACAATTTATTGAGCCCAATAATAGTGATAGCGAAGATCCTCAAGGAACAAAAATTGCTGTGATCGGAAGACCAAATGCAGGCAAATCTACTTTCATCAATCAATTTACAAAACAGGACCGATTAATTGTTTCTGATGTACCTGGGACAACTATAGATTCTATTCATGTACCTTTTATATTTGATGATGAAGATTTTATATTTATTGATACTGCTGGCATTCGAAAGAAATATAAACAAAGTCACGCAGTTGAATATTTTTCTTATGTCAGAGCCATGCATGCCGTTGATGAGTCAGATATTGTTTTAATGCTAATTGATGCTTCAGATGGCATAGTAGATCAGGATCTCCGGATCTTAAATTTGATAAGAGGGTATGGAAAGCCAGTTGTTGTTGCTTTGAATAAGATTGATGAGCTTTCAGAGGATCACTTATCTGATCTCCAGGAAACTAAAAAATTTCAAAACTCTGCTTTGAATGATTTAATCCTGGTTGAAATTTCAGCACTGCAAAAGCGTGGATTTAAAAAACTTTTTAATACTCTTGCTAAGGTTAATAAATTAGCTAAAACTAAGTTTTCTACTGGTAAGTTGAATAAGTTACTTTTAAAGTTCACCAACTCAACAAACACGCCAAGTATTTCGGGCAGACAAATTAAAATGAGATATGTCCATTTCGGCGGTATTCACCCAACCAAATTTATAATTCATTCAAATTTTTCTAGCAAAATCCCTTCGAATTATAAACGTTACCTAATTAACTCTTTTAGGGAAGAATTAAACTTAAATGGTGTTGAACTTAGTATTATTTTTAAAAAAGGAGACAATCCATTTGAGGGCAAAAAAAACCAATTATCTCTCAGGCAAATTAAAAAGAAAAAACGCCTAGTAAAATATACAAAAAAGAATAAGTGATTAAAAAAAATGTAGCATAACTACATTTTATTATCTCTGAAGTATTATAAATACAACATATAAAGCAATCTTGACATTCAAATACATATAAAATTAAATGCCACTACATAATCAGATTGGGTAACTATGCAAATAATTGTTATAATCTATGAAGATTAGATGTAAGAAGGGAACATATGTCTATTAAAACAGATAAGATTCGACCAGTTTATATAAATTTATTCAAAATTAAGCTTCCTGTGTCTGCGGTTTCATCTATAACACATAGATTTTCTGGTATCTATATTTTTTTTATAACACTCCCGTTATTGTTATATCTTCTATATTTTTCAACTAGAAGCTATAATGATTTTGTGAATCTCAAAGATACCTTAAACAATTCAGTTCTAATTTCAACATTTGTTACTTTTAGCTTATTAGTGTTTGTTTATCATGTTTTAACTGGTGTGCGCCACTTATTACAAGATATTCACATAGGAGAATCTCTCTTAGCTTCAAAGCTATCCTCGTATATTGTTTTTATTCTTTGGTTTGCCCTAGTGTTTGTCGTTATCTTAAATCTCTTCTTATTATAATGGGCTCAACCTTATTTTACATACAGCGGTTCTCTGCTTTATTTTTGCTTGGCTATTTAATCTGGTTAATGATTTTTTTTATTTTTAACCAGCCGCTTGAATTTATTTCGTGGCAGATATTTACAAATCAAATAGAATTCCGCATTTTGACAACTCTATTTGCTTTTATCTCTATTTTGCATGCATTTATTGGTTTGTGGACAGTTGGAACTGATTACTTTACCTCAAGAACTCTTGGGTTTCTTAATCCTGTATTAGCTAAATATGCAAATCTTATAAGAGGAGCCTATACGCTTCTATTTTGTTTTATTGGATTCTTAATTATTTTTATTATTTTATTTACTATCTGGAGCTAAATTTTGAGCACTCTAAATGCATCTAATATTCAAACCTTAGAATTTGATGTTCTTGTCATTGGTGGTGGTGGATCAGGAATGAGAACTTCATTGGAGTTAGCAAAGTCTGGTTTGAAAACTGCTGTAGTATCCAAGGTTTTTCCAACGAGATCTCACACTGTATCAGCTCAAGGTGGAATTACTTGCGCAATTGCAAGTGCTGATCCGCAGGATGATTGGCGTTGGCATATGTATGACACTGTCAAAGGCTCAGATTATATTGGTGATCAAGACGCCATTGAATATATGTGTTCAGAAGGCCCTAAAGCTGTATTTGAGCTCGAACATATGGGGTTACCTTTTTCTAGAACAGAAAATGGGAGAATTTACCAAAGACCATTTGGTGGTCAATCAAAAGATTTTGGGAAAGGTGGCCAGGCTTCTAGAACTTGTGCAGCTGCCGATAGAACTGGGCATGCTCTTCTTCACACCCTATATCAAAATAATGTTAAAGAGGGGTCTAATTTTTTAAATGAATGGTTTGCAGTTGATTTAGTTCAAAATAAGTTTGATGAAGTTACTGGAGTAGTTGCATTCTCAATTGAATCTGGTGAAGTCGCATATCTCAAATCTCAAGCAACAGTTTTAGCTACTGGAGGAGCGGGGAGAATTTATTCATCAACAACAAATGCGCTTATTAATACTGGTGATGGTCTTGGAATGTCATTAAGAGCTGGGATACCTGCTCAAGACATGGAGATGTGGCAGTTTCACCCTACAGGAATATATGGTGCTGGATCTTTAGTTACCGAGGGATGTAGAGGTGAAGGAGGCTATTTGATAAATAAAGATGGTGAAAGATTTATGGAGAGATATGCTCCCAATGCAAAAGATCTTGCTGGAAGAGATGTTGTAGCTCGTTCAATGGTCCTAGAAATTCTTGAGGGAAGGGGTTGCGGTGAAAATAAAGATCATGTTTTTTTAAAGCTTGATCACCTAGGTGCTGATGTTTTAAATGCAAAACTACCAGGTATTTGTGAGCTCTCAAAAACATTCGCAGCTGTAGATCCAGTCTATGAACCAATTCCAGTGGTTCCAACATGCCATTATATGATGGGAGGCACCCCAACCAATATTCATGGCCAAGCATACAAAATAAGCAGCGAAGCTGACGACTATATTCCTGGATTATTCTCTGTAGGAGAAGCAGCCTGTGTCTCTGTTCATGGCGCAAACAGATTAGGAGGTAATTCTTTATTAGACTTAGTTGTATTTGGAAGAGCTGCAGGACTTCATATCAATGAGGCTTTGAAATCTGGAGGTGGCGTGGCAAATGCAGATAAAGACGATATTGATAAAGCATTACATAATTTAAATAGATTAAATGAATCATCTTCTGGATATCAAGTTTCAAGTGTAAAGAGAGAACTGCAAGAAGTTATGCAAAATTATTTCGGAGTATTTAGGCAAGGAGATTTTATGGAAAAAGGCGTCTCCGCATTAGAAGAAATTAGAGAAAAAATAGATAATCTACACCTGCAAGATAAGAGCGCTGCCTTTAACACCAATAGAGTTGAAGCAATAGAACTACAGAACTTATTTGAAGTAGCTGAGGCTACAGCAATTTCTTCTCTTCAAAGAACAGAAAGCAGAGGAGCACATGCTCGTGAAGACTTCCCTGATAGAGATGATCAAAACTGGTTATGTCACTCACTATACGATCCTACAACAAAAGTTTTAGGCAAAAGACATGTTAATTTTGAGCCCAAGCAAGTTGAAGCATTTCCACCAAAAGTTAGAACGTATTAATAATGCTCAACATTAATATATACAGATATAATCCAGAGAAGGATAAATTTCCTTATATGCAAACATTTCAGTTCGAAAAACCAAAAAGAGATATTATGGTTTTAGAGCTTCTTAATCAATTAAAGGAAAAAGATCCTACTATTTCATACAGAAGATCATGCAGAGAAGGAGTTTGTGGTTCCGATGGAATGAATATAAATGGAAAAAACGGTTTAGCATGCATTACGCCTTTATCTTCAGTAGTTAAAAAAAATAAGTTAGATCTTCGTCCTTTACCAGGCCTTCCAGTCGTCAGAGATTTGGTTGTTGACATGACTGAATTCTATGCTCAGTATGAAAAGATTAAGCCATTTCTGCAAAATGATGTGCCAGTTGATATTGGAGAAAGGCTCCAGTCTCCTGAGGATAGAGATAAATTAGATGGCCTTTATGAATGTATTCTATGTGCCTGTTGCTCAACTAGCTGTCCCTCATTTTGGTGGAATCCAGATAAGTTTGTTGGTCCAGCAGCACTGCTTCAAGCTTATAGATTTATAGCAGATTCAAGGGATACTAAAACAGCAGAAAGACTACAGAGCCTTTCTGATCCATTCAGTGTCTATAGGTGTCATGGGATTATGAATTGCGTCAGCGTTTGCCCAAAGGGACTCAATCCAAATGAGGCAATAGGTGAAATTAAGTCAATGCTGCTTTCCGGAAAGAATAAAGAAAATATAATTGTATCTGATGGAATGAATTGAGCCTTGCAAATGAATAATATGGAGACATTTCGTTCGACTTCTCATGCAGCTGGCGCCCAAAGCTCATACTTAGAATCTTTATATGAATCATATTTAGACAATCCATTATCCATTCCTGAAGATTGGAAAATATACTTTGACTCGTTGCCTCAGATTAATGGTTCACAAGAAGAGGTATCACATAAAGAAATTATTAAAAAGTTTAAAGAGGTGGAGGTTAATCCCTCTATACAAACTGCTCCTATTGATATTGATGGCAAGACTAATTCAAAGCAAGTTAAAGTTATTCAACTGATCCAGGCGTACCGAAATAGAGGACATCAAAAGGCTAAATTAGACCCATTGGGATTAAAGCCAATCCGTCACTGTGATGACCTAGATATTAATTTTCATGATTTAGATAACTCAAACCTATCCGATGTTTATGAGACAGACTCATTAAAGATTGGTAAAAAAACAGCAACTTTATCTGAAATTATTCAAGCTTTAGAGGCAATATATTGCGGTACTTTAGGAATTGAATATAGTTATATTTCATCTTTGGCTGAGAGAACTTGGTTTGAAAAAAGGTTAGAACCAACCTTAGGAAATTTAGACTTTAGTCATGATGAGCAAAAATATATTTTAAAGCGATTAAGTTCGGCTGAAGGTCTAGCAAAATTTTTAGCTTCCAGATACCCAGGCATGAAAAGATTTGGCATCGATGGGGCTGAATCTCTTATTCCTCTGGTTGATAGTTTGATTCAAAATTGTGGAATATTTGGCGCAGAACAAATTTGTTTTGGGATGGCGCATAGAGGGAGACTAAATTTACTTGTAAATGTTTTAGGTAAATCTCCTAAAGAGTTATTTACAGAATTTGAAGAAAATTTTGAGCTAGAGGGAGCAAGCTCAGGAGATGTAAAATATCATCTTGGCTTCTCATCAAATATATTAACTCCTAATGGAGAAGTGCATGTCTCCCTAGCAAATAATCCTTCGCATCTAGAGATTGTTGATCCTGTAGTTCTAGGATCAGTCCGGGGAAGACAGGACAGATTAAATGATAAAAATAAAGAGCTTGTTGTCCCTATTTTGATCCATGGAGACGCCTCATTTTCTGGTCAAGGAGTTGTCATGGAAACTCTCCAGATGTCGCAAACCAGAGGCTATGGAGTCGGAGGAACTATACACGTAATAGTTAATAATCAGATAGGATTTACCACATCTAATGAAGAGGATTCTAGATCAACCCAGTATGCGACTGATGTAGCAAAAATGGTTGAGGCTCCAATTCTTCATGTGAATGGGGATGATCCAGAAATGGTCGTTTTTGCAGCTAAATTAGCTTGTGAATATAGATACAATTTTAAAAAAGATATTATTTTAGATCTCTTTTGTTATAGAAGAAGGGGTCACAATGAAGCAGATGAACCTTCATCAACTCAACCAATGATGTACCAGAAGATCGCAAATCATCCGTCTGTTAAATTCTTATATCAAGAACAACTTATCTCATTGGGAATTACGAGCCAATCTGAGTGCGATGAAATAGAAAAGAAATATAGATCTACTATAGAAAATGGAGACTCCGTTGCTCACAATTTAGCAACACAACCTAATGAATCGATGTGGTTTGATTGGACACCTTACATCAATCAAAAAGGAGACGCTGAAATTGACTCTGTCTTTAATTACGACAGATTCAGAGAGCTCGCTCAAATAGTTTTTACTCCACCCAAGAACTTTGTATTGCAAAGACAGGTAGAAAAAATCTTTGCTGATAGAATTCAAATGGTTGAAAAGAAAATTCCTGTCAATTGGGGGTTTGCTGAAAATATGGCATATGCAACTTTGTTGGATCAAGGATACCCAATTAGATTTACTGGCCAAGATATAAGAAGGGGAACATTTTCTCATCGTCATGCAGTTGTGTTAAATCAAAAAGATGGTGAGGGTGCAATGCCATTGGTCAAGATTGCAGACAGCGCCAATACAACAATTGATATTTATGATTCTTTGTTATCAGAAGAGGCAGTTTTAGGGTTTGAATATGGTTATTCCGCTACTAGACCATCTGGTCTTGTGATCTGGGAAGCTCAGTTTGGTGATTTTGTCAATGGAGCTCAGGTAGTTATAGATCAGTTTATCGTCTCTGCTGAGCATAAATGGGATAGGCTTTCAGGATTAGTAATGCTCCTTCCTCATGGATATGAAGGTCAGGGTCCGGAGCATAGTAGCGCAAGACTGGAACGGTTTTTACAGTTGTGTGCAAATGAAAATATTCAGGTATGTGTACCAAGCACTCCCTCACAGATATATCACCTGCTTAGGTTGCAAACAATACGAAACATGAGAAGACCATTGGTTGTTATTTCTCCAAAAAGCTTGTTAAGGAATCCTCAAGCTGTTTCCTCTATCGAAAGCCTCACTGAAGGGTCTTTTGAGTATGTAATAGATGATGTACTTCCAAATCCTGAGTTGGTAGAAAAAATCATTATGTGTTCCGGAAAGATATTTTATGACCTGTTGTCAAAGAGAGAGGAACTTGGAATTCAAAATATAGCCTTATTAAGGATTGAGCAATTATATCCGTTCCCTTATGACACACTTGAGAAAATTATTAAGCCCTATAAGAATGCCAAGCAATTTGTTTGGTGTCAGGAAGAACCCAGCAATCAGGGGGCTTGGTTTAGCCATCGTCATCGATTGCAAATAGTGTTAGATAGAATTAATGCTGATGAAATAGAATTAATTAGCAGAAAAGCATCAGCTGCTCCTGCAGTTGGCCTAAGTAAGTTACACAATCAACAACAAGAAGCTTTGGTTATTGAGGCTTTAACATCCTAGAGAAATAATTATGTCAATTGAAATCAAATCTCCAACATTTCCAGAATCCGTGGCTGATGGAACCATTGCAAATTGGGTCAAGAAAGAAGGTGAATCCGTAAAACAAGATGAGGTTATTGCAGAAATTGAAACCGATAAAGTGGTCTTAGAGGTTGTTGCTCCTTTTGATGGAATTATATCTAAAGTTTTGAAACCTGCAGGTGAGGTAGTATTAAGTGCTGAATTGATAGCAGAGTTTAAAAAAGGAGGTCAGCCTGAGAAAGATATCCCGCCATCTGCTGAGGATCTTTCTAAACCTAGTCATAAAAACACAACAGATAGCGTTAAGCTAGATGAGAATGTGTCTAAGGCAAATGGGCCTGCAGTAAAAAAATTATTAAAAGAACATGACTTAGATGAGAACAGCATTGATGGTTCTGGAAAAGATGGAAGGATTACCAAGGCAGATATAGTCAATTATCTCGATGAATCTTCAGAGAATACAGAGATTAAGCAAAAGATTAATACTCCAGCCCCAGCTCCTGCTTCAGCTACTGCGATTTCAACAGATAGATCGGAAGAGAGAGTACCAATGTCTAGGTTACGCTCGACTATAGCTAATAGACTGTTAAGTGTTAAACAAGAAACAGCAATGTTAACGACATTTAATGAAGTGGACTTAAAGCCCATTAAGGATCTAAGAGCTAAATATGGAGAAGATTTCTATGCTGAACATGGTGTAAAACTTGGTTTTATGGGTTTCTTTGTCCTGGCAGCAGTTCAGGCTCTAAAAAAGTTTCCCGTGGTAAATGCATCTATTGATGGAAGCGATATTGTCTATCATGGTTATCAGGATATAGGTGTAGCTGTTTCAACTGAAAGAGGGTTAGTGGTTCCAGTAATTAGAGATGCTGATAATTTGAGATTAGCAGATGTTGAAAAATCAATTTTAGATTATTCGGATAAAGCTAAGAATGGAAAGCTTTCAATTGCTGAAATGCAGGGTGGTACTTTCACTATCTCAAATGGGGGTGTTTTTGGATCCTTGCTATCTACTCCAATTTTAAATGCTCCTCAGACTGCCATTCTAGGAATGCACACCATTCAAGATAGACCAGTTGCCATAGATGGTGAAATAGTTATAAGGCCTATGATGTATCTTGCTCTTAGTTATGATCATCGCCTTCTAGATGGAAAGGAGGCTGTAGCATTTTTGATTGCTATAAAAGATCAATTAGAGTCTCCTGAAAAACTCCTTTTAAACTTATGAGGCATAAAAATGTATGACGTTATTGTCATTGGAAGTGGTCCAGCAGGTTACGTTGCAGCTATCCGAGCTTCGCAACTAGGATTAAAAACAGCCTGTATTGAAAAATCTTCTGGTGCTGATGGAAGCACACAATTAGGTGGCACATGTTTAAATGTTGGATGCATTCCTTCTAAAGCATTGCTCGATTCATCGCATAGATACGCAGATGCTATTAATCATTTTTCTGATCACGGTATATCTGTTAGCAAGCCAAAGCTAGACATTTCAAAAATGATGGATAGAAAAAATAAAATTGTCACTCAATTAACTACTGGTATTTCAGGTCTTTTTAAAGCAAATAAAGTTACTCAAGTTTTTGGTCATGCAAAAATAATTAACTCAAATCATGTTGAGGTAACTTCTACTGATAATTCCGAAGTTCTTGAAACTAAGAACATAGTTATAGCCTCAGGCTCGTCCCCAATTAATATTCCAGTAGCAGAGATCAATCACAAGGACATTGTTGATAGCACTGGAGCTCTAGAATTTGAATCGGTTCCAAAAAAATTAGGAATTATAGGTGCAGGAGTAATTGGATTAGAGCTCGGAAGTGTTTGGTCAAGATTGGGTTCTGAAGTTACGGTGCTAGAAGCTTTGGATGAGTTTTTACCTATGGCAGATAAAAGAATTGCCAAAGACGTGTTTAAAGAATTTAACAAGCAGGGATTAAATATTAATTTAGGATGTAAAGTAACTTCTGCAATATCGAATAACAAAGAAGTCTCTGTGACCTATGAACATGATGGCAATGTTTCTGAAGTAACATTTGATAAATTAATTGTTGCTGTTGGAAGAAAACCAAATACAGATAATCTGCTTGATCAAAATTGTGGCATATCTGTTGATGGAAAAGGTTTTATTCCAGTTAATGATTTTTGTGAGACTAATGTTAAAAATATTTGGGCTATTGGAGATGTTGTTAGAGGACCAATGCTAGCTCATAAAGCTTCTGAGGAAGGTATCATGGTTGTTGAGAGGATTGCTGGAAAGCATGCAGAGATGGCTTATAACTTAGTTCCTTCTGTTATATACACACATCCTGAAGTTGCATGGGTTGGACAGACTGAAGAGGATCTTACACATGCAAATATAGAATTTAAAACAGGCTCATTTCCTTTTGCTGCAAGTGGAAGAGCATTGGCTTCCGGGGAGAGTACAGGATCTATTAAGGTTATAGCTGATAAAAAAACAGATACAATACTTGGCGTTCATGCATTCGGACCATCAGCAGCAGATATTGTTCAGCAAGGAGTTGTTGCAATGGAGTTTGGAGCCAGTGCAGAAGATCTTGGATTAACTATTTTCAGCCATCCAACAGTTTCTGAGGCACTTCATGAGGCAGCAATGGCGGTAAATGGACAAGCAATACATATAGGAAATAGAAAAAAATGAATCTTCATGAGTATCAAGGAAAAGAGCTTTTTGCAAAGTTTGACTTACCTGTTTCAAAAAATAAGGTCATTACCTCTGCAGATGATGCTCTAAGTGCTTGTAGAGATATAGGTGGCAAAAAATGGGTTGTTAAGGCACAAGTTCATGCAGGTGGAAGAGGTAAAGCGGGAGGCGTCAAACTAGTAAGCACACCTGAAGAAGCCCTAGAATTTGCTAATCATTGGCTAGGTAAAAGACTTATCACATATCAAACAGATTCCAATGGTCAGCTAGTAAATTCAATTTTAGTTGAAGAGTGTACCGATATTGCAAAAGAGCTTTATCTAAGTGCTGTCGTAGATAGAGCATCACAAAAGATAGTTTTCATTGGCTCCAGTGAGGGTGGAGTAAATATTGAAGAGGTGGCCGAAAAAACTCCTGAAAAAATTATCTATGAACCTATTGACCCCTTAACAGGACCTATGGAATTTCAATCAAGGAAAATATCAAAAGTTTTGGGTCTAGATAGCGAGCAATCAAAACAATTTTCAAAAATGCTTCCACAGTTAACAGATTTATTTATTACTTATGACCTTAGTTTACTTGAGATCAATCCATTGGTGATTACTCAAGGCGGAAAACTTCATTGTTTAGATGCAAAAATCAATATTGATTCAAATGCAGTTTACCGACAACCAGAAATACAAGCTATGCATGACCCTTCTCAAGAAGATCCTCGTGAATCAGAAGCAGCCTCGAATGATTTGAGTTACGTTTCTTTAGATGGAAATATTGGCTGTATGGTTAATGGTGCTGGTTTGGCAATGGGAACAATGGATACCATTAAATATTTTGGAGGATCTCCAGCAAATTTTCTTGACGTTGGTGGCACTGCAACACAAGAAAGAGTTTCGAAGGCTTTTAAGTTGATATTAGCAGATCCAGAGGTAAAGGTAGTGCTAGTAAATATTTTCGGTGGTATTGTTAGATGTGATCTTATTGCAGAGGGAATCTTAGCTGCAATTGAAGAGGTAGGTGTTTCTATTCCGGTGGTCGTTAGATTAGAAGGAAATAATGCAGATATTGGAAGTAATATTCTTGCTGAATCTACTGCAGAGATTGTGAGT